>OLRX01001200.1_pt1 | contig 20212 bp, 18 predicted proteins | sample 1672991 | NCBI WGS metagenome assembly OLRX01 (sample SAMEA3136744, study PRJEB25190) | human gut metagenome | biome: human gut; feature: human-associated habitat; material: faeces | place: Austria | collected 2013
CGCGTCAGCATCGGGGAGAGGTACGGCTATATGTCAATGGTGGTTTAACAGCGGGTCCCTTCCCGAATGCCAGTTCGACCCCGGAATGGTAAGGGCGCAAGACCTCTGGAGCTCGAAATCTTACCAAAGCGGGCTTCAACTGGCATTTTTCGTCCCCGCGCCTTACCAAAGCGGGCCTGAAGTGGCATTTGCGGAAGAAAAACCGAAAATGCGTGCGATGGCTTATACTATGTCCCAACATTCCACGAGCCCTCAGGGGGTACTTATGCCGAACATCATCGATCCCGTCACCGAGCCCTCGGTTCTTCGCGAGCCGTCCTTTTGCATGGATGAGCTCGATTTCGATGCCCTGAGCTCGCCGCTTCTGCAGCTGCAGGGCAAAGTGGACAAAAAGCCCCAGACGGCGGCCATCATTCTGGCCGGTGGCACAGGGGAGCGCTTCGGCAAAGAAGGTGGCAAGCAGCTGGTGGAGATTGCCGGCAAGCCCATCCTCACGTGGTCGGCCGAGGCCTTCGACGCGGTAGGAGATGTGGGACTCATCGTCATCGTGTGCCCCGAGGAGCGCATGCACGAGTACTTGTCCCGCGCCATCGACCCGTTCCCCTTCGTCACGCCCGTGGTGCTCGCGCCCTCGGGGGCCATTCGCCAGGAGTCGGCGTTTTCGGGGCTCGAGATGGTGGGCGACGAGTACGAATACGTGGTGCTGCACGATGGCGCCCGACCGCTCGTGTCGCCGGATCTCATCGAGCACACCATCAACATGGTCAAGGGCAACTTCGATGCCGACGGCGCCATTGTGGCACATCCGGCGGTGGATACGCTGAAGGTCGTGGAAGACGGCGTGGTGGTGGGCACCCCCGACCGTTCGGTCTTCTGGAATGCCCAGACGCCCCAGGTCTTCCGCGCGGGCATCTACCGCCGCGCCCATGCGAGTGCGCTGTCCGACGGCTTCGTGGGAACCGACGACTCGTCGCTCATCGAGCGACTGGGCGGCAAAGTGCTTATCGTGGAAGGTAAGCGCGACAACATCAAGCTTACGGTGCCCGAGGACTATGTGCTTCTCGCCAGTGCCGTTCGAACCATGCTTTTGAACTCCGAGCATCGGTAACGGTTAGCGAAGAGGGCCATTTCTGCAGCAAATCGCGAATTATAAGCGTCTGGAGCTTGTTTCGTTCGAGACATTCAAAAGCTGCGAATTTCTGACCTGGGGTTTTGCTGGGCGGAAAACCTGGAATGCGGTGAAGCGCATCGCTCAGACGCTTATAACTCGCGATTTGCTGCAGAAACGAGCCTTTTCGATGACCGAGAAGGAAATGAGAAGGGTTTTCAGAGGCGATATGCGTGATGGAAGAAGGCGGAAGGAGCCGGCATGAACGACCTGCGAAATCTTCGGACGGGGCTGGGGATGGATGTGCATGCCTTTGCTCCGGGCCGCAAGCTCATCTTGGGCGGGGTTGACATTCCGCATCATCAGGGGCTCGACGGGCACTCCGATGCCGACGTGCTGGCCCATGCCATCTCTGACGCGCTGCTCGGTGCTGTGCGCGGGGGCGACATCGGGAAGCTGTTCCCCGACACCGACCCGGCCTACAAGGATGCCGACTCGCTCAAGCTGCTCGCCGAGGTGGCTCGCTTCGTGCGCGAGCGCGGTTTCGAGATCATCGACGTGGACAGCGTCATTGCCGCCCAGGCTCCGAAGCTCTCTCCCTACCGCGAGCAGATGCGCGAGAACCTGGCCCGTGCCATGGGGCTGCCGGTGGAAAACGTCGGCGTGAAGGCCACCACCACCGAGCACTTGGGTCCCGAAGGCCGCGAAGAGGGCATCACCGCCTACGCCACCTGTCTCGTGTACCGCATTTAACGACAACCAGAACCCCATCTGGACCTTCGGTTATACCCCGGCGAAGGCGATCTTCTACGTTCTGCGCGTGCGCTCGGTGAGCGATGCCGGCGAGCACAGCCCCGAAAGCGCCTTCGTCGAGCTGCAGGTGGACGATTAGGGAGACCCACCTGCTCGGCCGACTCGCTGCCGAGCTGGATGACGCGGCGTGCGCCGTTGTAGGGGGAGTGCTGGCCTCAATGAGGCTGCTTCCTCAGTCTTCCGGGTGCGACTGCAGGAGGTCGATCAGGGCCTGGCGGGAGGAGACCTCGCACTTCTCGTAGACGTGGCGGATGTGGGTCTTCACGGTGCTCTTGGAAAGCACGAGCTCCTGCTCGATGTAGGGAACGTCGCGGCCCTTCGAGATGAGCCCTAGGATCTCCCGCTCGCGGGGCGAGAGGCGGTGGGTGCTGGCGAAGGCGTCCAGGTGCGCTTCGGCCAGCTCCTCGCGTTGAAGGGAAACCGCCGCCGCGCTTTCGGCTCCTTCGTCGGTATTTTCGGCATTGTTCCCTGCGGCTTCCGAGCGGCATGCCCCCCGGCGCACGACCTCGTAGACATGGGGCATGGGCCCCAGCAGTAGCGCCACCAGAACCAGTACGCCAACGCCGCCGAAGATGGTGCGGTTGGTGAAGTCGAACAGATCGAGGGCCGGGTTCAGGTACAGCGTCATGGCAAGCACGTCGGCCACGGCCATGGCCAGGGCGCACAGGCACGCGAGCCGGGCGAGGGGGATGAGCCACGCCTGCGGCGGGCAGCCCTGGTAGTAGCGCAGAAGCGCCATGATGATGAAGACGAGAATGATGACGCGCCCGGCTTCGGCGACGCCGATGGGTGCTCCGCCGGGAAGGTGGTAGGGGAAGGTGACGAACCCCACGGCCACGGCGAAAAATCCCACGGAGCACACGAGCGGAAGCTTGAGGCGTTCGCGTTCTTCAAGCAGAAGGGCGATGCCCGAGAACAGAGCGATAAGCAGCGCGGCGATAAGGGCCGGCTCGGTGAGATTGCCGAGGGTCGCAGCGGCCGGGTCGCCGGTCAGCGGCGCGAAAAGCGGGCTGGCCTCCGAGAAGAGCGATACGGGGAACAAGCTGAGCAGAAGATCCGCCACGAATACCGAGATGACGATAGAAAGTTGGAGTACGCGGGGCAGGGGCGCGGTTTCAGGCGCGGGGCGGGTGGTCTCTGTTGTGTCGGCGGAGGCTTCGGGGCGTTCGTCGCGGGCGTCGTCGCAAGGAGAGTCGTCCGCGTCCGCCTGTGGTTCGGCAAGCTGCATTGCCAGCCCCAGACCTATGGCGACGGGCGACACCAGGCAGGCGCCGAGCAACAGAATGCCGCGCGGCGCCAGGCTAAGCACAACAAAGGCGATACTGGCCCCAAGCAGCGCTCGCACGACTCGAAGAAGCGCGACGTGCGGCGACTCTCCGGAAAAGGCAAGCCACCAGAGGTATCCGGCCGCAGCCAAGGAGGCGCCGAGCAGCACGTCGCCAGCGATCATGGGCACTGTCGCCTCTTCGAAAAGCATCCCCGTCCGCAGCAGGATAGCAACGCTTGTGGTGAAGGCCGGCAAAAGCGGCAGCATGGTTGCTGCGAAGGTGCGGCCGGCCCCCGCAAGGAGCGGCATCCCGAAGGCGCGCCCGCCGCGTTTCGCCACCGCAAGGCATCCTGCAAAGCCTAAAAGAAGCCCTGCGTCGCACGACAGTGTCAGCGGTATCTGACAAGCGGTGCCCACCTCCAGCGCGGGGTACAGCGCGCCCGACAGCAGCGTGCACAGCGCCAGCCAGAAATAGCAGCCAAGGCCGATTTCCACCACCAGCGGTTTCGCGGAATCGAATGTCACGGGCCCCTCCTTTCTCTCTAGATTATAGACGCTCACCCCGCCTCGTTCCTATCGTACTAACGGGTCGATGCTGGAAATATTTTCGCAATTACCTCCATCGGGTCGATGCGTTGAACTGGGCTTCCGTCCTACAGTGCCCTCATCCCCGCCGTGAGAGCCCACGGGATCCTTCGCCAAAGCGGCGAGAAGCGCCGGCAAGTGCGCTGATCCCAATGGCATCGGGTGGGGCGGCAAAACGGAACGGAAACGTGCCGAAGGAGAGAAAGGGAGGCTCGCATGAGCACGATGGAAGAGACGAAAACAGCAGCAACGGTAAGCCGCCGCGGGTTTTTGGGCGGCATAGGCGCGGCGGCCCTGGGTGCAAGCGCGCTTGGGCTTGGGCTTCTGGGCGGGTGCGCCCCGCAGCCTCGTGCGGCTGAGGCCGGCGGCGAGGCAGCGGCGTCCGGTGATGCGACGTCCCCGGCGTTGTCGCAGACGGGAAGCGCCGCTTCGCCCTACGCGCAGATCAATCCCCAGGACTGGGACTTTACGACCAACAGCATCGAGGACTTCGCCAACACCACTATGTTCTCCGAGCTGAAGATCGGTTCGCTCACGCTGAAGAACCGCCTCATCAAGTCGGCGGCCAGCTCCATGGTCCCCAACGAGGAGCAGAAGGCCGTGGCCTATCACGGCCGCATCGCCGCCGGCGGCATGGGCGCGGTGCTCGTCGAGGGTAGCTATATCATGCTCGAGCGGCTGGACAAGCGCGTGAATGTGGCCGACAACGATATGCGCATGACCATCGAGGAAAGCCCGCTTGCGGCTAGCTGTGCCGAAGTGCACAGCTATGACGTGCCGTGCCTCATTCAGATGAAGACGGCCACGCCGGGCATCGTGTATCTGTGGGAGAACATGGGCGAAGAGGGCGAGACCCACAAGGCCAGCCTGCTATCGGCCGCCGACATCCAGACGTACATCGAGGACACCATTGACGGGGCCGCCCGCCTTCAGGCCATCGGCTTCGACGGCATCGATCTGAATGCCGCCGGCGACAACCTGCCGGCTCGCTTCTTCTCGCGTTTCGGCAACGATCGCGATGCGGGCGACCCCTACGGGCCTGCGTCCATCGAGAATCGCACTCGCATCGCCTGCGACATCATTCGCGGCATCAAGGAGCGCTGCGGCTCCGACTTCGTCGTGCAGGTGCTGGTGAATGGCGCCGAGGAAAACGATGGCTCCCTCGGCGACAACGCGCTAGTGAACACTCCCGAGGAGACTGTGGCCATCTGCCAGGCCCTCGAGGCCGCCGGCGCCGACGCCCTGGAGCTGCGCCTGGGCACCTTCGCCTTCCACGAGGCTCAGTTCGTCAACGACGGCGTTTTCGCCGGCTACGGCTACGACGGCGCCACCAGCTTCGGCACCTTCTACGACTTCGACAGCCACTTCAGCGGGCTGCTCGACGGCTCGCACTCCGGCTGCGGCCTCATCATGGGCGCCTGCCGCTACGTGAAGCAGCACGTGAGCATCCCCGTGGGCGGCGTGGTGTTCATGGATCCGGCGCTTGCTCCCGACTACTTCGAGAACGCCCTGAGCGAGGGGTGGCTCGACATGATCTATATGCACCGTCCCGTGGCCAACTGCGATGCGGAATACGCCAACAAGCTGCGCGAGGGCCGCATCGACGAGATCCGCCCCTGCTGCCGCTGCCTGAATTGCCTGGGCGGTCTGTGCCGCGTGAACCCCTGCAACAACTCGGTGTTCACCGACGCCATGCCCGAGGGCTACGAAGTGCGTCCGGCCGACGGCGACAAGAACGTCATGGTCATCGGCGGCGGCCCTGCCGGCATGGAGGCGGCGCGCGTGGCCGCCGAGCGCGGGTACGCCGTCACTCTGTACGAGAAGAACGGCCTGGGCGGCCTTCTGGACTTCGCCGAAATGGTGAAGGGCAAGCACGAGAGCCTGGGCCGTCTGCGCAACTACCTCTCCCATATGCTGGAAGTGGAAGGTGTGAACGTCGTCACCGGCCAGGAAGTGGACGCGGCCTTCGTGCGTGAGCAGAGCCCCGATGTGGTTATCGTCGCCACCGGCGGCGTACGGCCGGAGCTGGCGGCTGCGGGCACGGCCGCCACGCCGGTCATTGGCGTCACCGACTTTCTGGCCAGCGAGGTAGGCGAGCGCGTGGCGGTGCTCGGGTTCAACGCTCAGGCCACCGACACGGCCCACTACCTCATCGCCCAGGGCAAGAAGGTGACGGTGATCGCGCCGGAGCCCGTCGAGGCCTTCGGCACCGGTCAGGCCATGATGCTGAACGCCTTCGTGAAGCCCGCCTTCTTCGCCGCCGGCGGCCGCCTCATGCCCGAGTGCACGCTGAAGAGCGTGGGCGACGGCGAGATCGTCGTCACGAACAGCTTCGGCATGGACGTCACCCTTGCCTGCGACTGCGTGGTGGACGCCTCCACCATGAGCCCCAACACGGCTCTGGCCGACGAGCTGTCCGGCGAGTTCGACGTGCACGTGATTGGCGACGCCGCCGAGCCGCTGAGCATCCAGAACGCCATCACCACGGGCAACCTCACCGCCCGCAACTGCTAGGGCGCCCAAGGCGCACCACTGCGCGCAAGGCGCATCGCCCCTCACCCTCCCAAGAAGAAGGCCGGCCCCGAGTCGGCCTTTTCCTTGCTTGTTCTATACCACCCTCGTTTCTGGCGAGTTTTGTCAGGGAAAATTTCTCCCATACGTCGCACATTGTGCCGCGCCCAAGCGTATTGTCTGTGAAAGGCCTTTTATGGAAGGCGGCGACGGGGCGGCAAGCTAGCGGCTGCGAGTCGTCGCCTTCCCCGACGGACGAGAAGGAAACCTGTGGACAACCGCCAGTACCGACAGATCGTCGATGCCTATGCCGACATGGTGTACCGCATCGCGCTCAATCAGACGCGACGGGTGCCCGATGCCGAGGACGTGGTGCAGGCGGTGTTTCTAAAGCTGTACGAGAAGCCGCCGACGTGGCTCGAATGTGATGGCGATCCTGATCCCGGGCGCGATGCCGGCCACGGTCGCGGCCGTGACGGCGAGCGCACTGCAGGGGACGGAACTGGTTGCGATACCAAGCGAGCAGGCGCCCGCGATGATCGCCTGCGCGCGTGGCTCATTCGCGTCACGGTGAACGAGTGCAAGAGCCTCTGGCGCAGTCTGTGGCGCCAGCGAGTCGAGCTGCGGGACATTCGCGACGGCGATGCTCCTCCCTTCGAGGAGCCCGCTTTCGCCGACACGTCCCACGAGGCGCTGTACGCGGCGTTGGGCGCGCTACCCGAGAAGTGCCGCATCGTGGTGCACCTGTTCTACTTCGAGGACATGGGTACCCGCGAGATCGCCGAGGTGCTGGGCATCAAGGAGCCCACGGTGCGCACCCGGCTCGTCCGCGCAAGGAAGCTACTGAAACAGTCACTGAAGGAGGCATGGGAAGATGAGCAACCGGAGCCAGTACAAAGCCATGATGGGCGAGGTCCATGCCTCTGCTGACCTGATAGGAAAGGTTAAGGGCATTCCCATGGAGAAGACGAAAAAGCGTACGACGGCCCTGAAATTCGCGACCGCCACCTGCGCGGCATTGCTCGGGGTATTCGTGGTTACCAACGGCGTCTGCTATGCTGCCACGGGCGAGACCTGGGTGGAGAAGGCCACGGTCTACATCAACGGCGAGCCAGTGGAGATGGACGTGCAGATGAGCCAGAACGGCGACACCACGGTCGGCGAGGTCTCCTACGAGGTGGGCGACGGCGAGGGTGGCGCGGTGCAGATGACCATGATCTCGGAAGGCGGCGACTTCGACGGCACCACCTACGAGATTCACGACTACACGGTGGAAGGCGCCGAGGACGGCTCGCCGAACGCCGACGATATGGTGCTGGAATCCTCCGACGGCCACGTGGTTTTAGCCCCCGAGGGCGTGGAGCCCATCGACTTGACTGACCAGCTGGCCGCTAACGGCGCCGCCACGGGCACCTATGAGAAGGACGGCGCCACCTACGTGTACCAGGTAAGCGGCGAACCCGGCAATTGGCACGCCTCCGTGCATTTGGAAGACGCCGAGGCCGAAGCCGCTCCGTCCGCCGCTGCGGAGGTGCGGTAGAGTTTTCGCAGCCACGAATGCGTGATAGGGTCGAAGCGACGGCGCGATAGATCGATGCAGAATTTTGTTATGCGCTAACCATATTCGTGCGATCTCCCGCAGAAGCTCACTCTCTGCGGGAGATCTTCTTGCCGGAATGGCTGAAATGGCTTGGAAAACACGAAACATCGGTCGAAGAGCTTGTTTTCAGCATTCTTTGTAATACTGCGGATGATGTTTTCCCAGGTCGTGTATTACAAAGGAGCTTAATCTGAAAATTCCGACCGATGTTTCGTCGTTTTCAAGCCATTTGAAGGATATGAAGTCTCATTTTGTAGATTTCGACCGATGTTTCGTGATTTCCAAGCCATATCGGGGCCACAAAGTATCATCTTGCGAAAGAGAGCGAAGCCTCATGCTCGGAAGGAGCAAGGGGCCAACGATGACGCGGGAAAGGGAGCGGCTATGGCGAGGTTGACGGAGCGAGCTTTCGAAAACGCGGTGGTGCGGCTGCGTGACGGCCAGGGCGCGCTGGGCCAAAGTGCGCTAGATGCGTTGCACGAGCAGCGGGAGGAGCTGGCGAACCAGATGCTCGCGCGGTTGGCGGGCAGCGACGAGTTCTCTGCCATGTTGGAGCGCAACTTCGCGCCCTACCGGCGTCTTATGACCTATTACGAGTGCGCCATGATGGAGGTGGAGACGAAGTTCCGCGTGCTGGATGCCGAGTTCGGCCTGCAACACGATCGCAACCCCATCGAGTCCATCAAATCGCGCCTGAAGAGCACCGACAGCTTGGCAAAGAAACTTGTCCGCAAGGGCTTTCCCGTGTCGGTGGACTCCATCGAGAAGAACATCTACGATGTTGCCGGCGTGCGCGTCGTCTGCACCTTCCCCGAAGATATGTTCTCCCTGGCCGAGTCGCTGCTCTCCCAGGATGACGTGCGACTTATCGAGCGGCGCGACTATGTGGCCTCCCCGAAACCGAGCGGGTACCGCAGTTTGCATCTCATCGTCGAGGTGCCCATTTTCCTGGAACGCGAAAAGCGCTGCGTGAAGGTGGAGGTGCAGCTGCGCACCATCTCCATGAACTTCTGGGCCTCGCTGGAGCACCAGCTGCGCTATAAGAAGGACCTCGCCGAGGAGGATGCCGCCGCCGTGGCCGCGGAGCTGGCCGATCTGGCCGACACCGCCGCTGAGCTGGATCGCCGCATGCAGGCCCTGCGCAACTACCTGGACGACGGGGAAGAATAGGGCTCGTCGGCGATAGGGCATAGCTGGCTGACTAAAATTAGTAGTTCCATATCATTCCCGATCGGTAATGGAACCACTTGAATTCCTTTTTCATTCCCGATCGGGAATGATATAGTTCACGAACACCAGATATTCCCGATAGGTGATGAGACCATTATGCGCATTAACTCGACGGAGGTCCTCGGACAAGCTATTCGCGCGCGTCGCAAAGAGCTCGGCTATTCGCAGCAACAGATGGCCGATTATTGCGGGTGCGGCACGCGTTTCATTTCCGATTTGGAGAATGGCAAGGAGACCATTCAGTTCGGCAAGGCTCTCGGTGTGGCTTCTATGCTCGGACTTGACCTGAGTATCGACGTGAGAGGAGGGGCGCGATGAGCGAGTCGCTCAAGGTGCTTCAAGGGGGCGTCTTAGTTGGCGCTCTCGACAAGGGCAACAGCGAGCCGTTCTATGGTTTTACCTATGATGGAGGCCTATCTGAAGTCGTCATCTGCTGTGCCGCTGTCCCTGTTGCTGCCGCTTTCAGCTCGTCGCTACACGGGCTATGAGGCGATGCCGTTCTTTGAGGGCCTTCTCCCCGAAGACGATGTTCGCGAGGCGGTGGCGCGTCAGTTCCATGTGTCGGCCATGCGACCTATGGAACTCATTCGCGTGCTCGGCAAGGATTGTGCCGGCGATGTCGTCATACTGGAAGAGGGTGATAGCTGTGATTTGCCAGGGGAGGCGGCCTATGTTCCGCTCCCAAACACCCTTGAGGAAATCGTTCGCTACCCGTACGGCGCCATCGCCCAACTTCGCGCGGAGTATCGCCTATCCCTTGCTGGAGGCCAAGAGAAGATCGCGCTTTTTCATGACGATCGTGCTCCTTTGGACAAGGGCTGGTTTGCGCCATTGGCGGGAGCGCCGTCGAGCCATATCATCAAGTCTCAGATAGCTGATCGTTTTCCGCTTCTGGCCTCCAACGAATTTATTTGCATGGAAGCAGCGCGGGCTATGGGGTTCGAAGTTCCCGAGACGTATTGTCTTAGGCGAGCACCCTCTTTTCGTTGTTCGTCGCTACGATTGCGAGATGATGGAGGGATCCGGCGACGGCGCGCTCCAGGTGTTGCGGCGGGTGCACCAGGAAGACTTCTGCCAAGCTATCGGCCTCACTTCGGGGGAGAAGTACGAGACGCAAAAACCCCATCATGCTCAGGATATGCGCCAGCCGAAGCGAGTGGCTGCGAAGATTCTTGAGGAATTGGCCAGTTCGTTGGAAGCGGCATTCGAGGCGGCCGCTATCGAGTCGGCGAGGGTTGGCCTGGCCGATGACGCCCACGATCTGACGCAACGCATCGTAAGAAGCACAGCCAAGCGCAAGGGCGTCATGCGGAAGGCCGCCGACTTGTTGGGCTGATGTTCATATCCTAATCGCCCTGCGTCGCAAAGGCGAGGTGCTCTCTTGCGCTACAATGGCCGGAACCTTATTTTTCGCCGAAGGAGCTCACCCATGATTAAGTTGTACGATACGCGCCGCCGCCAGAAGGTGGACTTTGAACCTGTGGAGCCGGGGAAGGTCTCCATGTACGTGTGCGGGCCCACGGTGTACAACCGCATCCACATCGGCAACGCGCGCACGTTCATCTCCTTCGATATGATCCGCCGCTACCTCACCTGGCGCGGCTTCGACGTCACCTTCGTGCAGAACGTGACCGACGTGGACGACAAGATCATCAAGCGCGCCGGCGAGGAGGCGCGCACAGCCGCCGAGGTGGCCGAGGAGTACACGCGTCTGTTCATCGAGGACATGCGCGCGGCTGGCGTGCAGGATCCGGATATCCGCCCGAAAGCCACCGAGGAGATCGGCACCATGATCGCGCTTATCGAGCGCTTGATCGAGCGCGGCCATGCCTACGTGTCGGAAGGCGACGTGTACTTCGACGTGCGCTCCTATCCGGGCTACGGCCAGCTCTCGGGTCGCGATGTGGACGAGGCGGAAAGCGGCCATCGCGAGCTGCGCGCCGATGGCCAGGGCTTGGAAGAGCGCAAGCGCGATGAGCTGGACTTCGCCCTGTGGAAGGCGGCCAAGCCCGGCGAGCCCGCGTGGGAATCGCCCTGGGGCCAGGGCCGTCCCGGTTGGCACATCGAGTGCTCGGCCATGTCCGAGAAGTACCTGGGACTGCCCTTCGACATCCACGGCGGCGGGGCCGATCTGGTGTTCCCGCACCACGAGAACGAGCGCGCCCAATCCGAGTGCGCTTGTGACAGCACGTTCGCCAACTACTGGATGCATTCCGGTATGCTGCAGATCGCCAACGCCGAAACCGGCGAGACCGAGAAGATGTCGAAGTCGCTGAACAACTTCCTGCTGCTGCACGAGGTGCTCGAGCAGGTGCGGCCCGAGGCCCTGCGCATGCTCATGCTGCAGAGCCACTACCGCAGCCCGCTCGTGTTCGGCGAGCAGCGCGTTGCCGAGGCTGATGCGGCCCTCACGCGTATCGAGAACGCCGTGAAGGCCCTGGACTGGCTGCTGGAAGCCGGCCAGCCGACGGGCGACGACGCCGTGGGCGGCATCGCCGAGGCCAAGGCGGAGCTGGTGGCGGTGCTGGATGCCTCGGCGCTGAACGACCGGGTGGCCGCCCTGCGTGAGAGCTTCACCGCCTCCATGGACGACGACTTCAACGCGCCGGCCGCCGTGGGCGATATCTTCGCCTTCGTGAGCGATGTGAATGCCATGACCGCCGATCTTACGACCCTGAATGGCGACACCTACCCGGCCGTGCGTGCGGCCCGCGACGTCATCGTGGAGCTGATGGACGTGCTCGGCATCGACGTGTCCGCCGCCGGGGTGGGGGAGGCCTATCCCGTGGAAGTGGTGGCGCTCGCGGCCGATTTGGCCGGCTACGACGGCGATGACCCGGAGATCGCCGTGGCGCGCTTGCTTGAGGCCCGCGCGACGGCCCGCGCCGAGAAGATGTGGGCCGTGGCCGACGGCGTCCGCAACGGCCTGGCCGATTTGGGCTTCATCATCGAGGACACCCCCCAGGGCGCCCGCGTGACGTTCGAGGGATAGCTCGTTGGGCAAAATCGGCATGGAGCTTCTGGCGCCGGCGGGTGGCATGGAACAGCTGCGGGCCGCGGTGGCCTTTGGGGCCGATGCGGTGTATTTGGCAGCCGAGCAGTTCGGCATGCGGGCCCGGGCGGCGAACTTCCGCATGGAAGAGATTCCCGCCGCCGTGGCCTTCGCCCACGACCATGGGGTGAAGGTGCACGTCACCTGCAACATCCTCATGCACCCCGACGACATTGACGGGCTGCCGGCGTTCTTCCGCGCGCTGGATGCGGCTGGGGTGGACGCCTTCATCATCGGCGATGTGGGCGCCTTCGCCGTGGCCGGCGAGGTGGCTCCCCGGGTAGAGCGCCACGTGAGTACCCAGGCTTCGGTGGCCAACGGGGCCGCCGCCCGGGTGTGGCATTCCCTCGGCGCGAGCCGCGTGGTGTGCGCCCGCGAAATGTCGCTGGCCGACATCGCCCGCCTGCGCCAGGACGCGCCGCCCGATCTGGAAATCGAGGCCTTCGCCCACGGCGCCATGTGCATGGCCGTCTCGGGCCGCTGCCTCATCAGCAGCTACCTCACCGGCCGCTCCGGCAACAAGGGCCACTGCACCCAGCCGTGCCGCTGGAGCTACCAGCTCGGCGCCGCCTCGCCTGCGGCGACGCGGCCGGATGAACCCGCAGGGGGCGACCTCGGTCGCCCCTCGCCCGCAAGTGTGGTTGAGTTGCCGCAAAGCGAAAACGCCATCGGTATCCAGGGCGGACTAAAGTCCGCCCCTACGGAGTTCGCGGCGGGGCGACCCGTGGAGTTCCTTCTGGAAGAGGAAAAGCGGCCCGGCGAATTCTTTCCCATTGAGGAGGACGACCGCGGCACCTTCATTATGAACGCGAAAGATCTTAACATGCTTGCGCACCTGCAGGCGCTGGCTGATGCGGGGGTCGATTCCATCAAGATCGAGGGCCGCAACAAGAAGGCGTTCTACGTGGCCACGGTCGTGGGCGCCTATCGCCGCGTGCTTGACGGCGAACAGCCCGATGGGGTGGCTGACGAGCTTCTGGCCGTCTCCCACCGCCCCTACGGCACGGGCTTCTACTTCTCCGAGGCCGAGCAGGCCCCCGCCTACGACGGCTACGAACAAGAGACCATGCACATCGCGGACGTCGTCGCCGGCGACCCGCACCACCTCTACCTCCTGTGCCGCAACCGCTTCGCGGAAGGCGACGAGCTGGAAGTCCTCGCGCCCCACGAGCCCAGTCGCCGGCTCATCGTGCGCGACCTGCACTGGCTCAACACCTTCGGCCCTGACAACCACGACGAGGACGCCCCTGCCACGGTGGAAGAGGCTCTCGCCCGCGCCACCCCCGCTGACTGGGAAGCCGCCGCCGTGGCCAACCGCTCCTGCAACCTCTACCGCATCCTTATGGAAGGTGGTGCGTGCGGTGGTGCCCCTGCCGCTCACGTGCCCGAGGGTTCCTTCCTCCGCAAACGCACCTTCCGCCGCTCCGCCCGCCATGGCAGTTAGGAGAATCTCATGATCACCGTTGGCGACGTTATGAACATGAGGGCCTTCGACAGCATTTGGTTGGCGGCGCCTTGCGAGGGGGCGGCCGCGCGCGAGGTCACGGGCGTGGGCACCCTCGATCACGAGCCGTTCACGGGTGGCTACGAGGTGTTCACCCAGGGCGAATTCGTGTTCACCACGCTGGGTTTCGCCGGCGTGCACCCCGATCTGGCCGAAGAGGCGCTGCTTGCGCTCATCGAGTGCGGCGTGGCGGCGGTGGCCGTGAAGCCCGTGGTGCTGAAGGAGCTGTCGCCCACGGTGGTGCAGGCTTCGGCTGCGCGGGGCGTGCCCGTGTTCTTCTACGAGGGGCGCTATATGGAACGGGTCATCGCCGACCTCATGAACCTGCTCGACGACGATGCCGCCGAGTGGGAGCGCAACCACCTGATCGACCTCATTCTGGCGCCCTCCGACGAGCACGCCGTGCGCTCCACCTTCTTCACCATCGCAGGGGTCACGGGCGCCACCATTCAGTGTCTGGCCATACGTCCCGTCACCGACGACGGGGCATCGCTGCGCGCATTGCAGAAGGTGGTGGAAGGGGTGCTTACCGGCTATGGTGAGCGCTGGGACGATGTCGAGCGCACGTTTGTGTGCCGCTACCGCGAGATGCTTCTGGGGTTCGTCTCCTTCAAGAGGCCCCCGCTGAAGGCCATCGCCATCTCCGACGCCGACCTGGCGAAATGCATCGCCACGGCGGGGCCTTTGGTGTGCGGCATCAGCCAGGAGGTGAGCCTGGGGGAGGGGGATCTGGCGGTGCGGCAGGCCATGGCCGCCCTGCGCACGGCCGAGCGTGAGGACGCGGGCATCGTGCGGTGGACGACCCTGCGCTTCGACGCCTTCCGCGCGGCGGCCCGAAGCGACCGCCTGTACGCGCGTGCCGCCGACCTTCTGCGCTCGCTTCTGTTCGATTACGATGCTGAGCACGACGCCGACTTGGGTGCGACGGCCGAGGCGTTCGCTGCCGCCTATGGCGAGGTGAGCCGCACGGCCGAGGCGCTGTTCCAGCACCCAAACACCGTGCGCTACCGCCTGAAGAAGATAAAGGAGGTCCTCTCCGTGCAGGACGCGACCGACCGCGAACTGGCGGCGTTGCTCGCGCTGGCGTACCTGACATAGCTCGGCTCCCGCATCATTGGGGCTATCGGCGCGAGGGAGGGGGCATGCTGTTTCTTTCATCGTCGCGAAGCCGATCTTGCAGACGATAATCTTGTGCAACTGCACAAATAGAAGCGCACGGGTTCATCCGATCGACCAAACGATGACCTTTATCGTGGGCCTAAACTAGGCGCCGTCGAAAGGAGAACCATCATGAAACTGTTCAACGACCAGGCCGCAGCCGCCGTTGCTTCCCTTGATTCCGCCGACGCCGCCTACTGCGCCAAGCTGGAGCAGCGCTTCGCCCATATGGGCATAAGCTCAAAGGCAGCCTCCAGCGCCGTGCAATCGCTCGTCGAGGCCGATGCCGTGCCCCAGGTTGGCGTCTGGGCCGCCTTGCCCTCCGCGTTTAAGGGCCTTTTCCAGAAGAAAACCGAGGTGAAGCCTGTCGCCTCCGAGGCGTTCGAGGCTTCTCTGTCCGAAGCGCTCGCCTAGGTTCGTCGCAGCAGACGCCTCCGCTTCGCCGCATGGTGCCACCTCTTCGTCGGCCCCGTGCTGCCGCGCTTGCATCTGCCGCGTGCCCCTTGGCGTGCCGAGTCACCGACTCTCAAGCCTTGCCGGCTGCCAATTTCCCACCCAGGGCAGCCTCGGTTTTCCCCAAACGCAAAGCGACCCCGCCAAAGTCGGCGGGGTCGCTTCAGGTAAGTTCAAGTAAGTTCAGGTAAGTAAGAGTAGGTCGGGAGTTGGCGGAGGGGGCGCCGCGCGCAGTTCATTGAAGTGCATTAGGAAATGCCGGAACCCCCGACGAGCCCTGCACTTCAATGCTGTTTGAGCACGGCGCCCCCTCCCGCCGTTCCGAGCCGGAGGAGCCCGAAGCGTCGGCTAAGCTGGCGAGGTCCGCGATTCTTTCCGCTGCCGACCAGCCCGCGAGCAGCCCCGAGGCCCAGGCCCAGTGCAGGTTGAAGCCACCGCACGCCGCATCCACGTCCAGCGCCTCGCCGACGACGTAGAGCCCCGGCACGCGGCGCACCTCGCACGTGCGGTCGTCCACCGCCCGGACGCTCACGCCCCCGCGGTGCACCTGGCACTGTCGCACATCGCCGAGGCCCGTCACAGGAAGCCGCAGCCCCTTCAAGAACGTCGCCATACGCACCGTCTCCCCTTTGGCCACCAGGTGCGCACCGTCCAGCGCCGCCGCCTCTAGCAGCACGTCGGCCACGGGCGAGAGCACCATGCCGCGCAGCATATCGCTCCACGTCACATCGCGCCCGAGCGAGGCGCGCAGCAGCTTGCGGCGACGGTTGAGGAACGCCTCCATGTCGCAAAGGCGCACCCAGGGCACGAAGTCCACGGCGAGCACGTCGCCGGGCTCGACCAGGCGGCTCAAGTTGAAGGCGGCGATGCCCGAAACGCCGTACTTACGGAACATCACCTCGCCCACCTCGCGGGACACGAGACGCTCGCCTTCGTGGGTGCCCATCGGGAAGCCGCCGTCATTCAGCGCCCGACCGTCCATCCCGCGGCTGTCGGGACGCCACAGCTCGAGCGCCCCGCGCACGCGGATGTTGTCGAGGCGGCGCGGCCAGCGCGGCTCGGTGGCGAGCGGCCCCAGCGTCGGCTCCGGCTCGCGGAAGGGAACACCCTCGGGCAGAAGTCCGCGCGCGATGGCGCCGCCCACGGCAACGATGACCGCACCGGCCCGTTCGAAGCGCCCGTCGGCCAGGCGCAGCGTGAACGGCGAGCCCTCGGCGCGCGGCGGCTCCACGGCCGCGATCTCGCATTCCACACGCTCTTCCACCCCCGCCGCGGCGCAGGCCGCTCGCAGGCAGTCGAGCACGGACGTGGCCTTGTTCGCGAGCGGGTACAAGCGCCCCTCGCCCTCCTCGCGCCACATGAGACCGTGGTCAGAGAAGAACCCCAGCACGCCGTTGGGATAGGCGGTGCTCGTCTTGGCCCGGGACGGCACGCGCCAGTGCGCCTGCCCCTCGAATTCCAAGAGCGCGCGCTCGACGAATGCGGCGTTGCGATAGTCGCCGTCGCCGGGCCGGGCATTCGAGAAGTTGCAGCGCCCGTTGCCCGTGGCCAGAATCGAGCGCCCCACCCGGTCGGACGCCTCGTACACGACGACCCGGGCCGCCGTGACCTCCGCGTCCCGTTCGGTCGCGCCCGTGCCCGCAGCCGCGCCTTCCGCGTCCCGCAGAGCCTCCCCAGCCGCCACCGCCGCCGCCAGCCCCGAGGCCCCGCCGCCTATGATCGCAATCGTCTTCGCTTCGCCCACGCCGCTTCCATCCGTTCGCTTCCCAATGCAATATATGCTAGAATAAGACCAACGGACCAGCCTGAGGTGGATGCAGGCGGCACCGTCGTTTAGTTGGGACCGCTAGCGCGAACTAGCGGTCCTTCCTATGTCGGCCCCTCCTGAGCGTCTCGGAGAACGCAACCACCTCCCTCAGCAACCCGACGACCGCAGTCGCCAGGCGCACGACGAAAACGAAGACGTCCAAGCGATTCACCTCCTTTCGCAAAAGAAGGCACCGCCTGGCGCTCAGGACTTACGGCCCGTCGGCCATCTGGCCATTCTAACACGAGCGCCCCGCATGGCAGGGCGCTCGCTCATGACACACTATGTCACTAGAACTTACTTGCTGTCCAGCTGCGGAATGGGAGCCTCGTCGCGCTCGTCGAGGTTGCCCTCGTAGACGTAATGCTTCGTCTCCTTCGCGATGAGCCCGGAGAGCAGCAGCACCATGATGATGTTCGGGATGGCCATAAGGGCGTTGGTGATGTCGGAGACCGTCCAGACCACCTCGCCCACGCCGATGGCGCCGAGGAAGGCCACCACCACGTAGAGCACCTGGTAGGGGCGGATGGCGCGCTTGCCGAACAGGTAGGTGACGCAGCGGTTGCCGTAGTAGGACCAACCCAGGATGGTGGAGTAGGCGAACAGAATCATGCCGAAGATGAGAATGGGCGTGCCGATGTAGGGAATGCTCGCAAAGGCCGCGGAGGACAGCGCCGCACCGGCGGTGATGTTGCCGGCCATGATCTCGGACTGCAGATCGGCGTTGCCGAGCATCGTGGACACGAGCACGAGACCGGTGAGCAGGCAGATGATGACCGTGTCCCAGAAGGTGCCGGTCATGGAGACGAGCGCCTGACGGGCCGGGTTGCGGGTCGCGGCCGCCGAGGCCACGATGGGCGCGGAGCCGAGGCCCGACTCGTTGGAGAACAGGCCGCGCGCGCAGCCGAACTGCAGGGCCAGCATGAGGCCGGACCCCAGCGCGCCGCCGAAGGCCGCCTTGGCGGTGAAGGCGCTCTCCACGATGAGGCAGAACGCGGGCCAGACGAGCTCCCAGTTCATGCCGAGGATGACAACGCAGCCCCAGATGTAGGCGATGGCCATGAAGGGCACGAGCTTCTCGCACACGTTCGAGATGACCTTCACGCCGCCGAAGATGACGACCGACACCATGATGACGATGGCAAGTCCGATGCCCCAGGCAGGCACGCCAGGCAGATTCGTGGAGATGACTTCGGTCATGGCGGAGGACTGCACGGCCGAGCCGATGCCGAAGGACGCGATGGCCGCGAACAGGGCAAAAGCCCCGGCGCCGAGCAGCGCCCACCAGGGCGTGTTGCCGTTCTTGTCAGTGAAGCCGCGCTTCCACGCGTACATGGCGCCGCCGAGCATGTCGCCGTTGTGATCCTTCACGCGGTACTTAACGGCAGCGAAGGTCTCGGAGTACTTCGTGGCGATGCCGAACACGCCGGTGATCCACATCCAGAACACCGCGCCCGGACCACCCGCGATGATGGCGGTGCCGACGCCGACGATGTTGCCGGTGCCGATGGTGGCCGACAACGCCGTGCACAGCGCGCCGAACTGGCTGATGTCGCCCGGGGCGTCCGGGTCCTTCGTCACCGACAGCTTGATGGCCGTGGGCAGCTTGCGCTGGATGAAGCCCGTGCGGAACGTCAGGAACAGGTGCGACCCCAGAAGGATCACGATCATCGGCGGACCCCACACGAACGCGTCGATGTCGGTGATGAGCTGGACGATGTCCATTGGCAACCTCTTTTCTGCTGGTGAATCCCCCTCGCGCAGTGCCGTTGCCGAAACAGATTCCGTCTCCGGGAAGCCCTGGCAATTCGATGAAGCCGTTTCGGCACGGGCGCTTTCGCGCACTAAAGTGGTTGGATTATAGGTGCAGGATCCGGCAGAACGCGCCGTAAACCGCGAAATTCCCAGCGAGCGGAGCCCCGCCGCCCGGCCGCGGCCGACGCGCGGGTGCGGGGAGCGGCAAAGCCCCTCGCGGACACGCCCGGCACCACGGCGTTCAGAAGGCCACGAGCATGACCTCGATGCCGTTGCGCTTGAACAGCGGCTTCATGTATTCCGGGTCGCGCAGCTCGGGCAGCACCTGCTGCAACGCGAAGAACACATCGGCCGAGGGCGCGCGGCTCGCATCCTCGAGCGTGTAGATGGCCCGCTCCGATATCCGCATCCCCGTCTTCTCCTCCACCGCGTCGGAGAGCGCCCGCCCCCGCGTGTATCCGTTCGCCAACCGGGCCGCCTTCAGCAGCACCCCGTACGCCTCCCAATCGATCACGCCGTCTTCCCGAGGCATCTTCTCCGCCCTTCCATTGCACTATCGTGCGAATACGTGTTAGTATCATTTTTGCATTATAGTGCAACTTTGGCGCTTGCCATGGGGAAAAGGGCGTGATAGTATGAGTTCACTTAAAAATGAACTAAAGAATGGATCGGGAAGGAGGCTCATCAAGCGTCGACTGGATGACGGCGTATTCTATTATGTCCTATCCGACGGAAGCGGCACGAGCAGCTTTCTTGACGATTGGCTGAACGACCCACGATCGAGGGGCAAGGCGAAGCGCCTCCTCTCGACGGTGCAGAAAATCACGACAAACGGGCTCGAATGGGCAACGGCCGCCAGGCGCATCCGCCGCATCTCGCCGGAGCTGTACGAGATCAAGAACTTTTCCGGAGCGGCCAGGGTTATGGCGCATATCCGCACGGTTGAGGCAATCGTGATACTCCGGCCGTTTCAAGGGCACAGTGGAACCGGGAGCGTTCCGGCCACTCTTATTGCAAGCGCAACCCGGCAACAGCGCCTTGTCGTCGAGTTGCTTGAACAGGAGGAATACGATGGCGATTGAGGAACGCGACGATCGCGCCTTCATGCGGGACTTCCACACGCCGGGCACGCGCGCCTATGACCATGCGCTCGACATCAGCGTCATGATCTGGGAGCTCATGCAGGAGCAGGGGCTCTCGAAGACCGAGCTGGCGCGCCGTATGGGCATATCGAAGTCGCACCTGTCCAACCTGCTGAACACCCAGCCGAACATGACGCTGGAGACCATCGCGAAGTTCGAGCTGGCGCTCGGCGTGGAGTTTAAGTTCAGCTTCGTCCCGGCCCCCGCCCCCCTTGCCGAGGCAGCCG
>OLRX01001205.1_pt1 | contig 20151 bp, 7 predicted proteins | sample 1672991 | NCBI WGS metagenome assembly OLRX01 (sample SAMEA3136744, study PRJEB25190) | human gut metagenome | biome: human gut; feature: human-associated habitat; material: faeces | place: Austria | collected 2013
CCTGCTCCTGCCTGTTTACGCACACCATTCGGTCCGTCTGAACAGAAAATCGCCGGGATATCCAGACGCGGGAAATCTCTTGTCTGCCACTCGCTTTTTCCGCTGAGGAATGCGGCTTTTTCCTTCAGGGTCATGTTATCTATGATATTCTGATATTTCATGCTTGTGATCGCTCCCTTCTATGTTGCCATAAATATAACATAACCCCGTCTGTAAAAGACGGGGTTATCACAAACTGTCAATATATTGCACAAGATGCATTAAAAAACCATTTATTTTTATCCCAGCACTTTCTGCAGCGTTTTCTCCAGCACCTGCAGATTCACAGGCTTGGAAAGATGTCCGTTCATACCGCTTGCCAGGGAACGTTTCACATCCTCGTCGAAAGCGTTGGCGCTCATTGCGTAAATCGGAATCTTTTTGCAATCCTCACGATCCAGATTCCGGATAGTCCGGGTTGCTTCCAGTCCGTCCATTTCCGGCATCATAATATCCATAAAGATCATATCGTAATATCCGGGAACGGATTCTTCCATGCGCCGCACAGCTTCTTTTCCGTTAACTGCCTGCTCGGTTTTAATTCCGTAATTTTCAAGGATCGTACAGATAATTTCCATATTCAGCTCATTATCCTCAACCACCAGGATTCTTTTTCCCGGGAAGCTGATCTCCTCCGGCTGGCTGGTGACCGTAGTCTTCTCTCCGCTTACCGGCTGAAGCTTCACGTTAAAGCTGAAGCTGCTTCCCTTACCAGGCTCACTTTCCAACTTAATATCGGAATCCATCATCCGCACAATTCTTCTGCTGATGGCAAGACCAAGACCAGTGCCCTGTTTTCTTGCATTTTCAGAATTATCCGCCTGCTCAAACTGCCGGAAAATAAGCTGCTGTTTCTCAGGTGCAATTCCAATTCCATCATCCCTGACCTGAAAATATAGATTGGAAAAGCCTTTCTCTTCTTCTGTCTCGCGAACGGTCAGCCACACATGTCCATCTGGTCTGGAATACTTCAGCGCATTTCCCAGAAGATTTACCAGAACCTGGTTCAGCCGCAGGGAATCTGCCATAAACCAATGGTTTTTCAGCTGGATATCTGCTATATACTGAATGTTATTTTCGTTCAGCTTCGCTTCCAGCAAAGGACGAAGTCCCTGTATCATCTCCATGAGATTGCATTTTTCTTCGATCAGCCTCATCTTTCCGCTCTCAATCTTGGACATATCCAGAATATCGTTGATAAGTCCAAGCAGATATTCCGAGGAGTACTCGATTTTTCTCAGACAGTCGATCCGCCGCTCCTCAGTCTGTCCATCTTTCAATGCAATCTCCGTCATACCTATAATACCGTTCATAGGAGTACGGATCTCATGAGACATACGGGCCAGGAAATCCGATTTCGCCTTGGCAGAAAGATCGTGACGCTCCAGATTCAACCGGTTTTGAATAATTGCGCTGATTTCTTCCAGACACTTACACTCTTCTTTTTTCTCCAGAACATCCTGGTCAATGTCCCGGAATACAATACTTCCGGAATACTGTCCGTTATCTGTCATATGGAATACAATATCGTTTCTGCCTGAAGCAAAAGGCTGAATCAGCGGCTCTTTCCATATGCTTTCCCCGGAAGTCAGAAGCTGCTGCATTTCCTGTGTCTCCACAAAGTGCTGGTATTGCTTCTCAGAACAGTGGACCATACCGTCCCAGCCATCCTTTTTCTCCCAGGTTTTCCAGCAGTACAGCAGGTTATTTACCATATATTCCCCGTTGAAATGGGTGATCACAATGTCTGTCAGATGGTATTTCTCCTGCAGCTTCAACGCCAGAATATCCAGAACCACAGAAGTATCACCATCTCTGTCAAACAGGTTCAGAGCTATAGAGGAAAGTGTCATTTCCTTCAGACGTTCCAGAGAAGCCACCTCCGCAAATGCCACATCAACCGCACAGGCTTTTTCCACCGTTGAAAGCTCCTCATAGAACATGATTTCCTGCTTTCCATGACGTGCAGCTGTAAGAGCAGTCTTCGTCTGTTCAAGTGCCTCAGACAGCGAATTTCTGCTGCCTGTAACTGCGATTCCACATTTCAGGGAAAGGGACAGATGCTTCTCATCTGTAAGCGCCCCAAACTCCTTTTCCAGTCCCTGCACACTTCTCACGATCGGTCCGGTCGTACATACCGGCAGCCATACCAGCATCTGGTCTGCACCAGCCCTGATATAAATACCACCGTTTAAACCGTCCTCCTGGAAGCGCTTCGCCAGCAGACCGGCAAACTGCTCCAGAATAATATCTCCGAAGATCAGGCCATAGCGCTCATCGATTTTGGAAAACTGCTGGATTTCCAGAAGTACCAGTACCCCTTCCGGGTCATCCCGACACAGTGTTTCCACAACTTCCAGTCCGCTTCCAAGGCGGTAAAAAGAGGTAATGGAGTCATAAATCTGCTTTCTTTTCTGCGCCTGCTCCAGAAGCTTGTGCTGATGCACATTGTGAATACAGCCAACGACCCTGCTGCGCTCTTTATTCTCATCAAAAGTAATGCTTCCGGATAGATTTACCCACTGAAATTCTCCATTGGCATGCTGCAGACGAAAGTCAACATCCAGAACGCCGTCTGAGCTTTTTACTGCGTTCACCAGCTTTGCCTTATCTGCCGGATGGATACTGTCATTATCAAGAAATTCCGGATGCTTTCCGCAGTCCCATACACCGTCATTGCCTTTACTGTTAACTATTTCCAGCAGTTTTTCCTTACATTTGTAGGTAAAAAAGGCATCCTGGGAACTTTCTACCGCAATCCGATAGCGCTCCTTTTCCTCCAGAAGCTGATTCTCTGTCTGCATCTGGGTATCCGTCAGATTCTCTATCACTTTATGGAGCTCATCAAGCTCCTGAATACCTGACTCCTGAAAACCGTGAATTCCCTTCACTCCGCCTCGTACACTCTCCACCAGATGGTAAACCGGTTCCGTCGCATACTGGACAAGAAAATAAACCAGAATAACCGCCATCAGGGCACTTCCCAGAATCGCTCCCAGAATTCTCTCATAAACATCGGAAATCAATCCATACACAGAATCCTCTGTAACAAAACCGCACAATGCCCACTGCGTATCTTCATACGGCACATTTCTGCTGTACAGCTCCAGATTGCTCACAAGTCCGTAAATCTGCTGTTTCCCAATGGCAGCCCCCTGTACCAGCCGCAAATTCTCCTGCACCGGCTCCTCCAGAACAAAGTCTCTTCCATCCCGGGAGACCGCATCATACAGCGCACCCTCACCGGCAATTCCCTCATAATTTCCATTTCCATGGTCTACCACAAGGGCAAATCCTGCATTCAGATCGGAATCCAGATCTTTTACCTGAAAAAATTTGGTCAGATCATTCACTCCCACTTCAATTCCAAGCACACCGTAAACGGTTTTATCATAAACAAGAGGTGCCGAATATGTGATCATCTTATGGTTATCCTTATAGAAATCTTCCAGAATAAACGGCTTCGACCAGTAGCCCAGGTTTACCATACTGGTACGGGAATCAACGTAGTTTGCTGCTGTTATATATGGCTGGTAAAAAAAGTCATCAGCATCTCTTTTCCCATTTCCCTGGAAGCGGAAATCTGTATGCCAGGAAGTATCCAGTGAAATGGACATATTCTGCGACAGTACCTTACTTCCACGCTCCATCAGCAGGTCCGTGCGGGAAGCCGTTTTGGTCTGGGGATCTGAGTCTCTCACCCAGAAGCCTTTGTATTCCCCTTCCGAATCTGTATCACCGTCATTTCCCAGAACCAGAAAAATTCCAGAAGTGGAATTATACTGCAAAACCTCCACCATATCATAAAAAACCGTTTCCAGATATTCCTCCTGGACTTTCCCTGAGCCCATGAAGCCCTGCATATCCATCTGATGATCGCTCAATACCTTTGTCAGCGCAGAGGAAAGACTGTCACTTTCCTTGTACACGCTGCTCCCCTGCTCGATCATATCGTTCTCCAGAACCACCTTACGGTTCTCCACCGTATGACTGTCCAGACCGATAACCGCATTCTCCATGTTTGAGCGGATTCCGCTGAAAATCAATGTCAGGAATGGGACTGCACCCTGTACAAACACAATGATCAGTATAGGAATCAAAAATATGTTCCAAAGAGATTTCTTTTTCTTCACAGTCCTCCGCACCTCCTTATGTCCAGAATCTGTCTAAAAAACCACTTTGAATGTTTTTTCAAATACACTCCAGGCTATGGCAGAATTCTGTATACCAGCTCTGGAAATTCTCATCTGTCAGATACTGTGCAAGAGCCTCTTCCCGGCTTTCTCCGTCTGCGATTGCAGCGTCCATGGCATCTTTATCAGCCTTTGCCTTGTCAGCCAGAGAATAATCCAGGATCTTACGGGCACTGTAGCTATTGTCAAAGGCTCCAATTGTATAGAAACTTGTTTTATCAAAGTCTTCCATTTCCGTTGTAAAACAATCGTAAACCTTCTGGTTGACTTCTATATTATTCTCTTTAATAACGGAATCCAGTGCGTCTACGCTGTTGGCTTCTTTCAGAACCGGCATATAGGAGGATTCGCATACAAAGCGCAGGTTCTGGTTCTTCTGTGTGAACCATTTCAGGAATACACTTGCAGCATACTCATGTTCCTCATCAGACTTGGTCACTGCCATTCCGGCACCTTGCTGAACTTTTATGTTCTCGCCGCCCTCCATAACCGGAGAATCACATACGATGTAATCAATCGGATAGCTTTTATTCCCTATTTCCACGGTATCCGGGAAGTATACGGCAGAAGATGTGGAGCCCGTGTATGCAAGAATATCTCCTGTCTTCACATCATCGGAACGGAATTTTCCAAGAGATGCGAAATAGCCCTTCATATATGGTACATAGTAATTATCCCAAAGGCGGCGGATCAGATCTTCGTCTGTGTTTAAGGTCATTTTTCCATCTTTCACCTGGAAAATTTCCTTTCCCATCTGCTTCATGCCAATGATAAAATAGTTGGACATGGAGTCTCTGCCGTAGAATGCTTTTCCATCGTCCGGCACATCCGGGGTCTGCTCATCCGTCCACTCATAGTAGCGCTGTGCAACCTCTGTAATACCTTCTGTAGTGGCAAGTTCCTCCACTGTAGTTCCAGTGGCTTCTGCAAAAGGCTCCCAGTCAGTCTTATTGATCATGGTGATCTCTGTGGATTTGGCAACCGGGAAAAGATATAAAGCGCCATCCTGGTTAAAATAGCCCTCCTGGATGTAGGAATCTACATACCTGGACAGCTCATCTTCTGTAAAATACACGGAAAGGTCTGCCAGCTTATCCTGCTGCTGTACTGCGTAAGCAGTATCAGAATAGGAAGAAAAAATATCCGGCAGTTCTTCTGCTCCTACTTCTCCGTTCAAAGAGCTGTTGACTGCTTCCTCAAGGTCGGATACGGAACCCTGACTGTAGCTCTCCACGTAGATACCCTCCTCTTTTCCAACGGAGGCGTTAAATTCCTTTACAAGGGTGTCAAACATTGCCTGTTGGGCACCGTTGTAATAATGCCAGATCGTCAGGGACACCGGGTGATCCGAATCCAGCTTTACAGATTTACCGCTTCCGTCCTTGCTGCTTCCACAACCAGCTAAAGATGCGGTCATTATTGCGATTAACATCATTGCCACACATTTTTTCTTCATACTCTTTTACTCCCTCACGGCACCTGATACCGCAGCTTAACTCAATATATACTTCTGTCTGCAACACTGTCCAAAGACCTGCTGCCATGGCAGACCAGAGCGTGTTTGAAATCCCAAATCTTCAAAACAAAAAGCCCCTGCAACAGGTAAAATGCATCGCTGACTTCTATGGGATACAATATCCTTTCCGGCGTTTTTACATGTCACATGGGTAAATTCATAACACATAGACTTATTATAGGAAATGTGAGAAAAAGAATCAATAAATATTCATGAAAAAGGACAGAAAATATTTCATTCCTGTCCTTTCAAAATATACGTTATTTCACAGTCACCTTACACTTAACTGTTTTCTTCCCTGCTTTCACCGTAATTACGGCTGTTCCTTTTTTCTTTGCAGTAATTCTGCCCTTGGAATCTACCTTTACCACCTTGGAGGAGCTGGATTTGTAGGTGATTTTTTCTTTGCTTGTTACTGGTTTTAAAACCGGTTTCAGGGAATATTTCTGATTTTTCTTTAATTTCAGTGTTTTCGGCACACCTTTGATCTTTGTGGTTTTTACAGCGGTTTTCTGGACTTTTACGGTAACAGACTTTTCATATCCGCTGTTCAGGTATATGTGAATACGGGTTTTGCCTGTAGTTTTACCGGCGGTAATGTTACAGGTTCCATCTGAACTAACAGATACATCTGCAATACTCCAGTTATCCGTACTCCAGGTGGAAATGAAATCTCCCTTTGCAAGCCCGGTTACTTTCAGACACTTCGTCTTCTGTCCGGTCTTCAACACAATACTGGACTGATTCAATTTCATTGTTGGCTGCAGTCTGTCCCGGGTAATTTTTGTTTCCTGCTCGCCGCATGCACTGCAGGTACGTGTCTGGACTTCTTCCTCATCCACAGTTGCTTCCTGTGTTACTGCCCATGCAGAAAATTTATGTCCGGTTGCTTTTATTGTAGTTCTCTTTTCCGTATCGCAATATCTGCAGGTGTATTCATCGACTCCGTCATCTGTACAGGTTGCATCTTCATGCCATGACCTTACCCAGCTATGTCCGGTTGCCGGAATTGTCTCTTTCTTTTTGTCACCACATCTTCTGCAGGTATAAGTTTTTTCTCCGTCACTTTCACAGGAAGCATCTTCTGTTGTTTCCCCACGGTTCCAGTCATGACCAAGTGCCGGTGTTTCTTTTGTATAGTAATCACCGCAAAATTCACAGATTTCTTCTTCAGATCCCGAATAGGTACAGCCACTCATTTTTATCACATGTGACTTGTAGGAATGGGTATGGTTCGGATTGTAACTGTAATATACGGTTGTATTTGAATCACAAATGTATCTGGGCTGCCACGTGCTGCTATTTGCATAGCAGCGGATACTTCTCAGCTTGGCACATTTTTTAAACGCATCATTTCCTATAGATGTCAAACTTGCCGGGATTTCTATGGTTTCTAACGCATTACATCTGCCAAAAGTCTGATCTCCAATTCTGGTCAGACCCTCTGAAAGCTTTACACTTGTCAAGCTGGTACAGCCCTGGAATACACCGCTTCCGATGCTCGTTACGCTTGCAGGAATAGTTATGCTTGTCAAACTGCTGCAGTTCCAGAATGCCTGAACTTCTATAGAGGTTACCGTTCCCGGAATGGTTACACTTGTCAGACTGGTACAATTGCCAAATGTCATACCATCTATGGTTGTTACGCCTTCTGGAATTGTCACACTTGTCAGATTGGTGCAGCCGGTAAATGCACCGGAACCAATGCCGGTCACTCCTTCAGAGATAACCACGCTTGTTATTTTAGTGTTGCCAGCAAATGCATCATCTGCTATGCTTCCAGTTCCGGAAATTACCAGTTTCCCATCATCTGACAAGGTGTAGGTAATTCCTGTGTCTTCTCCATCTGAAAAAACCAGGGCTTCGTCTGCTGTTGCCGCTTCCTCATTCTGCCATTCTGCAGCTGCTTCCATGCCAGACGCATCTGAGAATGAATCCTCGGATGACTGATCCTCCACCTGATCCATCTCCGGAGTCTGAACCTGTTCCTGAACCTCATCCTGATTGTCCAGACCCTCATTCTCCACTTCGTCAAAAACTGCTTCTGCTACTTCCTCAGAAGAAAAATCAGCTCCACTTACTGCCAGTGCTGCTCCGTCTGCACTTGTGATTGCCAGCAGCAATGCTGCGGCCAGTGCCAGTCGTCTGTTTCTCATACGCTTTACCTCGCTATTCTTTTTTTCGTCTTTTCAAACACACTCCAGAGGCAAAGATTTTTCCATTAATATCTGCTGTATAACACTAAACACTTTCCCAAAATGGATAACCTGCTATTCTGCAAATGAGCCAGCAGCATACTCCCTCCCAAAATTTGTCAGACGATTAATTTAATGATAGCGTAAAACCGCATTTAAAACAATTAACTAACAGCATAGTATAGACGATAATATCAAAAAAAGACAGAGAATCTTTCATCTCTGTCCAAAAGTTTGGTCTCATAATTATAGCAATGCACAACTTTTATACATTACAAGCCTACCGTTCACAACGTAAACCAAAACTATTTCTTCAATGTTTCATTCATACTTCCCATGCGGTATCCCTGGAGATCCATGGTCACGTATGTAAAGCCATATTCTTTGAAGGCTTTCACGATCTGGTTGCGGTTCTCCAGGACTTTCTGGAGTTCATCTGGCAATACTTCAATTCGTGCCAATGTACCATGAATACGCACACGAAGCTGATGAAATCCCAGATCCAGAAGAAGCTGTTCTGCCTTGTCTACCATACCAAGTTTCTCCTTCGTGATAGTCTCACCGTATACAAAACGGGAAGAAAGACAGGCGAAGGATTGTTTCTCCCAGGTGGGAAGGCCAAGATCTTTGGACAGGGCACGGATGTCCGCTTTATACAATTCGCTGTGGCGCAGCGGGCTCTTCACCCCCAGCTCTGCAACAGCCTGTAAACCAGGTCTGTAATCGCCGTTGTCGTCCATATTGGAGCCTTCTGCCACTGCATTCAGCCCCTCTTTTCTGGCAATGTCCCAAATTTTCTCAAATAACTCTTTCTTACAGATATAGCAACGATTGGCAGGATTCTGGCAGAAGCCCTCAATTTCCAGTTCTTCAGACTCTACTGTAATGTGGCGGATTCCTTCCTTCTCACAGAAGGTCTTCGCCTCTTCCAGTTCTCTCTTCGGGAAAGAACAGGACATGGCAGTAATCGCGATACATTTATCCCCCAGCACATCGTGTGCTGTTTTCAAAAGAAACGTGGAGTCCACCCCGCTTGAAAAAGCCACAGCCACACTTCCCAGACTGCGTAAGTATTCTTTTAAAGCTTCGTATTTATTCTGCTGCTCTTTGGTTGCAGTGATTTCGCTCATATGATTAGCCTCCTGTGGCAGTAAATTTAGTCTCTCCCCAGCTCCATCTTTCTCTTTCAGACAAAAAAGATCCCTCGCGCAAAGAGCTCGGCCGATTTTGATTTATGTTACTATAAAGTACTCTAGTATGTCAATAGGATTAGTCGTAGTCAGCTTTAAGTATACCGCCGCACATCTTTCCATAAAAGCAGAAAGAACGCCAGGTTCATTCCCCCTGGTGTTCTTTCAGTCTCTGTTCAGCTGCGATCCGCTTGGGATGTTCCGGTGGGTAGCATTCCCGGAAGCCTTCCACGGCGGCTTTCAGATATATATCTTCTTTTTCCTCATCTCCAAGTGCGCGGTAAACGCGTGCCAGATTCCAGGTAGGCTCTGCAACTGCCGGACCTACAAGTCCATTCTCCTTCGCAAGCTCCAGTGCCTCTGTCAGATATGGGATCGCTTCTTCCGGCTTTCCCAAGTCCAGGTAGACTACACTCATATTGTTATCCACCATCAGAAGCAAAGAACCCTCACGATAGCCATTCTTAAGCAGCTGATTGCGAACCGCAAGATGACATGCCAACGACTCTTCCCTTCGTCCGGCGGCATTATACATTCGTGCCAGTTCCTCTGACAGGGCAGAATACATCTGATTTTTCTCACCACAGTACATTTTGCACCTGTCCGTTGCTTGTTCCATACAATAGGCAGCTTCTTCCATATTCTGATCCATAGCTGCAAGCTGACCACGAAGCTGCCATATTGCATACTCACTCTCACCCTGACGCTTTCTTTGTATCTGTTGTATCTGCTCTATTTTTTCCAGACAATCTGCCAGCTTTTCTTTTTCCTGAAAAAACATATGACATTCTGCTTTTGGATAAAGAAAATCCAGTATTCTCTGGCTATGCCCCCATTGTACACACATGAGGATTCCACGTTCTGCCCACATTTCAGCCTTTTTCACATTAAGCTTCAACATCTGCATATTCGTCTGCAAAAGCACATATCCAATTTTATAATCAATATTATCCTTCTGTTGAAAAATTAAATCACAGATCTCCCGGTAACACTCATAATTACTGTTCTGCTCCAACCTATTGCAAAAATCACTTATAGCAAACAACATCCATTCCGATGATAGCGTTCTCTTTTTCAGCTGTTCGCGGAAGAGTTCTATATATTCTTCGTTTTGTTCAGGTTTTGTCTCTGTCAGACACGCTACCATAAACTTCGTCTCATTGGAAATCTGTGCACATCTTTTTTCCAATTTCTGGATTTTCCCGCACATAGGAACCGGCAGCTCCAGATATCGGGCAGCCTCTGCCGCCAGTGCCACAAGCTGGCCACTGACCGCTCCCTGTACTCTGGAAATTCCCTGGAAGACAAGCCACGCAATTTCCTCCATACGAGGATCCTCATCTTTCGGTGCCTGTTTCGGGAAAAAGCACTTCTGTGCCCGCTCCCAGAATGACTGAAACTCTGCTTCTGAAAAATCCTTTGTACACAGACTCTCTGCAATTACAGGATGCATACGGTAACCATTTCCCGTATCTTCCAGCCAGCCGAATTTCACCAGTCTGCCAAGCGCCTCTCCCAGAGTTTCGTTTTTCTTCAAAAATCCCTGGAAAAACATCACAGTAAAATTCCGGTCAATTTCCTGATAAGGCAGAAGCGCGAACATCCTTGCCAGCTGGCTTCCTGTTTCTCCAATATCAGCCAGTTTGTACAGCCCACGGTACATATCAATGAGTCCGGACTCTTCTGCAACATCATTCCAGTTATTCTGCAGCTCTTCTTCCAGATAATCCCAATTTCCGAAATAGTAGGTTCCCGCTTTTCCAAGAAGCTTCAATGTCAGAGGATGCTGAAAAATCTCTTTTTCCAGCAAACGACTCAGCCGGTCTTTTTCCTCTCTGGAAAGTATTTTGTTGTAATTGTCACGAAAAATCAAACTTAAGGCACTCTTTTGCGGTGCCTTTATGCCAAATGTAGTAAACCCATCCAGATGTTTCTGACGTGAAGTAACAAATATGGTGCACGGCAGATCTTTCAGTTCTGACAGGTAAGGATCTTCCTCTTCCGTATGGTTCATATTATCCAGAAAAAGCACTGTTTTTTCCTGATGCTCTTCTGACAGGTGATAGATACTTTCGTGAAATCTTTCTTCCACGCTCTCACCAGTAAGATTCAGAAAACTTCTGGAAAAGCTGACCGCCAGATTCTCCTCATACTGAACAGCTGCGATCCGGCACTTTACTTCTTCCTGCTCCATCCAGCTCACAAGCTGACGCATGAGTTCTGTTTTTCCAATTCCTCCAATTCCGGAAATCAGATACTTTCCGGAATTGAAGAACATCTCTTTCAAGTCATATAACTCTTCTTCTCTGCCAAAGAAATGGCTGGCTTTCACAGATTTCCGGAACAATTCACAGTTTCGTAGAGTAAGAAAACTCTGCCTGGTCTCTCCGGAATTCTGGTAAATACAATTCCAGATATGCTTCGGTTTTAAGTCCTCCCGGTTCCTTACCAGTTCCATTTTCACTTCTGACATTTCCGGACCTGCCATTGCATGCAGACAAAGCATGGTAAAGAACCAGGCAGCCCCAAAGGATCTGGAAAAATCCTTCTGCTTTTTCTCTATGTAATTGATCCAGAAAGTCAACTTTTCTCCACACTCTCTGGACAGCCATGGATCTGATTCCATGGCCATGTCCAGAAATTTTCTCATCTTCTGCACAAACACAGAATGGTTATAATTTTTCTCTTTCAAGAATTTTTCAAAAATCAGTATCTGACTGCCAAATGTCTCCGCATTCAGGCATTCCAGCACTTCCTGCAGATATACCTGGTACAGGGGAAAGCTTTCCTTGCGGTTACAGAATTCCGAATGATAGCGGTTCTGGCTTCCATCCTTTCGAAAAATCATTTTTCCGTGTCTGGTGCTTTTCCACTCATAGAGAAGATATTCATCCCAGAATCTGACCAGAGTCAGACCTTTTTTACTTTTTTCTCCCAGAATTCCGGTAGAATAGACCGGATAATCTTTCACGGTAAACAACCGATATAAGTTTTTCAGCGAAAGCAACACATTTGCCTGCTCATCTTTTTTCATGTCACGTTCTCTCCGGTTGTAAACACAGTTCCTTTTTTATTACTGTCTGCTGGTCACCTGACCAGCAGCACTTTTTGCAGGTAACTAAATACAACAACTGATTTCTTATTTTTTGATTGTAATCTTAGCTTTCTTTGCGTACACACCAAACACCTTCTGTTTCTGCTTGTTCAGTTTATAGGCACAAGCACGTATATAATACGTATGTCCCTTAGAAAGATTCTTTATCGTTACTGTATTCTTCTTGGCTTCCTTGATTGCTACAATATCTGTAAGACCGGCATCTGCTGTCACTACAAATGCATAACCAGCAGCACCTTTTACCTTGGACGCCGTAATGGTGATCGTGCCCTTCTTGTTATTCTTTACACTGATCTTCTTTACCTTCGGCACAACATAGGTTGTAAACTTAACAGCCTTGCTATACTTTCCAGTAACCTTCTTGCCGCCGCCCTGTGCGACTGCTCTTACTTTTACATAGTAGGTTTTTCCTGATTTCAGGCCATAAATCAGTTCAGAATTTGTATTTTCCTTAACAGTATAATTCTTTACGCCCTTCTTGAATTTCTTATCGGTGGAAATTGTGATCTGATATCCGGTTGCACTTGCAATCCGCTTCCAGGAAATCTTGGCGCCATCGGTAAGCACATTGGTGGCCTTGGTTCCAGTAAGCTTCGGAAGCTTGGATGGAATTACAGTGTTCTGATTATTATCAGAAGCGTTCGGAGTCTTCGTCGGTTCCGGAGCAGATGGAGCCTTGGTCGGCTCTGCATTCGGAGCTTTTGTCGGCTCTGCCGTTGGAGCTTTCGTCGGTTCTGGTGCCTTGGTAGGATCTGGGTTCTTTTTCCAGTTTGCAGTCAGTTTAACACCACTTACCAGTTCACCCATTGATGGTGTGTAAGAACCGGAAAAGTTTACTTCTTCATCATCCGCATCTACTGTCGTCCATCCGGTAAAGGTATAACCGCTTCGTGTAGGCGCTTTCAGCTCAATACTGTTTCCACCTGTGAAAGTGGATGGGTTGGAGCTGTCATTTGTTCCGCCAGCCAGATCATAACTAATTGGAAGCACATCACCATTTTCATAATAAAAATGATAACGTGTATTAAAGTAATTGTCCACATAAGAATTTTTTACAACGTATAATTTACAGCTGTCCTTGATGGAATCAAAGGCATAATATGTGTTCCTGTCTCCTATAGAAGCCATAGAGTCATAATCCAGATCCAGTACACGGGCCGGAATGTGAATCTCTGTAAATTTACAGGAATCAAATGCAAAACCGCCTAACAATACTACATCTGACGGAAGTGTATAGCTTCCTGCCCAGCTTTTTCCTGCAGGATAGGTGAAAATACTGCTGCCAGCCACTTCCCCTCCGCTGCTTTTATAGACCTTACTGTAAAGCACACCGTCCTGGGAAGAAAGGTACGGATGTCCTGCGTCAACTGTGATTTCTTTTAAGCTTGTGCAGCCCTTGAACATTGCACCAACTGTATATTTTACATCAGCACCAATGCGGATACTTACAATTCCACTGTCGGTGAACTGATATTTCAGGCTGTCAGTTCCATGAATATATACATTTTCAAGATGGAGGTTCTTGCAGCCCCTAAATGCACCTTCTCCGATACCTCCGCTTACGCTTGCCGGAAGAGAGGTAAAACCTGTAAGCGCTGTACAGCCTGCAAAAGCATAACTTCCAATAGTGGTTAAGCCCTCCGGGAGATTGATGTAAGTAAGGTTCTTGTTATCCTTAAATGCGTCCCAGCCAATTTCCTTCAGTGTGGAGGGCAACGTTACTTTTTTCAGTGTTTTAATGTATTCTCCCTGTCCGCGCGAGGGACTTCCATCCTCATTCCATTCAGAAGCTACAATAGTCGAAATTCCACCGACATATGTAAGTCCTTCTGCAAAAGAAACCTCCTCAACATCGGCACAATACTGATCCCAGCCCAGTTCCAGCTCGGATGGGGCATTATAAATTCTTTTCAGGTTACATTCCCCATAACTGTAAAAAGCTTCTTTATCAATCTCGTTATAAGCTCCTGTTGGCGGAAACGTTATCTCTTCCAGTTTCGGACAGTTACCAAATGCCTGCTTCTCGATTTTTACAGGCTGTGCACCGCCTACTGCGTCATTAAAATGCACGATTTGAAGATTCTTATCCCCATAAAACGCACCTTCTCCAATTACAAGCCGTGGATTCTGCGGCAGCTGAACGGCTGCCAGTCCGTCAAACCAGCTGCCACCTGTTGAAAATGCATTGGGCATCACATAGCAGAGTGTATCCGGAAGAATCAACTTATACAGCATTCCGTTGCCATACTTTCCATCGTAATAGAAACAGCTAAACCGGTCCCATGTGTTATCATATTCTGAATCCGGAAAATACTTACCGATTCCAATTACCTTCTTCGCCACACCATCCTTATACACATATGACGGAATCTGCAGTTCCATAACAGCCTCGGTTACTGCGCTGATAATAGCTTCTCCATTTGTTCCATATTCATGGGCATACCAGATCTGCCCCTGACTGTCTGTCCAGGAAAATTCTTCCTTGTTCCACTTTTCGCCGTCGAACTGGAAAAACTGTCCTGAGCCTTCTGCATGCACGCTAAGCGCCATACCCAGGCACATGATAATGCCCAGAAACAGCATTTTGATACATCTTGAAATTTGTTTTTTCACTCTTTCTTCCTCCCTCATTGTTTCAGTCATTTCCCTGTAATGAAAAGCATTTGGACTTTCTATTGGCAGTTCATAGCATTGCTGCTGTTCACAACCTGATCAGCAACCGCTTCGCGGAATGCTACCTGTAAACAGTAACACAGCATCCTCTGTTTTCTGCAAAATTCATCAGGAAAATTCACTCTTTTTTCTCATAAAAAGAATATCATATTGAAATTTTTGAAACAATAATGTTAAAGAAGGTTGCGTTTTTTATGCACAAGATTGCGTTTTTTATGCACAACACAACCTGTTTGACAACTATCCAGAAGGCAGTGTGAAGATACTAAACAGTTATCCTGTTTGAAAAAAACTGCCGTGTCCAATATGTTTCTTAAACATATCAGACACGGCAGTTTATCAGAGGCATCATACATCCTGTAATATTGGCAGTTCTAAAGTCTGCCCCCTAATCATTCTTACAATCTGCACGCCCCGCTTTACGGTATATTTTGTCTTCTTTCAGTAGGCGTAGCCTGCTTCGCTCTCTTACGATTTATGACACTTTGACTGTAATAACCACCTTTTTACTTCCGGAGCGTACCGTAACTTTTGCAGTACCTTTTTTCTTCGCTGTGATTACACCACTTTTTGTCACAGTGCAGACTTTCTTATTAGATGTGGTGTAGGTCACTTTCTGCTGGGTTGTGATCGGCGCCAGAATCGGTGCCAAAGTCTGTTTTTTCCCTTTCTTTAAGGTAATTTTCTTCGGTACACCTGAAATTTTGGTGGTTTTCACCGTTCCCTTCTGGATGGTAACATTCACAGTTTTTACTGCCCCACCAGCCAGAGTCACTGTAAGTTTCGTCTTTCCTGTTTTCTTCTGCGCCTTCAGCGTAACTGCACCGTCTTTGGTGTAGGAGCTTACCTTCAGAAGCTTACTGTTGCCGGAAACCACAGATGCTACATAGTCCCCACTCTCCATGCCGGAAATCTTGAGCACTTTTGTGGTCTGTTTTATTTTCATTTTCAGGCTGGAGGCTGTAAGTGTCATTTTGGAAGTCAGCGGATTTCCATTGTCTCTTTCTTCTGTGGTCTGGCAGATCTTACAGATTCTTTTCTCTTTCTGAGCTGCAAATACGGTAGCATCTGATGTCTTTTCCCATTCTCCCCAGGTATGTTCTGTCTTCGCGATTGTTTCACCGCCGCTTAATCTGGTTCCGCAGGTCTTACAATAAGTGTCGCCTGTATAGCCTTCACTTGCACAGGTTGCTGCTTTTTTCCCTCTGACCTCTGTTTCCCCATGTCCCTTCGCGGGCAGCTTCTCGGTTCTGGTCTGTCTGCAGTTCACACAGGTAAAGGTTCTGATACCTTCCTCAGTACAGGTGGCTTCCTTTGTCACATTTCCGTTATCCCAGCTGTGGGCGTCCGGATTCACCGGTAAAACCTCTGTTCTGGTAATATGGCAGTCCGTGCACTCATAGCTGATAATTCCTGTGGAAGTACAAGTCGCTGCTATGACTACCGTTCCGTTATCCCAGCTGTGCTCTACCGACGGTTTTGTCTGCGATACCATCCCGATATTCACTTCGGTTCGAAGCGGCGGAACGGTCATCCAGTCACTCCATGTAGTTTCATATCCCTCTTTCTCGTATTTTACTCTCCACCAGCCTTCCGGAACATCCCATGCATATTTTCCGTCTGCATTTGTCTGAAGAGGATTGTACTGGTTATACTCCCCCGCATTCCATTTCGTTCCATACTCGGATGGGGACGGCGTTTTATTCCAGAAATCATCAGATTCATCATATGGAATCCAGTAAGCTGTTACGGTAACATCCTCAATTCTCTCTCCTGTGGAAAGATCAAACACATAGCCGCTTGGATCTACTACAAAACGAAGCTTGAATTTTTCCCCTTTAATATCTGCTTTTCTGATATCCCAGAATAATGAGGAAGCTGCTGTAATCGTTCCCAATATGGCAGTCAGCGCAATTACCGGGCCTGCGCCCATCGCCCCTCCTGCTACGACCAGTGGAATCATCGCTGTCATGATCATAAACATTTTCTGGTCACTCTCCAGATTATCCACAGCTTTCAATTTCTCCTTTAATTCCTGGTCAGAATAGTGACCGCCAGAAGCCAGTACGTCTTTTCTCAGCTCATCCATGTCTTTCTCAATCTGATAGTTCTGATATAACATGGACGCTCCCTTATTTATTGTTGACAGGTGGGAGGAAATCTGGGAAAGTGTCCAGTACTGATCCAGAGTCCCGGCATTTTCAGTAGCAGTGTCCAGCATAAATCCAATGTATTTATTTCCGGTAACATCCTTTACCAGCATATACCAGGTGCCTTTGTCGGAATAATCCAGGTTGCAGATATACTTGCTGTCATCATACCCCGGGATCAGATAACCCATATCTTTATTGGCTTCGTCGATCAATCCCTTCCATGTTCCCATACTGGAACCGTTGCTCTCGTCAAACACGCTGATGGTGACATCCAGTCCTACATCTTTCAGATCCTCCCCGAATTTACTGAGATCAATGGTTGCGTCATAATCGGTTGCTGTATTTTTCCTTACCGTAATATCCTTTTCTGCACCTTCCGGAAGTCCTTTCTGCAGAGCGTCCCAGTCAAAATCCTGTCCCATTTTTACTTCTGGAACTGTTTTGTTATATTCATAGCTGATCACACCAGGAACATAATTGTGATCGGATTCATCGAAATATCCGTCTGTCACAAATGCATTTTTTTCTGGATCATAAGTCGCTTCCAGATATTTGGTCTGGTTGTTTCTGGTGCTTGTAACGTACAGAGTCTTTATCTGTTCCGGGTTTTCAAAGGTAAGCTCATAATCAAATTTGCTTTTCGGAAGGTAATACACCAAAGGTGTTACTCCGTCTGTCTTTGTCAGATCGTAGGATTTTATTTTGTCATGCTCATTATAGTACATTTTGAAGGACTCGATTGAGGGTTCTCCTTCATTATAAGTAACTGCGGCAGTTCTTGTTTCTGTTGTACCATCTGCCTGTGTGCAGAGTGCTTTGATCTTATAGGTCTCATAGTTGGAAGGATTTTCCAGTGTAAGGACGGCAGACCATAAGCCGGCCTTTGATACCTGGACTGTCTGCTGTTCTTTCTCATTCACAAGCAGGGTAACAGTTCCACCGGCATTTGCCATACCGGAAACATTTACGGTTGGCTTTGATACAACATCTGGTGCATCTATGGTGAACAGATTAATACTTTCATTCAGTACACCGATGATTTCCTGGCTGGAGTTTCTGTTCTTTTTGTAGTTCAAAATAGCGTAGCTGCGTGCTGCCGACTGACTCTGTGCTTTGATACTGAAACGGATAATTCCAGAGGTACCGCTCACAGGAATGGTCAGTGTCCTGTCCTTTAAATTATAGTTCTGGCATAACTCCCCATCCACCTTTAATGTAGATTCGTCAAGCTCTCCGTTGGAAGGAAGAACCAGCTTCACATTCAGGTCGCTTACTGCGGATTTCCATGTGTCTTTTATGTTATAGCGTACTGTCATGGCCACATATCCATTGGCTGTGGCACTTCCGAAGTCTCCGTAATAGCTGGTGTCTGAACGATCCAGGACGGTTTCGGCGCTGTCCGTATAAGTTCCTATTTGCTCAAATGGAATATTATTTTCAATGGCATATATGGTTGCCATAGAATAATAACTGCAATGTATCGTCAGCTGTGGGCAGTTTTCGAATACAGCTTTCCTGATATCAGTAGTGGAATCTGGAATGTAAATGTCCTTTAAACCTGCGCAGTCGGCAAATGCATAATCTCTTATCGTCTTGGTATTGGAAGGAAACGTTACTTCTGTAAGACCGGTTGCTCCTGCGAATGCGTATGCACCGATTTCGGTCAGGCTTGATGGCAACGTTACACTGGTTAGTGTGGTTAAGCTTGCAAAGCTATGCGGTGCGATTGCCTTTACTCCTTCCGGAATCTCTATCTCGGTCAGTTTCGGACAGCCGGAAAATACATTTCCATATTCATAGCTGTTCGATCCGTTTCCACTGGGACTGTTTACCCAGTTCACCGGATAATTGGCACTGACAAGATTGCTGCAGCCTCCAAAGACTTTATAGCCCAATGTGGTAATGCTGTCTGGCAGATGTATGCTGGTGATACTGGTACAGTTTTCAAATGCATAGGCGTATATGGTGGTAAGACCATCGGGAAGCTCCACACTTTCCAGCACTGTATTTCCCTGGAATGCTCTCGCTCCGATCACCTGAACCGCATAACCACCTATGGTAGACGGAACCTGAACGCTGGTGGCACTTCCGGAATATCTGGTAATACGCGCATAACTGTTATTTACAATTACATAGGAAAAATCACCTTCTGTCATCTCTGCCGATTCAGAAAGAGCCTCTTCCAATTCATTTGTCTCTCCAGTTTCCTCTACGTTTTCTTCCACGTCGCCCGAAACAAAAGCTGCAGCATCTCGCTTTATCGCCTCATCTCCCGCTTCTGCTCCATTCATTTCCGCAGATTCCCATCCATCAGAACCATTTGCTGAAGATTCAACTGTTTCTGATTCTCCAGACCAGAATCCGTCCTTGTCAGTAACCGTTTCCTCCGATGTGGTCGCTGAATTACTCTCTTCCAACGTATACGCTTCCGATATGCCGGTTGTCGCATCGGCTTTCGCATTGGTTTCTGTATTAGATTCCGCGTTGGTTTCTGTGTTGGTTTCCGTGTTAGTTTCCGCGTCGCCTTCATTCAAACTCTGGTTTTCAATAGAATCTTCTGCGAAGAAGTCCGCTGCAGCTGAAGTCCTAATTTCTTCTGCCGCATAAATCGGAATGCTTTGTGCACACATTGCAACACTCAGCGAAATTGCAAGTATCCGGCTGATTGCCTTCCTTTTCATAACTCTTTTCTCTCCCTTAAATTCATTTGTAACTGGTCAGACTCAAACGACGAAATGCAAAGCATTTTTGAAATTGGATCTGAACAATTACATTTATTTTTGATAATTGACTAGATTCATTTTAGCATAGCTATTTTTCCCTTACAATCACAAACGGCGCCGGAAAAGTTAGTTGTCGTTTTTATGTATAAGCATGCAATTTTTATGTACATTCCATCAAAATAAGCGCATAGCATTACGCAAAAAAACCTCACCAGTCTGAGCTCTATACAAGCAGTATCAGATTAGTGAGGCTTCTTATTCGCTAGAGCGTGTTTGAAAAATCATTCCTGCAATCTGCACGCCCCACTTTGCGGGAGATTTCACCCGAATTCGGTTGTCGTAGCCCGCTACGAC
>OLRX01001208.1_pt1 | contig 20115 bp, 16 predicted proteins | sample 1672991 | NCBI WGS metagenome assembly OLRX01 (sample SAMEA3136744, study PRJEB25190) | human gut metagenome | biome: human gut; feature: human-associated habitat; material: faeces | place: Austria | collected 2013
TTTTCCATTTAAGCAGTTCTTCGTATATATCCCGTTTTAACTCTATCTCCATAGATCCCCCTACCATTCCTAATACGACTTTTTTATAGTATAGCATAATTAAATTAGTTTTTCCCAGGCGGTCATCCTCATAATCCACATCGGAAAAGTCCACCAATTCCTCTGTTTCGTCATCATCTTCAGTATTAATAGAAACAAAAGAAAAATCCATATGTCCAAACGCGGTTCCAACCTTGCCAGACGGGTTCTTCACATGGTCACACTCAATAACGTAAAGGTTGATAAAGGGAGCGGCACACCTGTGAATCCTGTAGTTTACGACTACTACACCCGGAAGTGCTCCGGCAAGAAAAGACCGGCAGCAATGGGCGCTGTCATGCATAAGATCTGCAACATCATCTTTGCCATGCTTCGGGATAACAAACCGTTCGAGATCATCACCCCGGAAGAGCACTGCCAGCAATTCGCTGCGGAGCATCCAGACAAGATACTGCAAGCCGCATAATCAACACGGCACTCTCAATATTTCGTTCGTGACCAATCCAATATATCGGAATGGTCTGTTAAGGTTACCCTTTTTTCATATCACCTCTTGACATTTCTTAGCTGGACTTTACTTTTGTGATTTCATTGTACCTAATACTATCAAGTAACTCCACCACATCAGCTTTACATCCCGCAACATGAGTTTACATTGTTTATTTTTCAAGAATCTGCGGATCAAGAAGGAAGTCATAAATGTTCACAGTCAAAATACCATACTCATCGTAGTGAGGCTGAACGATGTCTTTGGTAACAACAATCTTTTTGAAAGAATCATCAATCTTTCTGAACGGTCTGATTTCCTGAGTACGCTTCGCTTCATCAGGAAGTGAATATGCTGACTGGATATAGTATCTGGAAGAACCAAGATTGCATACAAAATCAACTTCAAGTTGTTTGCGGATAACCTTACCTTCCTGATTGCGTTCCGCAATCGGTATTACACCTACGTCCACGCCGTAGCCACGCATACGAAGTTCGTTATAAATTACATTCTCCATAGAATGGGTCTGCTCGAACTGTCGGAAATTGATTCTGGCATTGCGAAGTCCAAGATCGGAAAAGTAATATTTCTTTGGTGTTTCAATATATGCTTTTCCTTTAATGTCATATCTTTGTGCTGATTCAATCAAGAAAGAATCCTCAAAATAATCCAGATATTTCTTAATGGTAGCGGAAGTAATTCTGGATTTCTTTACCGTCTTGAAAGTATTCTTCAATTTTTCAGGATTGGTCGGCGAACCAATGGCAGAGGAAAGAATGTTCAGAAGATCTTCCAGTTCTCCGATGTTCTTTACTCTGTTACGCTTGGTAATATCTCGAAGATAAATCTCATTGAACAGATTCTGCAATACAACTGCCTTATCGTTTGCTCCCTCTCGAAGAACAACCAGAGGGATACCGCCATATAGCATATATTCAGATAATCCCATATACTTATCACCGTTGTAAATAGTCATAAACTCGGCAAAGCTCAGGGGATACATATGAACCTCGTCACCACGACCAGCAAACTCAGTGGCTATATCTTTGGACAGGAGTTTTGCGTTACTTCCGGTCACAAATACATCCATATTAGCTTTACGAAGGTAACCATTCAGAACAGCTTCAAAGCAATCCAACATCTGAATTTCATCAAGCAGCAGATAATACATTCCTTCACCTACAACTTTGGAACGGATATATGCCATGAATTTTTCAGGATCAACTCCACGCTTTTCCTTTTCAATCTGAATTAGGCTTTCGCCAATCATATAAAGATCCTCAGCTGAGTCAAAGGCAAAACGGATAATGTGGTCTGTATCAACTCCACTTTCCAATAAGTGATGATAAAACAGATTATTCAACAAATAGGATTTGCCACATCGACGAATACCGGTAATTACCTTAATCATTCCATTATTTTTTCTTTTTATCAGTTTATTCAAATAAAAATCTCTGCGAATTTCCATCTTAAAACCTCCTTGCGAAAGATTTTTGCAATATGTTGCATTTTTCTATTCCATTATATCCAGATAGACTTCAAAAATCAATATATCAGCGGGAATCGGAATAGATTTTTGTGAATTGTTGCATTTTTCTATTCTACAATCACATTATATGCTTTAGTAGCAATTATTATCCCGTGTTTTAATCATGTTCTTATTAAAAAAGCAGCCACACACCAAAATGCATGACTGCTTAATAAGCATATATTATTTTTTGACAAGAGTTAAAGTTGTAGAATTATCAAATTACAATCTCATATAAACATCATAAGTTCTGTTCATATGTATTTTCTCTTTTAATGCGTAGATATCCTCTTCTTTTAATAATTCTACAGATTGTAATTTCTTTAAAAATTTGTCATTTTCCTCGATGATAGCACAACTATGAAATGAAGCAATTAGCATAGACTAAAATAACGAGGGAGTTGCGTGGTATCGCAAGAAAGAGTGCTCCAATCAATGTAATTGTCCATTATCCTAAAACCATAGAAGGTCAGCGTGAATTGGCAGAGCGTGTTGCCGGTGTCCACACAAGTTTGGTCAATCAGCATATTAAAAAACTGAATTGTCCTTCCGACCAGAAGGTACAGCTACTGGATGCGGTTATCAAATCCTCATCCATAGAGAAAGCAGATGAACAAACTCTCTAAAGTTTGAACACCTGCTCTTATCTATACCTTTATCTTTCGATTTATAGTGTACCAACTTGTTCCAAAACGGCTCTTTCCACTAAAAAGGAACCACATTTCTGTGATTCCTCAAGAGGCGCGAACCGGATTTGAACCGGTGATCAGGGTGTTGCAGACCACAGGAAAATCAGCTGCAAACCCTTATTTTATCAGCATTCTCCCCCCTCTCCTTCCGGTTTGGTACACTATTGGTACACTATCCGTTCAGAATCCCTTTTTATTGTCCGAAGTTCCCTCCGGGATCCCGCTGTTATCTCCCCCAATTGATCAGCCCCTTTTGTATATCTTTTCAACCTTTCTTCCCGTCACAGCGTATACCGATATCCAATTTTAAGAGCTTACTGGCGTATGCTCTTTCACGAAATCAAATTGCATACGCCCCACCAGATAAATGGGTACCGTGACTTTTCTGTCAGCAATTCCTCCGTAGGTATCACCTTTCAAAAAATAAACTGCCTCTACTTTTTCATCCTTCAACAGTAATTGTGCCGTTTTTCCCTCTGTCTTTCCAGATTTCACCTCAACACCGTAAGTTTTATAATTTTCCCGGCTATTGACCAGGAAATCGATCTCGCCTTCTTTATACAGGCCAAATATGGGCGCTGTTCCAGAAATTTTTCTGGAACGCACCCGTTTTAACAGATCAATGTAAACAAAATTCTCATTCACAATACCACGGAGTGTGGGCAGATCTGCTCCGGCCATATCCAGAAAACTTCTGCATACTCCCACATCCAAAAAATAGAAACGGCTATTCGCTGATATATCGGTCGGGTTGCAGTCATTGGCTTTTCCACAAAAATCCAAAATGTGGGAACGATACAGCCAGGCAATCGCCTGGTTTATGCTCTTTTTACTCAACCGGCTGCTTTCCTGCTTATAAACGATCTTGGACAATTCAGTGATCAGATCCACAGAACCCTTTTTCTCCCTTATCATTGTCTGTGCAACTGCCGGAAGCAGCTGGCCAAAAAGATTGATATCCAGAACGTTGTCAAAATATCCCTGGGATTCCTCTGTAAAAATATGGATCACCCGATCCAGCTCTGTCTGGCAGATTTCCATATCCCTTGTTTCCAGATAGGTTTTCACAACTGCCGGATAGCCCCCGATCTGACAGTAAAGGTCATAATACCGCTTTAGTTCATCGTATGCTTCATGAGAACTTTTTCCATATAGATCTACAGAATTATATAAGTCTCTTTTTCCCTCGGCATCCAGAAATTCTTCAAACGTCAGCGTATCCAGTATCATAATATCCAGATCACCAACTGGCTGAAAATACTCTCTGGAAAGTGTCTTCCCCAGATAGCTTCCAGTTATAATGAAATCACAGGAAAACTCCCTGGCAAACTGCCGGATCAGCGAGTAGACTTTCGCTGAATCCTGAATCTCATCAATAACAACGATTGTATCCTTCGTATCTTGAAAGCGTTCATCAAAGAGACGCATGGCGTCGTGGAGCGGCTGTTCCTTCCGCGGCATTCCCGGCTCCCATGCAGCAGCTTTCTCCAGGCATGCCAGAAACTCTGCCCCGGTTGTCTGCACCATATTGATATATAGAAAAGTCTTATAATTTTCCTGTGCAAACTTGTTCAGGATATAGGTTTTTCCAACCTGCCTTGCTCCCCGAAGCTCCAGGACCTTATGGGAATCCCTCTTTTTCCAATCCAGTAATTTTTCATAAATGTCTCGTTTTAACTCCATTGGCCATCCCTCTCTTTACACTGTTTCCATTGTAACATACCTTTCTCAAAATAACCAATCCTTTCTCTATGCCACCTTCACTGTAAACCGGCTGCTTTTACTCTCCTGCAGAAATTCCCGGTAGATGTCTGGCTTTTCTTCCTTTAGCCGTTTCGTGTCCAGTCGGCTGGAGATCACCTCCCTCCAGGTGACCCGGTAACGGCCACTGTCAGCCATTTCATGCCCATCCATAAAGACCTTGATCTCCTGGTCGATCTGCCGCTTTTCCGTCTCCAGAAGCTTCATAGTCTCCTCGATCTCCTGTCTGCGCTCTAACTTCTGGTCAAACCCGACCAGCTCAATGGTTTCTGCCTTTCCCCGCTGGCAGAAATACTCCTCCAGCACCGCATCACAGGACTTCGATCCGTCCGGATCCGGCATGTGGCGGGGCAGCACATGGTTGTTCCAGAACTCCGCTTCCAGGGCGATCAGGTTCTGTGCGGTCTCTTCCTCATACTCGATCCTGCGGTACTGGAAATCCTGTCCTAAGATCACAGCGGCCAGATACCAGGTCCGGCAGCCGGTCACGATCATATAGTGATAGCATTGCAGGAGATAGTAGACCGGTATCCCGCCATCCGCCCACTGGTCTTTCTTATATACGCTGACCGTCTTGCACTCCAGGCCGGCCCCGCCGCCAGCCACCATCCGGTCCACGTCTGCGATCATCCAGGGATATTCCGTGCTCCGGTACATTTTATTGGAGCGACGTACCTTTAGCCCGGTCTCCTCTGTAAAACGCTGCGCCACATACTCCTCCAGATCACGTCCCTGCCGCATCGCCTCATTGTCACCCATATCGGTTTCATCGGATACCTTGTCCCGGTATACAGCCATGGGGCTCACATAAGGATTCAGCCCGCAGACAGCCCCTGCATCAGAACCTCCCAATCCGGTCTTTCTTATTTTCAGCCATTCGTTCCGGTCCATGTTTTTCGTTGAGATCGTTGTATACATTGTCATCCTCCTTCAAGGGGGAACCGCTTTCTGCCGTTCCCCATCCGCTTTTTTCCTGTTTCCTTTCTGCTGGCTGTCACGCCTGGACCAGGTCCGCACAGGACCAGCCCCGCCCGCCTTCCGGCTGTCCTGCCGGAGGCATCTCTGAAAGCAGCATGAGCCGGTCTTCTTTCCGACTGTAGCCGTATGCCTGGAAGGACAGCCACTCCTCCCTGGCTACCACTTCCCGGTTGATCCCGGAGATCATCCGCCCAAGCTCCTCCGGATCCTCTTCACCGGTCCGTACAAGGAGCAGGGTCTCATGGACGCTGGAAGGCAGCACGACCAGGTCTCCGCCTAACCTGGAGGCAGCCTTTTTCAGTTCCCCCGGATACAGGATGCATCCGGCTCCCCAGATCCCTTCCCGATTAGTCAGGACATACATGAAATCCTCCCCGGAAGATCCCGCCTGGCTCTCTCCGGGCAGCGTTCTGCCTTCTCCCGCCATTGTTTCTTCCAGCATGGTCCCGATCCCCCGAAGCACTGGCGGCATCTCCCTCTTTGCATTGACAGAAGCCAGCTTCCAGAGTCCTTCCGGCGTGACTCCCCACCTGTCTGCCGCCTCCCGGGTGACCATTGCCGTAAGGACTCCCCCGTTCCCATTTCCCAGCCAGACATAAAATACCACTGCCAGGTCCAGGATACGGACATGCGGCACCTGATCCAGAAGTTCCCGGTTCATGTCCGCGTTCACAAGCCGGAACACCAGCCTCCCCGCTGCCGTTTCAAACCGTTCCAGGATGCGAACAGCCTCCGGATCCGGGCTTTCCCCGCCATCCAGGCCCTTCCGGATCTGCCCGGTGATCTCCTCTAACGGCATCCCGTTCCGGTACGCATCATAAAACGGTTCCAGGTACACGACCGGGGAAGCACCGCACCCCTTCCCGGCAGAAAAGATCCCAAAGGACACGGTTCCGTTGATCTTCCTTTTTTCCCAGATCCTGAATTTCTTGGTCCCGTTTTCTTCCATGTTCATAGTTCCTGCGATCTGTTCTGCAAATGCTTTCATCTCTGTCATTTTTACTCCTCCTCATAACTCTGTTTATGCTGCGGGGAACCTGCCGTCCCCGCACAACCATCCATGATCCCTGAAACTGTAATACGCATCCCCTTCCCCGAGGATGATGTGGTCCACCAGCTCGATCCCCAGAAGCGCCCCGGCGCTCCGGATCCGCCCAGTGATCTCCTCATCCTCCCGGCTTGGGCCCGGATCCCCGGAAGGATGGTTATGGACGCAGATCACAAATTCTGCATTGTTCAACAGGGCATGCTTAAACAGGCTCCGGATATCCACGTTGCAGGAACTGATCCCGCCGACCGCTGCGATCTCCACGGCCTGTGGTTCCAGCCTTCCGTTTAAGGAAAGTACCAGCACCATCTCCCGGTCTGCCTTTTCACATAAGGGACGTACCATCTCCGCCGCTTCCCTGGGATTCTGGAACCGTTTCATTCCATAAAGAGTCCTGCTTTCCCGGACCATCTCCAGATGCACGATCCCCACCCGCTTCCTGGGCACCGGCCGCTTTATCATGTCCAGGATCCGTTCCTCCTGTGTCCGTTTCCTCATACGTTTCCTCCTCATAGTTCTGTTTCTCAGGCAGCCGCCCGGGATGGGGTCCGTTTCAGCCCATTCATGGCATCCTGATACTGCTCCGGCGTCATCTGTCTGATATCCTCCAACTGATAGCGCTCCAGGACCCGCTCCAGAGGAACCCCGGTGCGTTCCAGCTCCTTCTGCATATCCCGCTTCATTTTTGCAGTAAGCTGCGTTCTGGCTGCCTCTGCCGGGCTTCTGCCATCCCTTCCCAGGGTCCCGGAAGCCTTCTCCCGGACGGGATCCGTCCCTCCTGTCTGCGACGGCTCCAGCATCCGTCTGGCAAACACCACATGGTTGGCCGAATTCCGGATCTCCAGTCCGCAGATCTCCCGGTTCCCGTCATAGGAGATGGATCCCACCATAAAACGCTCCGGTGTGACATACCGCTTCCCGTCGTGGCGGATGCATACCCGGTCCGCCGGGAGCCAGATAAAGGGAGCCGAATACAGCTCCCTCCCGATCCCCCAGTTAAAACAGGCTCTTTTAAAGGAGTCCGAAGCGGCTCCCTTTTCCTTTTCCGCAAAACTTTCCGTCCCAACGTCCTGCTTGCCGATCCACTGTTTCTTTTCCTGGTCCCATATCTCTACCGTACAGTACAGCCTTCCTCCGATCTCCTGGTGGGTCCTGCGCCATCCGAAAGGTGTGAATGTCTCATCCAGGATATTCTGTGCCGCTCTTGCATCCATAAACAGGAGCAGGCTCAATCCCTTTTCACTGATCGCTCCGATCCGGCACTCGATCTCATCGGGCCGGAGCAGTCTGATCTTTTTCTGTTCCATCTGATCCCTCCTCGTGTCTGAATATAAAACCGATCTGCCCTGGCATCCGCCGCCGCAGACCTCCGTTCCCCGCTACAGGGAAATAAGAATGATGATAATATGGATCGTGATCATTCTGGCTTCTCCCTTTCTTTTCCACATGTAAATAGGATGGGACCGCAAGGGATCCCCCTCTGTTTTCCCGTTCCGTCGTTCAGTCTGACAGGCCCCAATCCAGCAGACGGATCCCATCTTTCAGGCCTGCAAGATACAAATGCTTTTCGGTTACCGCCTGCCGGAATACCGTCTGGTCCAGGTACCCTTCTATGGCCTTCCTCTGTGCTTCCTCCAGGCCATCCAGCGTCTTTTCCCATTCCTCCTCTCCATCCATGACTGCCCCAGCCTCCATATCAGCCAGGATCATCTGGATCCGCTCTGCCACAATCATTTCCAAGTATTCCTGTTCACTCATCATTTTCCTCACTCTCTATACATTTTAAGCAGCTTTTACAAGTCCAAATGCCCGATCGATCAGGACGTTTCCATCCACGGTCCGGCCAAACAGGCTTTCCCGGTAGCTGGAACGCTCCCGTAATGGCCTGGCATGGGTGGCAAAATCACTAACGGCATTCACGAACCGGTACGCATTTTTTCCCACATGCTGAAGATCCGGCGCTTCAAAATACCGGAGCTTCAGGTCCTCCTTCAGTTTCCCTAGATTCTTCTTCCGTACCTCACTGGCATCCTCCGGAAGCGGGAACAGGGCATCGATATATTCCAGGACCTGACGGTCTGACAGCTTCTGGAGGCTCAGTTCCTCTATGGTCTTTCCAAGGGCCGCCATATAACGGTCCGCATACAGAAGTGTGTTCCTGGCATCCTGGAGCTTTCCATGGATGTCACCAGTGTGGATGGTGGACCAGCTCCGCCTTGCGGTGGAAAGTGCCAGGTTCAGCGTATTCTGGCAGACCACACGGACCGGTGTCATGGCTGCCTTAATAGCCCCGGTCCCATCATGGCTGTTCATAAATACCAGGTAGGGATCAATCTCATCCCCACGGATGATGTAACGCTGCGGAAGCTTTGCCAGGATCCAGGTCCGGCGGCCATTCTGCAGGCTTCCTGCTGTCTCATAGGTAACGCCTTCTCCCAGTAATTCGTCGGTAAAGGCAAATGCGTCCTCATTCTGGACCACCTTATACCGGTCTGACACCACCCCCAGTACCTGGCTGTCCCTGTCCCGCACATTCGCTTTGAAACCGGAAATAAAAAGCCCATCCGCAGTAAAAACCGGTTTCTGGACCACCTTCCAGTCCAACCCGGCAAGGGAGAGTGCTGCGCTGGAAGTCGGTGCCTCCAGTACTCTTGTCCCCAATCCGTGCCATGGTGCCGTCCTTGTGTAAAACATCGTTTCAACATTTGCTGCCATTTTAAATTCCTCCTTTGATTTTTTTGGCAAAAAATACCCAGGCCATATATGACCTGGGCTGGTGTTATTCCTCCTCTTTCATCGCATCAAGAATGACTGCAAGAATACCGAGAATAACTGTGAGAATTCGTTTGTCCATTTGAAAGACCTCCTTATGAATTACTCACAGTTATGATATCTGCCTGAAATTTTAAAAATGAAAAACGGATTCTTGCACCGGTCCCAGCGGCAGACCATCCCCATGAGGAGCCTTTTTATATCTTCCTGCAGGAATCTAGGTTTTATCCGGTTTTTATGGCTGGAAAGGGGTGGCATTTTCTGTTCCAACGGTGTATAATGAACATGTATGTGTTATCTGGTGACTCTATCATGTATGGCATAATAAACACAAAGATCCCCAAAAATATATCCGCAGCCGGATTTTTCTCTGTTTCCTTTCTCTGGGAAAAGGGATATCCTGCCTGTCCGACCAGGACAAAACCGGTGACACGAAAATCAGAAAAATCCCTGCCGATCCCATCGGATGGCGGCTGGGATATGGCTTCCTTGTGCAACCGGTATCCTGCCGGTTGTTTTTTTATGAAAGGAGGTGCAGTCCAAACGAAACCGCTTCCCTGATCGGAGCACGCGGACCGCAATAAAAACCGTGGGGAAGCACTGGCATCAAGCAAACGGCAAAATCGATGATAGAGGGACCGGAATTTTTTCGATCAGACTGTAGGGATCTGTCTGGTCGGCCCCCGCCGCTGTTCCTGTCCACGGCCCAGGATCCCCCGCAGCATTCCTCCGGCCCCCATCCTTGTGGGGATACCGGGAAACAATGGGCAGCTGCACGGACGGATCCCGTTCGTTTAAAGGTGCAGAACCGGCGGCAAGCAGATAACAGATCACAATATGTAACAAGAAACAGGAGAAACTTATGAAACACAGAACCCGAAAAATGGTACAACGCTGGCTTGCACTGGTCCTCTGTCTGTGCATGATCATCCCATCATCGGTGACGTTCGCCTCTGGAACAGGAAAATCAGCGGAAGACACTTCCACTTATACGGGCGGGATATGCGAACACCACCCGGAACATACACAGGCATGTGGATATATGAAAGCAACAAAGGGCAGTTCCTGTCAGCACGAACACACAGCGGACTGCTACGAGTGGATCACAAAATGTGTGCATAAGCACACCGATGCGTGCTATACGGAAAAGGGTACCGCGGACAACACTGCTTCCCCCTCCAATCCACCTGAACGCAACTTATCTTGTGACCATGAGTGCAGCATAGAAAGCGGCTGCATTACAAAAAAGAATATCTGCCAGCATCAGCATGATGATGCATGTGGATATACAGAAGCGGTGAAAGGGCATCCCTGCACGTTTGTCTGTGAAATCTGTTCCACCACTGCAAACCAACTGAACGAGACCATCGAGATCCAGGAATTCTCCGCATTGCCTGATAATGTAAAGATGCAGTCTGTTCCTGTTGGGACTGAACGGAAGGAACTCAATCTCCCGTCCACACTGGACTTTACAGATAGCACCGGAAAAGCTGGAACCATATCTGGGATCATATGGCAATCGGAACCGGAATTTGATGGAACATTGGCAGGCGAATATATTTTTACGCCCATGATTCCCGGGGGGGGGGTATTCTCTTGTAAGTGGGATCGAACTGCCCAGGATCTCCTTACAGGTGACAGAACCGAAAGCCGATCAGGGAAATATCGTCTGGATTGACGACGCTAAGGGCAATAACAACAACGACGGACTCTCCCAGGACACCCCCGTCCAAAGCATTGACAAAGCACTTGAGCTGGCCGGAGAAGACGGCACCATTATGGTGTTAGATGCTCCTACGATCAGAGATAAAGGCGATTTATTCTTTAAGAATATCACTCTTAAGCGGGCGGATGGCAATACAGGTTATCTACTGTATTTTATGGATTGCAAAAATATTACTTTTGATAATGTCGTAATCGATGGCAATAATAAGGGCGGTGGATTTCCTTTCATTCGCGGATTCAGATGTACGTCGATGACCTTTAATGATTCTACGTTAAAGAATAATATCGGAGGTGCTATCGATGTACATCAGACACCACTGACGATAACAAATGGAGAGATTTTTAACTGCGCTGCTGCAATTACATTAAATACCTCACCATTCAGAATGGATGGAGGATCCATCCATAATAATAAAGATCACAACGACGGAGCGGGAGCAATCGAATACAGTACCAGCTATTATCATAGGGATCCCATACAATTAATCCTTGACGGGGTTGATATTTATGAGAACTCCGGACAAACGGCAGGTGCAATATACATCGGGGATGACGCAGACCTCGTGATATCAGATTCAAAAATCCGAAACAATAGGACAAGCGGAAACGGTGGTGCCATGCGCCTTTTTAATTCAAATACCAGTATCACCAACTGTATTATTTCAGGAAATCATTCCAGTGCTAATGGTGGTGGGATTCACCTAGACGAAGGAACACTAACGCTCAATGGCAATACGAAAGTTACAAACAATCAATGTCATGGTGGTGATGGTGGCGGCATTGCTATAGATTTAGGGAAGGTAATCCTAAATGATACATCTATTGTATGTAATAATGGAAATCCGCCCGGACAATATGCAAACGATTTTCGTTTGTCCTCCGATTCATCCACCCTTCAAGTTAATGATCCGAAGTTAGCAAATGAATATTATACAGAGCCTGATTCGAAATGCACATATCCTATCGATGGGTATTACCATAACGAGTATCAAAGCTTTTATTACGATCCTATACGTTATGAAGGGACAATCACAGGCAAGAACGATATTATTGCCAGGTATGATGGATATTTCGCGTATTATGAATTTAAACCCGTAACAGGTTCCTATCTACCATCGCAAATACCACCCTATCCTATAGATCGAAAAGTTTATTTACCCGGCAGCACTGTATTCGCTATACAACCAGATAAAACCGCTGTTATTGGCACTGGCCGTAAAGAGGACGGGCCCTATAAGACAGGCCTGTGGACTTTTGAAGGGTACGATGCTGATTCAAAGGTAGTGAACGACGAAAATCTGGTTAAACCGAATCAATATAAGCGAAAGATCCTGTTCACCGGGATGTGGAAGTGGGAAGACACCACCGAAGTCCCATGGTACTATGATATTTATTATGAAACCTTCGACAAGACTACAGGAAAGTCAGAATGGAAGCTTTTTAAAGAAGCCAGCGGTGGAAAGAAACAATATAATCAAAAAGTAGATATCTCCCATGACAGATTTGATGGCACAGACATGAAACGTCTTGACATTACTGGAAACCAAAACGAAACACTGGGTACACATTATGTCTTTGACGAAACCTATGGCTCACACCGTCTCTCTGCAAACGCAATTGATGCCATACAGACCAATCCGCTGAAAATCTATTACCGTGCAGCACAGCATAACGTGACCTACGAATACGAAGGGACTGTACCCAATGGCGCGGCAGCGTTGCCTGCAACAGAACAGAAACCCTATTCCTCATCCGTTCAAATTGCGGAGGAGCCTTCTCTGGAGGGGTATGTTTTCTCCGGATGGAAGATAAAATCTCCCAGCTATATGGATGAAAATGGATTAGTAGACAACAATTCCTTCACTATGCCGAATGAGGACGTGACCCTGGTGGGCTCCTGGACACCGGTGGAAAAAAAGACTCTTACAATGACACCACAGGACATCATCTCCTACACCGGAGGAGATTCCATCCATCATGATACTTTTCCAGCAGCCCGCTATAAGATTGAGGCAGAAGGAAGCATGGATCTGTCCCAAGTAACATTCACCGTGAATGGGGAAAAGAAAAAGCTTCCGGATGGAACAAAATCCGGTGATATTGTAGCTCTTCCATGGTTAAATGGTACCTACACACTAAAACATGAGTCCTCCACAAGTCCTTCTACACCGGAAGGCAGTGCACCTGCAAACGATGATACCATTGCTGGTATCTATGAAATCCGCGTGAATTTCAATGGTGTAACAGCCTCAGAAGGCAGTCAGTCCATCGACTTACACAATCAGCCCGGCACTCTTACGGTTCGAAACGTATCCGATCCAAAAGGTGTGATTGAAAAAACCGTTGACATCACCCAGCCTGTGGTATCTGAGGCAGGCATGGTCAATACCGCAAATGGCCTCGGCACAGCTGTGATCCCCAATGGAACCCGGTTCTACACCAATGGAAAATCAGAACTGGATGTGGCCGGACTCAGTACACCACAGATTTCCCTGTTATTCGATGAACTTCTTCCTGGAAAAGCAGGGGAAAATACCAGACAGCTTTTGATCGACCGTGCAAAAACAGCCGGATATGTACTGGAAGAAGGGAAGTACCAGTTCAAATATCTGGATCTGATCAATGAAAATGACGGGAATGCCTGGATGAGCACAGACGAAGGCACGAACATCACCATTTATTGGCCCTGCCCATCGGGTATACCGGCTGAAGCCACCGTCAAAGTACTGCACTTTAATGGCTTACACCGGGAATACAAGAACGACCTCAAAAACCAGGTCAACAACTCAAACGTGGAAGCCATTCCCGCTCGGGTAGAAAATGGCAATATCATCTTTTCTCTGGCCGGAAATAAAACGAGGGGCAGCTTCTCTCCCTTTGCCATCTACTGGACAGAAACAGATCAGCCAACCCCACCCAATCCGGGGAAAAATACTGGGACATTAATGGTTTCCAAAACAGTAGCCGGGAACGAGGGCGAACCGGATAAGGAATTCCATTTTAAAGTAACATTAAATGACACCTCTGTCACCGGTACATATGGCGGTATGACCTTCAAAGACGGCGTTGCATCCTTTGCGCTGAAGCATGGGGAAAGCATGACTGCCTCCGGTCTGGATGCTGGCATGACCTATTCTGTTACCGAGCAGGAAGCTAACCAGGGTGGCTATACTACCACCTCCACCGGTGCAAACGGAACCATCGTGAAAGACCAGACTGCGACAGCGGGATTTACAAATACCCGCGAAAGCAAGCCTATGATCCCCAACACCGGAAACCTTGTTGTTTCCAAGACCGTGTCCGGTAGCCGAGGCAGTACAACCAAAAACTTCACCTTTACCATCTCTTTAGGAGATACGTCTATCAATGGCAAATTTAATGAAGTGACCTTCCATAACGGTGTAGCAGTATTCACACTGAAACATGGTGAGAGTATTACCGCTTCCGGTTTGCCTGCCGGTATTCGTTATACCGTAACTGAAAGTGACAACAGCGGCTATACCGTAACCGCCGCCGGAGACACCGGAACCATTGAAGCTGACAAGACAGCAACCGCAACGTTCCACAACTACCGGGGGGGAAGCGGAAGCAGCGATAACAATGACAACGACGATGACGACGATGATATTAATGTTACCGTCCAAAAGATCTGGAAACTGGATAATGGCAGAACTGCTCCAGATTCCATTACCGTCATGCTCCGCAAAAACGGACGGGAATATGACCAGGCGATCCTAAATGAACAGAATGGCTGGAGATGCACCTGGTACGGTTTGAACAGCCGTTATTCCTGGACCGTGGAGGAAGTAGAAGTTCCCGAAGGCTTTACCATGTCACTGAGACGGCACGGTCACAAATTCACCATTGTCAATGATGATACACCTGTAATGCCGGGGACACCCGATAATCCTTCGCAGCCAGGTGGACCGAACGCCTCAGATACACCAGATACACCAGATATTCCAGGTGCACCCATCACTCCAGACATGCCAAATATTCCAGGTACACCCGACCAGACTGGGAAGCCGGAAACTCTTAGGCAGCCTGGAACCCCGGGACAGCCTGTAACACCAGAACAGCCTGGCACTCCCGGACAACCTGGCACAACAACCAAATCTGACAAAGTGCCTCAAACTGGAGACACTGCAAACCTGGCGCTGTGGGTCACACTCCTTGCAGTTTCGGGTACAGGATTGATTGCTTCGTTCATTCTTATCAAAAAGAAAAAGCACCGCGGAAATCATACGGAATAAGGCAAAAGGCGGCAATTCAGGCATATAGCCTGTTTTGCCGCCCTTCCTATTTCTGCGTGTGAAACTCATTCTCCATCATTCTATATCGTAAACATAATATGGGAGGCTATATGCACTATCGATTCTGTGTTTGCTTCTCTTTCGACTCCTTGGAAATAATTTGCATAAAAATACCCAGGCCATATCTGACCTGGGCTGGCGTTATTCATCATCTTTCATCGCATCAAGAATGAGTGCAAGGATCCCGAGAATAACTGTGAGAATTCTTTTGTCCACTTTAAAGACCTCCTTATGAATTACTCACAGTTATAATATATATCTGAAATTTGGAAAAGCTAAAAAAGCGATATTTTGAATGTTCCTTTAGTTATGTATACCCAAACTGCAGACAAATAGCCATTAATTTCCATGCCTATCTTTCCATTCTTGAGCATATCCCATTTTTTCAAAAGTGTTTGTTGAGCTTTCAAACTTTCTTCTCAATTGTTCATCTGACATATTAGCGGCTTTTTCATTAGCTCTTTCGTATTTATTTTGATTTTTCTCCATTTCCTTCATTGCGGCATTAAAAAAACTTCCAAAAAACGACATACATATCCTCCTTTTGAACTTTTATAAACGTCTCCAATATTAATATTTTCTGTTTATAACCCATCTATGTGGACCTCTTTTTCCATCAAAAGCTATAGGCCTCCTTGGACAATGCCCTGGCAAAGGTCTCCCCATAGTAGAAATACGAGATGTCTTTTTACCACAAATTGTGCACATGTATTCAACGTTCCGATATTCATTTGACATATTGACTATCCTACAAAATAAATAGCGACAACTATTTTATCCTCTTGAAACGATTACACGGGTCCCCTCTACACTATACCTAACTCTATTTTTACATCCAGTACATATCCCTGTCTGATTATAACGGCTCGTGTCACTCACTGTTATAGTTTTGTAGCGTTTTCCACAACTTGGACATATAATTTCTACCCTCTGCATAAATATCCCCTCCTTCACAAGGTGTATCTTTAGTTCTATAATATCAATTTTTATCTTTTTTGTCAATCGCAATATCGAAGTGTTGTATCGTTTATAAGAAGTATAAAAATGCCGATTTCTCAACCTTTTTGGAGGAACTCAAAGGATCGAGAGATAAGTCACAACTGGCCCTGTTTTAGGCTATTCTATTTCCCGATAGCCGCTTTTTGCCTTAAATATGATTTTTATATCGTAACCGCCAAATTATAATGCGGTCAGATACAAAATTACCCCGTCCCTTTGCGAGTTGGAGTAATTCACCATAATTCATATGCGATTTTTGATAGATTGGAGTTTTTACTCCAAGGTGCCAGTTGTTCATCGGTCATATCTTTACTCAGCTGATGCTCCAGCAGAAATTTAAGATATCCGTAAATATTCAGATCGTGTGCTTTTATGGACGAGAAGCAGCCCTCGTAGATTGCTACGCATGTCCACATCTATAAGTACTTTGGTGGTGTTGCCAAAATCCTTGTGCTGGATAACTACCGCACTGCTATGGATCACAGCAAGGGTTGGAAAGATCAGCGTATAAATGCTGTCTATCAGGAAATGGCTGAACACTATGGCACAGGAATTATCCTAGCCCGCGTCCGGGCACCCAGGGACAAACCTAAAGTCTATAAAATAAGCGCCTTGGATTCCTCCAAGGCGCCTAATAAATAATACTATTGGTCTAATCCGAATTTCTTTTTCCACCCTTGTCTATCCTGTGCATATCTGACAATAGTCTGCTCAACATAATTTCTATACAAACCACGTTTAGGATAGGCAATGCCAGTGTTCCAACGCTCTGTAAGCTTAGTTATTATTTCATCTGAAATACTCAACTTAGGTAAACTAATTCCATTAGGTTCACTATCGTGAATCTCTCCTATCGCACCATGATTCAGCTGGAAAAGTTCACTTAACAATTCATCCATGTAAATAGAATTTGTAGTCATTTCTTTTTTTCCTCCATAATATAAATTGTAAAGGGTAACATTAAATATATCCGCCAAAACCATTAGATTATGAAGAGATGGATCACAGCCCCCTCGATTCTGCTCATAATTACAAATTGTTCCCTTCGGAATAGCAGAAATACGTGCTAATTGATCCTGTGTCATGTTTCTTTCTTTTCGCATTCTCTTTAGATTTTCAGCAAATAATTTCATGTCTTTCCTCCTCCAAATTATTCTAGCATGGTATTATGAAGATTCCAATACGCAATACAGCGTATGGTACTATGTCAAGATTTAGTACAAATTAAAATGAGGTTTTCCTCATCTTAAGCATCTGCTAGGAAATCTCTCCATCTGTATAGTTTTCTCCTGCTCTCCTTTTTTGTTATTTTATTTTAAAAATAAATTGGGTTTTGCTTAGTTCCTTTTACCAATGTATCGTTTATACGATATATTGTAACGCAAATATCCATCTATTGACTACCGTAAATTCGATTTAAAATATCGAAATATAGATAAACATTAAAGGAGGGCATTCTTTGTTTGACGTTTTAGCTCGCATACAAGAACTACGAGAAAGTAGAGAATGGTCTGTATATAAATTGGCAAAGTTATCTGGTATTCCACAATCCACAATTGCTACATGGTATCAAAAAAATCTCTATCCCCCGATAGACAAGATAGAAATCCTATGCAATACCTTCCAAATTTCTTTACATGATTTCTTCTCCTATGAAGATTTTAATGGTCTATCCAAAGATCAAAAAAATTTATTAACTAAATGGGACCAATTATCGGAAAAAGAAAAAGACGCCATTTATTCTATTATAAATCTCTTATTGACTTCAAAATAGTTGCATAATAAAAATAGTAAAAAGGAAGCTACATGACTTAAGTATCTGTAGCTTCCTATCCTTCCTTTTCAATAAGCAAAGATTCTGCAGTTGTCCTAAATAAATTATCCGAATTAAGGTTTAAAAAAGCAAAAAGCATATATTCTATGGAAAAATTGAGAATGTAAACTTTCAAAACCTTTAATACTCTCCATATAAATATGCCTCGTATCGTTTTCTTGCTTCCACATCCTTTATCAGATTATCCATATGGGTTTGATACCAGCCTTCTACCATACTATTAATCCACTTCCCTTCATATGGAACATCATAGCGTTTTCCATCATGCCAGTTGATACAGTTGATTATTAAATGGATATGAATATAGTATGTATCCATATGGACTCCGAATGCTGAAATATAATTCTGCCCTAAAACTTGAATTAAAAAATTTCCCAAATTGGCCGCATCACATGGCATAACATAGTCGGATTTATGAAAACTAATCACCCAATGACGAATCAAATTTCCATGAGATTTCCCATAGATTGCATTGTTCAAAATCATATATGACGATACAGCAGCTTCATCATGGGTTAAGTACTCTGGCCCCATAAATGGATAGCAGCCCGTATAGTCGCCAATCGCATGTCCTGGCCTAATTGTATCCTCTGTCGTTTTCAGTGGATTGTATGCATAATGGATAATCTTTTGTAAATCCTCTGGCGTATTATAACCTTTGCTCTTTTTGTTTACGCAAACAATTTTTGGCATATCTCCCACAGCTCCTCTTTTATATTATCCGAAATCCTTATGTTCTGAGTTCCTTCCAGCCTTTCTAATTCCTCACGCAAATGGTGAAGCATCGTATATATTTCCCGGCTATGATCTACGATTTGTACTGGATTTTCCACAAACAGGCTCTGTTTAATCAATTGAGTTTTTTGTAATCCAGTCTGTTCCATTTTCCGTTTAAGTACCTTCTCCTCATCTTCTGTAAGTCGAATTGATATTGTCATTTCTTTTTCCTCCTTTTGGCAATACTCTAGCAAGTAGGTGGGAATGTCCTACAGACTTCCCATTCTACTTTTATGAAAATGTTATAATATTTTTAAAAATTATTTCAGATGATCTTTGAGTTTCTTGTATTATATGGTTTTACTATATACATTTTATCATTTTTAAATTTTATATCATACACATCTCTATAAAAATCACATGGAGGTGCACTATATGTTTGAGAATTATTCAGATCTTGTCTCTATAGAAGAATTATGTGAAATGCTTTTTATTGGCAAAAATGTAGCTTATGAACTTCTACAAAGGAAAAAAATAAAGGCGTTCCGCATCGGACGCCTATGGAAGATACCAAAGAGATCGGTTGAAGAATATATCCTTTCTGAATCCAAAATCGACCGGAAATAATTAAAATCATTTCACGATTTTTGTAAATCTCATTCGCTGCTCAGGGTAATGCCAATTTAAGGTTCTGTCCCTGTTTATATTATAATACGACTTCGGAACATGATACGCATCCCCCCCCATTCAATTTATGCCTAAAAACAGGTGCTACCTCCAATCATCGAAAGTAACACCTGTTTTTAAAAGCAATCATACACCCTTGTCAAACCTGATCTTGCCAGCCAGATAGAGTGGTACTGTCTGGATTTTTCCATCCTCCGTAATTCCACCGTAGGTATTACCTTTTAGATGATACAGAAAATCCAGTAAGCCTGCTTCCAGTAAAGTGGACGCTGTATTTCCCGCACTCTTTCCTGCCTTTACCTCCAAGCCATAATTTTTATAATCCAGCAGGCTTCTGACATAAAAATCCAGTTCCCCTCCTGTCTGCTGGTATACGGCAAACCATGGCACGGTTCCTGCAATGCTGTCTGTGTTCCTCAACCGCTTCAAAAGTTCCAAATACACAAAGTTTTCGCATAGAATTCCTTTTATAGCTGTATCTGGTTCTCCGGTCTTTCTCAGAAAATAAGCAGCAACTCCCAAATCCATATAATAATAT
>OLRX01001210.1_pt1 | contig 20098 bp, 18 predicted proteins | sample 1672991 | NCBI WGS metagenome assembly OLRX01 (sample SAMEA3136744, study PRJEB25190) | human gut metagenome | biome: human gut; feature: human-associated habitat; material: faeces | place: Austria | collected 2013
TTGCATGTGTTAAGCACGCCGCCAGCGTTCATCCTGAGCCAGGATCAAACTCTCTAAATAAATGTTTGCTCCAGGTCAAAATCAACTCTTGGCTAATTTATCCCTTTTACTGTTTTTTAAGGATCTTTCGATCGTTCGTTTTTATGATTTTAAAAAGAACTTTCGAGGAATGTGTTTCACTGTTCAGTTATCAAAGATCGGTTTTGCATTGCCGTTTGTCTTAAACAGCTTTGCTATTATATCATGTCGTTTCCTGCCTGTCAAGAACTTTTTTTCAACTTTTTTGAAGTTGTTTTTGTTTCTCTCTTGCAGCAACTTTGATATCTTATCACATCCAACCGGCTGTTGTCAAGAACTTTTTTCATTTCTTTTTGACAGCTTTGTGATCTCTGTGAGATCTCTCAGACGCAACTCTGATAGGATACCATTGTATACATGGTTTGTCAACAGTTATTTTCATGTCTTTTTATTTTTTTGCGAATAACCAAAATATCAGATTTTTCATGTCTTTTATTCCATTTCCCCTTCATTCGCCTCTTCCAGTGTCACTTCCGTTTCCGGCTGTCCCTGATCTTCCACATAATCGAAGCACAGGACCGCCTGTGGCCAGTTCAGGCTGATACGGGCACTTTTCTGTTTTTCTTTTCCGGCTTTCCGGATCAGTTCCAGAAGTTCTCCGAGAATCTCCCGGGTGAGATATCCTCCACGCCAGTGAAAAGTAAACACTCGACCTTTTTTTGCAGTCTGTAATGCTCGCTTATACACATCCTCCTGCTTCGTGAAGGACAGTTTCTTTTCCCTATAATAGAAGTGATCCCCATCCGTACAGTGTGGAGCCGGTGCGATCAGCGGTTCGTGATCCCGGAAGATATTTTTGTCATCCAGATTGAAGTAGTCGTAACGGATGCCATTGTGACTCAGGGAATTGTCAAAGGTGACATCCATGTGATAATATTTGCCACCCAGTTTTACGATATTCCAGGTGTGGCGGTATTTGATCCCTTTTTCCGGGTTGTTGCCGCAGATAACGATCATACACCAGAGCCCCAGTGCATCGCACAAAACTTTTACTGCCTTGGCAATTCCCTCGCAGACACCCACACCCTGTCCCAGCGGTCCGATGATCTCATGGGAATAGGCTTTCTTTAATTTATCATACCGGACATTCTCGCATATAAAGTCGTGGACAAATTTTTCTTTTTCCCACTCGGACTTATCCTTTACCGGACGCACCAGCTTTTCTACTCTCGCCTGCATGGCGCGCTGGTGTTCTTTTACTTTATTTTTCTCAAACAGATATTCCGGCACAAAGATCAGATTCGGGGAATCCTGATAATATTTGTAGCGAAATCCCGTCGCCCAGAAGATCTCTGGATGATCCAGACGGAGCTGGAAAAACACATTGTAGAGTTCTTCCGGCTCCAGACGTGGAATCAGAATCTCGTCCGCCATGTTCTGGAATCCCTGAAGGATATTATGGTAGGCAGACTGCTGCGTTTTGTTCATGTGGTTATAATAATATATTTCGATGACGGTTCTCCTTTGTATTTCTTTTTTCACAAATAGAGGTGAAAAATGCACTTCTGCGCCTTTTATTTTGTTTCCTATTCTCTATATTCTTCAATCATACTTTCCTTATACGTTATACTACAACAGTCACTGCCAACAGCACAATTGCAAAGACTATATTCCATACCGTAAAATATCGAAAATATTGCCCTTTTGTACCAGCTGTTTCATTCTTTTCACTTTCCTGTACATAAAATTTATAAGAGATCAGACTTGCCAGGGAAGCGATCAGGGTTCCCAGACCTCCAATATTCACTCCCCGGAGAAGCATAGGATAGTCTGTAGTAAAACCGGAAAGTAAAATAGCCGCCGGAACATTGCTGATGACCTGGCTGGCAGCAAAACCAAGAATAAGTTCATGTCCTTCCAGTACTTTTATCAGCAGTTCTTTTACGATTGGAATCCGCCCCATATTTCCGATAAATACAAAAAATGCAACAAAAGTAAGAAGCAGACTATAATCTACTCTCAGCGGTAAAAATTCTTCTTTTCCACTTCCGAAAAGGAACAGACAAATCAGAAGTGTAATTCCCAGAAGCACCGGCCAGGACAGCACACGTAAAACCGTTGCCAGACTTACGCAAAAAAGGAAGAGCAAAATCAGATTTTCAGCTGTTTTATTCTTTGGGGTTTTTCTCCTGATCTGTTCTATCTGCATACTTTCATTCTTCTGTACCAGACAGCTCCCGATCAGAAGAAGCAAAGATACCAGCGACAAAGGTCCCATGACCTTTACAAAGGACAGAGCAGACATTCCGGAGACGGAATACAAATACAGATTCTGCGGATTGCCCACCGGAGTTGCCATACTTCCAAGATTGGCAGCTATCGTCTCCATGGTAATCACCGGAATCATCCGCTGATTCAGTTTTGCCATACGCAGCACCAGAATCGTAAACGGCACAAAAGTCAGAAGTGCCACATCATTGGTAATCCACATGGAGCAGAAAAAACAAAGCCCCACCAGAACCAGCATCAACTGCCGGAAAGTGTGTACCTTTTTCAGCAGTGTATTCGCCATCTGTTCAAATAAACCGGTCTTCTTAAATCCCTCCATGATCGTCATCAGACAAAACAATAAAGCCAGTACTCTGGTATCAATATATCCTGCATAAGCTCGATCCGGTCTGACAAAAAACATAGAAATAACAGCAAGAAAAACCGCGATACAAAGCACGGTTTCTCTTTTTAAATATAGAATTACTCTCTTCATCTTCTTATACCAGTGTCAGAACCCGGCTCGTCAGGGATATGACCAGAATAATCACCGCGATAATTCCCACGATCCGGAAGATTTTTGTCTGTCGTACCGACTGATACTTCATGCCGTTTGCAAATCCTTTTGGGTTGATCGCCATGAAAAGGGCAATGGCAAGGCAGATCGTATCAAAAATAATACCTATCCAAAATTCCATATATGTTCTCCTTTATGTTTTCTGTGTTCCAGTATACCGCAATTTTCTGGAAAAGAGAATCCTTTTATCCGATCCCCGCAATCGCCGTCAGCAGCTTCAGCACTCCTGCCAACGCCATTACAAGTACCGGGTTCCATTTTGTTTTCCGAAGAAGGATCAGGCAGATCACAAAGATTCCCACCATCACCCAGCGGGTGTCCGCCAGTGCGATGACATCCACCCCGTTCCAGAAGGCAGATACCAGAATCGATACGCCCGCAGACGCGATCATCGCCACAACCGCCGGTCGCAGAGACTGTAAGACACTCTGCAACAGATCCATTTTCTGATATTTCAGGTACAGCCAGGCAAGCAGTGTTACCAGAATACACGATGGCAGGATGCATCCGAACGTGGAAACCACTGCTCCCGGGATTCCGGCAATCTTGGTTCCGACAAAAGTTGCGGAATTGATCGCGATGGGACCCGGTGTCATCTGAGAAATGGTGATCAGATTGGTGAATTCTCCCATGTCCAGCCATCCGTGACGGCTCACCACCTGTTCCCGAATTAACGGCATCGCGGCATAACCGCCTCCGAAGCTGAACATGCCGATCTGAAGGAAACTGAAAAATAACTGAAGATAAATCATTTCTTCCGTCCCCCCCTTCCTGCCAGTACCGTGCGGATCACTCCCATCGCGATACAGATCAGCACGATATACACCACCGGAACTTCCATCACATAAGAAGCGATAAAAGCAGCTGCCATGATCACAATCGATGTCCACTCTTTTTTCTTCGTGATCCCCGCTGCCATATCCCATACCACGGAAGCAATCACTGCTCCCACACCCGCCTGCATCCCGTCCAGCAGCTGACTGATGATAAAATTATCGCAAAACATCTGATAAAAAACAGAGATCACAGAGATGATAAGAAAAGGTGGCAGAACTGTTCCGAAAATTGCTGTCAGTACCCCTGCAAGACCGGCCAGTTTATAGCCAACCACAATTGCTCCATTTACCGCGATCGCCCCAGGTGCCGACTGTGCAATAGCAATCAGATCCAACATCTCATTTTCTTCGATCCAATGGTACTTATCCACGAACTTATCCTTCATCAGCGTAACGATCACATACCCGCCACCAAAAGTAAAGGCACTCAGATATAACGTGGACAAAAATAATTTCCAAAGCACCTTTTGTTTTTTCCTCACATTCTTCCTCCTGATTTTCATCTGTTTTATCTTTTCAGCAACATACGCTTTTATTATATCAGTTTCTTTTTTTCTTTACAATCACTTCTACAGTTCACCAGAACAAAGAACGTGTTCTGACACATTCGCATGAAACATTTTTCATTTACAGAAAAGCCTTTTTGACGTAGAAAAGGGTGCATCGATTTTTACAAAAATCGATGCACCCACCTCTAATGATCCGACAGCATTTTTCTGCCTTTATCTTTTGATGTTAAATGCTTCTTTTCCCGGAAATACTGCTGCTTCGCCCAGTTCTTCCTCGATTCTTAACAGCTGATTGTATTTTGCCACACGTTCGCTTCGGCTCGGTGCACCGGTCTTGATCTGGCAGGTGTTCAGTGCTACTGCAAGATCTGCGATCGTGGTGTCTTCTGTTTCACCGGAACGGTGAGAGGAAATGGCAGTATATCCTGCTTTGTGTGCCATCTTGATAGCTTCCAGTGTCTCGGATACAGAACCGATCTGGTTCAGCTTGATCAGAATGGAGTTTGCACAGCCAAGGCTGATTCCTTTTGCCAGACGTTCGGTGTTGGTTACAAACAGGTCATCGCCGACCAGCTGTACCGTATCTCCCAGCTCTTTGGTCATCATCTGCCATCCTTCCCAGTCTTCCTCATCCAGACCGTCTTCAATGGAGTAGATCGGATATTTGCTGCACAGTTCTTTCCAGTGTGCTACCAGTTCTTCGGATGTAAATTTCTTTCCGCATTTTGGCAGAACGTATTCGCCCTTCTTGCTGCCTTTCCACTCGCTGGATGCAGCATCCATAGCCAGTACAAAGTCTTTGCCAGGTTCATAGCCGGCTCTCTTCACAGCTTCCAGTATACACTCGATGGCTTCTTCATCGCTGCCAAGATCCGGTGCAAATCCACCTTCGTCACCTACGGAAGTAGCCAGACCTTTCTCTTTTAACAGAGCTGCCAGTGCGTGGAAGACTTCCGTACACCAACGCAGACCTTCTTTGAAGCTTGCTGCGCCTGCAGGCATGATCATGAATTCCTGTACATCTACAGTGTTGGCTGCATGTGCACCACCATTCAAGATGTTCATCATCGGCAGTGGCAGCCGATTGCCGTTCGCACCGCCCAGGAAACGATACAGCGGCAGATCCAGTGCGTTTGCTGCTGCTCTTGCACTTGCGATCGATACTGCCAGGATTGCGTTTGCACCCAGATTGGATTTGTCTTTGGTTCCGTCTGCTTTGATCATAGCTGCGTCTACCGCATAGATATCCAGTGCATTCACACCCTTTAATGCCTCATTAATTACTGTATTTACATTGGCAACAGCCTTGGATACGCCTTTGCCTCCGAATTTTTCTTTATCTCCGTCTCTCAGCTCCAGTGCTTCGAATTCTCCGGTAGATGCACCGCTGGGTGCGGTTCCTCTCCCCATGGTTCCGTCTGACAGATAAACCTCTGCTTCTACGGTAGGATTACCTCTGGAGTCAATAATTTCACGTCCGATTACTTTTTCAATTGTCAAATGTTTCATACTATCCCTGACCCTTTCCCATGGATGATCCTCTGCTCCCATTTTGCAGAAGCAGAAAGGATCTTCCCACGACTTATTCACATGATGGTTAGCTTTTGCTAACTGTAATAAGTGTATCGCAACTTTATGGGATTTTCAATAGGCTTAAACGGGATTTTTTCTCAGTAACCCCAGGATTTTATTACTCAGTTCTTCCAGCACCTGACCACGCCAGCCGAACAGTCTGACAGCATAATCGCCCTCTGCAAGCCGTGTGATTCCGCCCTGGCAGTTTTTCCGCTCATCTTCCAGGAGATTCCGCACCTCTTCACAGAAAGTTTCCCCATCTTCCGGTTTTGTCACAAACAGATTTGCCTGATGGGTAAATTCTTCCATCATACCTGTCTCTTCCATAGGAAACAGTTCCGGCTCATACCAGGTATTATCCCGGTAGATCAGCCGTCCACCTCTGCGGATCTCCACATAATTGCGAAAGCTCCGGTAGGCAAACCGCTCTCCTCTTGCATATCGTCCACAGGTAAGGATCTCACACATCTGAAAATATCTCTTCGACATCGTTGTCTGCTTTGGAAAACCGATTAACATACTATAAAAAAGTTGTCAATTCTATCTTGTTTTTCTCTTTTTCCAGCCTCGCCGTTTCCTTCCTGCATGCCTCCTGCAAATCTTCACCATCGGTACATACTGAAGGGGCACTCTTCAAAGGTTCTCTGCAATCTCATATGCCTGTTCATAGAAATATTCCTGGGCATTCAGCGGTTCTTCATCCGTTGGCAGGATCCGGTAGATTCCCTCACCGTTTTCCTGACGGGCCTGCTGATTGTCTTTCAGCATGATCCGGAACATTTCCAGAAGGCGTGCTTTGATTTCTTCGTCATAAACCGGAGCAGCTACTTCCACACGGCGCAGAGTGTTTCTGGTCATAAAGTCTGCGGACGCAATATAGATTTTTTCTCTTCCTTCACTTCCGAAAATATAGATTCTGGAATGTTCCAGAAAACGGCCGACGATACTTCGCACATGAATATTTTCCGTCTTGCCGGGAACCTGTGGAATCAGACAGCAGATTCCACGGATCACCATATCGATCCTTACACCGGCACAGGAAGCTTCCACCAGTTTCTCCATGATTTTCTTATCCGTAAGAGAATTCATCTTCAGTCCAATGTAAGCCGGTTCTCCTGCTCTGGCATGTGCAATCTCTTCATCAATCATATCCAGAATCTTATTCTGCAGGCATTTCGGAGCCACCAGCAGATGATCCACATGTTTGATCGTCTCTCCCATGGCAAGAGCCTGGAATACATTGGCTGCTTCCAGTCCGATATCTACATTATAAGTCATCAGCGACAGATCCGTATAAAGCCGTGAAGTTTTCTCGTTATAGTTTCCGGTACCGATCTGTGTATAATATTCAATCTGTTCATCTGTTTTTTTCGTGATCAGACAGAGTTTTGAATGAACTTTATAGCCATCCAGTCCATAGATGACACGACACCCTGCATCCTCCAGCAAACGGGACCATCCAATATTGTTTTCTTCATCAAAACGTGCTTTCAGTTCCACCAGTACCAGCACTTCTTTTCCATTTTCTGCCGCTTCGATCAGTGCTTCTACTACTTTACTCTGTTTGGCCACACGATACAGCGTCATCTTGATAGAAACCACATCTTTATCGTTGGCTGCTTCGTGGAGCATATTCAGAAACGGATTGATACTTTCATACGGATAGGAAAGCAGTTTGTCCTTCTCTTTAATCTGATCCAGAATCGGACGGTCACCGGTAAAGGCCGGGGATTTTCTTGGTGTTCTTCTTTCATAGAATAATTCCGGAATCTTACGAAGAGCATCCTCGATCTGGAAAACGAAGGACAGATCCAGCGGTGCCTGACTGTGGAATACATACTGTGATTTTATTGCCAGATGTTCACAGATCAGTTTCACACTGCCCTCGCTGAGTTTTCTGGAAAGTTCGATCCGCACCGGTGCAAGTTTCTTTCTTTTTTTGATCAGATCTGCCATAAATTCCCGGTAATCCAGATCTTCATCGTACAGCGCATCGGCGTCAATATCTGCATTTCTGGTTACACGAAGCAGAGATTTTTCTTTTACCTGATACCCCTTGAATACTTTTGGAATGTAGTGGAGGATCAGTTCTTCCGACAGCATATACGTATTACCTCCCGGCAGGTGGATCAGCCGTTCAAATACACCGCTTCCACACGGTATAATCCCCAGGCGTTCTTTTCCACTCTTGGTGGTCAGGACAACCACCGCATAGATTTCTTTATTTTTCAGAAATGGGAATGGCTGTCGTTTCCCCACAATGGTCGGTGAAATCAAGCCGGAAATCTCCATATCAAAATATGCTTCCAGAAATTTATTTTCTTCTTCCGTGATCTTACTGAAATCTACCAGACGAACGCCGTATTCCTCAATCTTTTCCATGAGTTTTCCATACACTTCATCTTTTCTCCTGTTCAGGATCTCCACCTGTGGAAGAATCGCCTGAATCTGTTCTTTCGGCGTCATATGTGTTTTATTATCTCTGGAATCTTTTGCCACCAGCATCTGATCGATCAGCGAACCTACACGCACCATAAAGAATTCATCCAGATTGCTCTGATAGATCGATGCAAATGTCAGGCGCTCACACAACGGCACCTTCGGGTTCTCCGCTTCTTCCAGTACACGTTCATTAAATTTCAGCCAGGACAGTTCCCGGTTCATATAAATTGTCTCGTTCATTGCTTATCCCTTTACTTTCTTCTACCTTTTATCCAATTATCACATTTACAAAAGTACTATATCAAATTTTCTTTAATTCTATATTGATGCTCTGTAAAATTCATGTTAAAAACTCATTTTGCTACACATTATTTTCCTTTCAGTTCATACAGATCCGTTCTCCGTGCGGATAATAATGGCAGCTGTTCGCGGATCGCATCCACGCGGTCCAGATCTATTTCCGTGATCTGAATGCCCGGTTTCTCATCCATCTGTGTCACCACATCCCCCCAGGGTGACACGACAAGAGAATGGCCCCAGGAGATATATCCTGCCTGCTCGTCTCTTGCATCGGAAGTTCCGATCATATAGCACTGATTGTCCACCGCTCTTCCCCTGAACATTAATTCCCAATGTGCCGGTCCGGTTGTCATGTTAAAGGCTGCCGGTACCAGGATCACTCTGGCGCCCCGCAATGTCATCAGCCGTACGATCTCCGGAAATCTGCAGTCAAAGCAGATACAGATTCCCATTTTCTCAAACTCCGTATCAAAAACGGTAATCTGGCCTCCGGCAGTCAGTGTCGCGGACTCCTGATAGCACTGTCCGCCCTTCACGGCGATATCAAACAGATGCACTTTGCGGTGTTTTGCAATCTGGTTGCCCTGCCGGTCGAAGACATAAGCAGTATTGTACACATGTCCTTCCTTATCTTTTTCCGGTACACTTCCGGCTGACAGATAAATCTGGTATTTTTTTGCAAGAGCACTTAACCGTTGCCAGGTTTCTCCCTGTTCCATTTCCGCATAGACCGGAAAACAAGGTGTCTGGTACGGGCAGTTGAACATTTCGCCCAGGGTTACCAGATCAATGTTTTCGTCCTTTATACGTTTCAGATTCCGCTCCAGTTCTTCCAGATTTTTGCTTTTTTCTTCATAAACATGAGCCTGAATCTGGGCGATTTTCACCTTCATTTTTTCTCCCCCTTTCTGTCACAAATATTTGTAATTCTCTGACTTTAGTATAGATTTTCCATAACTTTTTGTCAATTTATCCTTAAAAAAAGGAGGGGATTTTCCTCATGAAAAGCCTTTTTCAAACACGCTCTAACATATTTTACTTCCGTTCGCGGTAAGTTTAAATCTGCAGCCCAGCATTTCCGCTGCACGTCTGCACATCAACATCCGTTTTAAAAAAATTTCAAAATAATCCATCACACTGCAGATGGAATCATCCAACTCCAGTCTCATGTGAATGACTTTCTTCTCAGGATCAATCTCAAGGTTTGAAGAAAGTGCCGCATAATTTACCCGGTCATGGATATCAAAATTTGCCGGTACCGGATTCTGTACCCGATTTCTGCGCACATCTGTTTTATCTGCCAGGATCAGTGCCGCAGAAACCGCATCTACCGCCGTACCGGTTTCTTCATCGTGTTGTCCAATAGCCGAAGTAATCGTCAGAATATCTTCCAGCTTCATTTCCCGTCCTTTTAAGATTCCATATGCAAGCACAGCACTGCTGTGTGCATGATCATAGCGATTCACGGTATTTCCGATATCATGCATATAGCCTGCAATTTTTGCCATCTCCACCTGTCGTCTCCGATACCCCAGTTCCTTCAGGATCCTTCCTGCCGTCTCCGCCACTTTCACCGCATGTTTTCTGGAATGTTCGGTATATCCCAGTACTTTCAGGTTACGGTTTCCCTGTTCAATTAAAAGGTTGATCTCCCGATCATTTCTTATCTGTTCATATCCCGGTTTCATCTGTATTCCTTCTTTTCTGTTCTCTTTTCCAGCCGTTGAATTGCGTCCATGGCCAGTTCTGACCGCTCACATTCCTCCGGACTCATGGTGATCTGCCAGCATAACGAACTTCCTTTCATATGCTCTGCTGCATAAGAAAGTCCGTTGGTGCGCTCATCCAGGAATGGCCGGTCAATCTGATTGGGATCTCCCAGCAGAATAATCTTTGTATTTTTCCCCGCACGGGTGATGATTCCTTTGATCTGATTTGGGGTAGTATTCTGTGCTTCGTCGATAATCAGATACGTTTGAATCAGGGAACGGCCACGGATAAAGTTCAAAGCTTCGGCCTGGATCAGCTCCCGCTCAAAAATCTCTTCTATCTTCCCTTTTAATTCATTTTCATCTTTATAGCGTTCCTCTTCATTGGAATCGATCAGCTGTTCCAGATTATCCATGATCGGCCGCATCAGCGGAGAAATTTTTTCCTGTTCGTCACCTGGAAGGAAGCCAATATCATCGTCAAACTGGGCATTTGGACGGCAGATCAGAATCCGGCGATACTCTCCTGACGGATGATTCAGAACTTTCTCCAGTCCAACGGCCAGCGAATAAAAAGTTTTACTGGTTCCCGCCATCCCTTTTACGATCACAAGCGGTGCTTTCTCCGCCGGCTGCATCAGTGCTTCCTGGAAAAAATACTGCCCTGCATTTCTCGGATGGATGCCATATGGCTCGGCTTTTCGATAGGCCAGTTTACGGATCATCTCTCCCTCTACTCTTCCCAACTGGCTTTTTTTCTCCGACTGATCACTTCTCAGAATCAGAAACTGATTCTCTGTAAGTTCCGGATAAACCTTTTCTCCCTGCTCATCTGCTTTATACACAACCGCGACAGGTATTCCCTTTTTCTTAAAATCTTTGAAATACTCTTCCGGTACAAATACTTCATCCCTTCCGGTATATTGAAGTTTCTGTTCTTCTACCTGCTCCGCCTCAAAATCTTCTGCCTGGATTCCAAGAAGTTGTGCTTTCAACCGCAACAGCAGATCTTTGGTTACCAGGATCACCGGATCTTTTTCTTTCTCACGCATCCCAACACACACCTGAAGAATACGATTGTCTGCTCTGTCATCCGGAAGTTCCTCCGGCAGTTCCACATATACAAAGTTTTTTTCGATACGAAGAATTCCTTCCTGCCCGATTCTGACCCCTTTCAGAAGATCTCCCTGATGTCTCAGCTGTTCCAGACAACGAATGACTTTTCTGGCATTGGCTCCTTTTTCTCCTTCTGCTTTTTTCAAATGATCCAGTTCTTCCACAACCACCAGCGGAATCACAATCCGATTTTCCTGAAAAGCCCACAGAGCATTTGGTGCCTGAATCAGTACATTCGTATCAATCACATAATTTTTCATGCCTGTTTATCCCTCCTACAAAATCTGCCAGAATCTGTCTGCAATCGCACATCAGGTTCCTCAAACAGATTTAAAAAAAAATGATGAATCACCCTTTTACAGGTGTTTCATCATTTTATGAAATCAATATGAAATTTCAGATATCTTTTAGAAAAATCAACGTAAAATATTTTTATTTTCCCATCGACTGCTTTTCTCACTGCAGATTTCATTCCACTCACAGTCCCCGCAGATCTTCTCCCGCAATCCTGTATCAATTACCTTTTTCTGGACTCTCTGCGCGAATTCCAGAAAATTCAGTTCTTCTCCTTCTGTCAGCCCACAGGCCTCCAGCACGCCATGATCATACCGGAACACTTTTTCCTGCGCTTCACAGATTTCCTTTTTTTCTCCGGAATTTTCCTCATCGGTGAGGAACTGATAATTCGGGCATGCGCTGCAGATCTCATCCAGGGAAACCACCAGACGGATCGGAACATCCTGTTCCAGAATGTGCAGCATCTTTTCCATATGCGCGGAAAATCCTTCACTGTATCCTTTTCCTATAAAATACGCCAGACACATCCCATGATGTGGACGCACCGGTATTCGTTTTTTCTCCATGTGTTTCTCATTTCTCACAGCTATCTTCTGTGTTTTTCGTAACTGTTCAGTATCTTCACCATTACTATTGTTCTTTGTTTTCTCCCGCTGTTATCTCTGACTCAGATACGCTTCCACGCCCCGCTTCAACCGTTCACAGCCATCTTTGATCCGGCTTCTCTGGCATGCCAGATTGATGCGCAGAAACTGTTCGCCGGTTTTTCCGTACTGTGCGCCTTCCGATACATAAAGACCGGTTGTTTTGCGGATCTCCTCGGCAAGTTCTTTCGCGCTACCTCCAAGGGCACTGCAATCCGCCCACAGAAGATAGGTCGCATCTGCCTCCACAACTTTCAGCTGCGGAATTTCTTTTCGGATATACTCCGTCATATAGATCCGGTTTTCAAACAGGTACGCACGGAGTTCTTCCAGCCAGTCCTCCCCTTTGGTAAATGCCGCGATCGCCGCACCGATGGCAAATACATTCGGTTCTGCCACCTCATCGGTATTCAGTGCACGCCACACCTTATGATGCAGAGCCTCGTTCGGTATCATCACAGCCGCTGTCTGGATCCCCGCAATGTTAAATGCTTTCGTCGGCGCGATACAGGTCACACTGATATTTTTACAGGTCTCTGACACCGATGCAAAAGGAAGATATCCGGTACCCGGCCGGGTGATATCGCAGTGGATCTCGTCCGACAGAACCGTCACATGATATTTTTCACACAGTTCCCCCACCCGTGCCAGTGTCTCCTGCTCCCAGATTCTTCCCACCGGGTTGTGCGGATTACACAGGATCATCAGCGATGTCTGTGGATCCGATAATTTCTCCTCCAGCGCCTCAAAGTCCATCTCATAGTTTTCCCCGTCATATGCCAGCGGGCATTCCACCACATTTCTTCCGTTGTTGACGATGGAGTTAAAGAAAATATTATACACCGGTGTCTGGATCAGCACATTTTCTCCCGGTGTGGTCAGCTTGCGGACCGTACTCGAGATTGCCGGTACCACACCGGTACAGAAGGTCAGCCATTCTTTTTTGATGGAAAACTGATGGCGTCTCTCCCACCAGTCCATGTAAGCCTGATACCAGTCTTCTTCCACATCCGTGTAACCGAACACACCGTGTGCAGCCCGCTTTTCAATCGCTTCCCGTACAGCCGGGGCCGTCTGAAAATCCATATCTGCCACCCACATCGGTAGTTCACCTTCCGCCACATCCCATTTCAGAGATCCGGTATTTCTCCGGTCTGTGATCTGATCAAAATCATATCTGCTCATGCTGTATGTTCCTCTCTGTCTTATGCCTCGACTTCTTTTCCCTGTACAAAAATCTTCGTCTTTGACGGATCTACCTTATCTTTTTCCACCGTCAGTTCTTTGATCTCATCCGCACGGATCACACCGCTCGACGGATTCAGCACGCTGTCGATGGTTCCGTGGATCTTGGCATCTACAGAAGAGTATTCAAATGCCAGTGTCGTATTGATCAGCTTACAGTTTTTCATCACCAGATTGTCAATATAACACATACCCTGCAGACTCTCGATCGTACAGTTTACCAGTGTCAGATTCTTCGCATTCCATCCCAGATATTCTCCGGAGATAAAGGAATCGTACACCGTTACATTTTCACTGTTCCAGAATGCATCCTTGGACAGCATCGTTGCGTTGTGTACTTCCATATTTTTTACACCGTCAAAGGAATAATTTCCCACCAGCCGGAAGTTTTTCAGCACCAGATCCTGGCAGTTCATACCGAAATAATCGCCCTTTGCATCCACATGATCCAGTTCCACATTCTGACAGCTCCACAGCGTCTCTGCCGCATTCGGGAAAGTTACATTGGTCAGTTTCAGTCCGTTACACCGGCGGAAATTCTTCGGTGCTTCGATCACTGCGTTAGTCACTTCGATCCGGTCTGTATACCACACACCCGCGCGTGCCATCTCAAACCAGGTACAATCCACCGCCTTGATATCTTTCGCATACCACAGCGGATATTTCCATTTGAACATGCTTCCGTATAATTCAATATTTCTGCTCTCTTTTAACGGAGACTCTCCGTCGTCAAAAATAGTATCATAAATTTTCAGATCCTTCCCCTGAAACAGCGCACGCTCGCCGGTCAGAAACTCCTGATGAATCTCTTTCATTTTTTTTCCATCTCCCATAATTCTCTTCTCCCATTCTGCTGCCATATATTTCGTTATTCTGACAAGCTTATATAGAATTATTGTATTCCATTTTGTCAGATATGGCAAATACTTGTTTCGTATATCTTACCATAGGTTCTGCCTATAGATAGCATGCGCCACTGCCTGTCCGGATATTCCCGACAGACAGTGGTGCATCTCTCAGCTTCCTGCAATCCACAAAAGCACTCTGCACACAACCGGCAGTGTCACGATCCCGCAAAGGGTGGTCAGCATCACCCCTCCCAGCGAATATTCTCCGTCGGAACCGGAGGAATTAGCGAGCATGACTACGGAGGACATGGTCGGCATCGCGGTGATCAGGGACATGGTCATACGGATTTCTTCCGATACCGGGATGAAGCCCAGGACAAGGTAAAACAGTACCGGAAAAATCAGCATTTTACAGATGATAATTCCATATAATTCGATCTGTTTTACATATTTTCGGATATCCATACAGGCAAACACTCCGCCAAGATAGATCATCGCAAGCGGTGTCGCCGTCGCTCCGATATTCTGGAATCCCGTCTGGAAGACACCCGGAAGTTTCAGCCCGGTCAGTACGAAAAGGACTGCCAGCGCGATGGCAACTGTCGCCGGATTGATCAGCTTTTTCGGATCAAACTTTCCTTTTCCACTCGGGGAGGTCAGTTTCACTCCTACCGTCCACATCGCCAGCTGATCCACGATGGTAAATACGGATACATACAGCATGCCCCGTTCCGGGAAAATGCTGGTAATGATCGGGATTCCCATAAATCCCACATTGCCAAACATCGTCATCGCCCGGTAGATCTGCGACCGGTCACCTTCTACATGAAACAGTTTTGTCAACGCAACGCCCAGTCCAAATAAGAGAATCGAGGCTGTCACCGCCAGTCCGATGATGGACAGCGATTGTACCAGTGCCGTCCGGTCTACCTGGCTGATCACATTAACAAAGATCATCGTCGGCAGCGAAAGTTTCATCACGACTCGGGCGATCCAGTCGAGTCCCTTATCACTCAGCACACCGGTCCGCACCAGTATCATACCGATGACAAGATAGACGATAAACAGCTCGATCTGTTCCATTAAAATCCAAAATGTATTCATTTTTTTCGTTTCCTGTTTTCTTTATTTCTGTATATTTCCTAGCATATATGTTTGCAGGATTTCTTCTGTCGGCAGCCCTTCGTTGTCGCCACGGTGCTGTACCTGGATCGAGCCGATCGCATTGCCCCGTTTCGCACATTCGCTCACCGGAAGACCTTTCAGCAGTCCGCTCAGTACACCGACGGCAAATCCGTCTCCCGCGCCTACGGTATCCACCACTTTCTTTACCGGATACCCCGGGATCATATCCCGGGTGATCTCCCCGTTTTCTTTCTTTTCGGATACATAAGCACCATTTTTTCCATCTTTGATTACAACAAGAGCCGCACCTTTCTGATGATAAAAATCAGCCGCTTTTTCCTTATCTGTTGTACCCGCAAGGATCTCACATTCCCCGATTCCCGGCAGTACCACATCTGCGTAATTTGCCAGATCGTTCAGAACCTTTCTCATCATCTCATCATTTTCCCACAGTGCCGGACGGAGATTCGGATCAAAAGTCACCGGAATCTGCGCCTTACGCGCCCGCTCCATCAGGCGATACGTCGCCTCTCTCGCTTCTTTTGAAAGCGCCGGCGGGATCCCCGTCACATGCACCAGCCCGATCTCACCAAGATCCAGCGCAGCGATTTCTCTTATAGACAGATGCGATGCCGCCGATCCTTTTCGATAATACGGTGCCGCCGGATCATGTCCGTCTTTCACATATTCTTTCAGCTGAATCCCGGTTCGATAAACCGGATCATACGTCAGAAGATTCGTTCCGATCCCATTGTCTTTTAACGCCTGTTCAATATAATGCCCAAACGGATCATCCCCAAGCCGTGTCAGATATTCCACCGGAAAACCAAGCCGGGTAAGCCCGATCGCCACATTGACCTCCGCCCCGGACATTCTTCTTGTAAAATGCTCCACGCCCTCCAACGCACCAGGTGTGTCTGCCAGTAACAGAGCCATCGGTTCTCCAAATAATAATGTTTTTTTCATATTTATTTCTCCTGACTGCCTCGTACTTCTCTGACCAGTGCCACCGCATCCGCCGTCATCTGGCGGATCTCATCAAACTGCCCGCTCTGGATCAGGTCTTTTTTCACCATCCAGCTGCCGCCACAGGCAAGGATCACATCACTTTCCAGATATGTGCGGACATTTCCCGGGTTGATCCCGCCGGTCGGCATAAATTTCATTCCCACATATGGAGCTGCCAGTGCTTTGATCGCTGCCAGCCCGCCGGAAGTCTCTGCCGGGAAGAATTTGACCACTTCCAGTCCCCGTTTTACCGCCTGCGCCAGCTCCGATGCCGTCACACAGCCCGGAAATACCGGGATCTGTTTCTCGATACAGTAATCCACGATCTCCGGATCAAAACCCGGACTCACAATGAATCTTGCTCCTGCTTCAATTGCTTCATCCACCTGCCGTGTTGTCAGAACAGTTCCTGCTCCCACGAACATCTCCGGATATTCCTTCAGCATGATGCGGATGGATTCCTTCGCTGCCGCTGTCCGAAATGTCACCTCCGCACAAGGAAGCCCTCCTTCGCAGAGTGCCTTCGCCAGCGCTCCTGCATCCTTCTCATCTTCCAGTACCACAACCGGTACAATTCCCATTTCTTTTATTTTTTCTGCTGCTGTCATCTGTCTTCTCCTTCCCCTGTACCCGTTTGGTCAGTGACTCTTTTCTTCCCCTTTGTACCGGGCACATCGCTGCTATCATTATATCGACTTTGACAGGTGCTTTCAATTGTAAAAAAGCGATTGACATTACTTTCTGTTTGCTATATGATAGTCACGACAAATAAAGATATTTCGGTAGGTGAGGTTACCACAGGGATTTGGATTTTCCTGAGATTGCTGCCGCAAGGCTGTGGAGACACAACGCGCTGGTCAGCAGGTCATGTCGTGAAGGCATAACCTAATGCAATTGATATATGCCCTGTGATACTAAAGCTTGAACGATGGTCAGGATTTTTTTCGTGATGTATTTTGCAGATTCTTTCATTGCTCAGGCTTTGAAGGAATTTTTTAATTTACAGAAAATTGCTTTTCTGTAAATTAAAAACGCTCCGCGGGGATACGCACTGCGACGTATAAGGTAGATGTCGCAAGTGACCGCCGCAGGCGCGAGAATGTGCCAAGGCACATTCTTTGTTCTTTGCATAAATACAAAAAATGAAAGGTGGTGAGGACATGGACTCTGATGCCAGTTATTACGCGGAAGGCAACGATCATATACCAATAATTACATATCGGAGGTACGTTTATGATGAACAAAGATATTTTTGTAAAACTGCTCCAGGAACGCCGCTACAAATCCGTAAAAGACGTTCTGGACGTAATGAACGCAGTAGACATTGCCTCACTGCTTGGAGAATTTGATGATAAGGAACTGGCTCTTGCCTTCCGTCTGATTCCCAAAGAAAAGGCGGCAGACGTATTTGCCAACATGGAGAGTTCCCTGCAGTCTGTCCTGGTAGAAGCCTTGTCAGAAAAAGAACTGAAGGAAATCCTGAACGATCTGTACATGGATGATACCGTGGATCTGTTAGAAGAACTTCCCGCCAATCTGGTTACCCGGATCCTCGATGCCAGCGGCCCGAAGGAACGGGAAACCATCAACAAACTGTTAAATTATCCGGAAGACAGCGCCGGAAGTATCATGACAACCGAATACGTAGATCTGAAACCGTATCTGACAGTAGGACAGGCACTCGCACATATCAAGAAAACTGGTATTCACAAAGAAACCATCTATACCTGCTACGTGATCCAGCAGCGGAAACTGCTCGGTATCGTGTCAGCAAAAGATCTGATGACAACCGATGATAATGTACTGATTGAAGATATCATGGAGACGGAGATCATCTCTGTCTCTACACTGACAGACAAAGAGGATGTGGCTCACCAGCTTCGCAAATACGACCTGCTGGCACTTCCGGTTCTTGACACCGATGGTCTGCTTGTCGGTATCGTAACATTCGATGATGCCATGGATGTCATGGTCGAAGAGGCCACCGAAGATATCACCAAGATGGCGGCCGTATCTCCCAGTGAAAAAACTTACTTTGAAGTATCCGCCTGGGAACACGCAAAACGCAGAATCCCATGGCTTCTGGTGCTGATGTTTTCTTCTATTATCACCGGAACCATCATCACCCGTTATGAAAACGCTTTCGCTGCGATCCCGCTTCTTGTATCCTTCATCCCCATGCTGATGGACACCGGCGGAAACTGCGGTTCTCAGAGTTCCACACTGATCATTCGCGGAATCGCCTTGAACCAGGTAACCTTCCATGACTTTTTCCGTGTCATCTGGAAAGAATTCCGTGTTTCCCTGATCGTAGGTGTCGTTCTGGCTGTCGCTAACGGACTGCGGATCTATCTGACCTATCAACAGGCAGGTATGGCAGTCGTCATCGCCCTGTCCCTGGTCGCAACCGTTATTTCCGCAAAACTACTCGGCTGCATCCTCCCGATGTGCGCAAAAAAAATCGGCCTGGATCCGGCACTGATGGCCTCTCCGCTGATCACTACCATAGTCGATGCAAGCTCCATTATGATTTACTTCTTTATCGCAACCAAAGTATTTCATCTGTAGAAAGTAGAAAACATTACAAAAGCCATTACTTTTTCTTAAATTTTTATAAAATTTCTTGTTTTTGTGTGTACATACTTATATAATAAAATTAATTATAACATTTTTTCGCATTAATTTGAAAAAAACGGCAAAAAAAACAGCTAAAACAAAGAAAAAACTGGTTATTGTGGAGTCTCCTGCAAAAGCCAGCACAATTACAAAGTTTTTAGGAAAAAACTATACTGTAATGGCGTCAATGGGACATGTAAGAGACTTGCCCAAAAGTCAGCTCGGAGTGGACATAGAAAACGACTATGAGCCTAAATATATTACTATAAGAGGCAAGGGAGAACTTTTAAGCGCATTAAGAAAAGAAGCGAAAAACGCAGACCATATTTATCTGGCAACTGACCCTGACCGAGAGGGTGAAGCAATCAGCTGGCACTTGATGACGGCTCTTAATCTGGATGAGGAAAAAACCGACAGAATTACATTTAATGAAATAACAAAGGACGCGGTTGAAAAGTCGATAAAAAATGCAAGGGGCATAGATATGAACCTGGTAAACGCTCAGCAGGCACGCCGTGTTCTTGACAGGATAGTCGGCTACCCTGTAAGCAATCTGCTTTGGCAGAAGGTAAAGGGACGCTTAAGCGCAGGAAGGGTTCAGTCCGTGGCTCTTAAAATGATATGCGATAGAGAAGATGAAATAAGGAGCTTTATTCCGGAAGAATATTGGACAATAAGCGCTTTTGTAACTGATACGTCAAAAAATGAATTTGAAGCAAAGCTTTACGGAAACGGAGAGTCGAAAATAGAACTTAAAAGCAGAGAAGATGCGGACAGAGTTCTTCAAGCCGTTGAGGGAAGCGATTTTATCGTAAAAGAGGTTAAAAGAAACGAGAAGATAAGAAGACCGTATCCGCCTTTTACAACGAGTACTTTGCAGCAGGAGGCAAGTAAGTATCTTAATTTTACTGCGCAGAAAACAATGATGCTGGCACAGCAATTATATGAAGGCGTTGAAATAAAGG
>OLRX01001212.1_pt1 | contig 20026 bp, 20 predicted proteins | sample 1672991 | NCBI WGS metagenome assembly OLRX01 (sample SAMEA3136744, study PRJEB25190) | human gut metagenome | biome: human gut; feature: human-associated habitat; material: faeces | place: Austria | collected 2013
GGGCCTGACGGCCCCGGAGGTATCGGATTTCCAGGCTCTGCCCGGCAACGGGCTGACAGCCAGGCTGGCGGGCCGGACCCTGTGGGGCGGCAGCGCCGCCTATACGGCGGAAAAGGCCGCCGTTTCCCCGGAGCTGCAGGCCCGGACGGAGGGGCTGGCCCGGCAGGGGAAAACGCCCCTGTTCTTCGGGTTGGATGACCGGCTGCTGGGCATCATCGCCGTGGCGGATGTCATCAAGGAGGACAGCCCACAGGCAGTCCGGGAGCTGCGGAATATGGGCATCCATGTGGTGATGCTCACCGGCGACAACGAGCACACCGCCCGGGCCATCGGGGCCCAGGCCGGGGTGGATCAGGTCATCGCCGGGGTGCTGCCGGAGGGCAAGGAGGCCGCCATCCGCCGCCTGATGCAGCGGGGCAAGGTGGTCATGGTGGGCGACGGCATCAACGATGCACCGGCCCTGACCCGGGCCGACACCGGCATCGCCATCGGCGCGGGAGCCGACGTGGCCATCGACGCGGCGGACGTGGTGCTGATGAACAGCAGCCTGCTGGATGTGCCCGCCGCCATCCGGCTCAGCCGGGCCACCCTGCGGAACATCCACGAGAACCTGTTCTGGGCATTTTTCTACAATGCCATCGGCATACCCCTGGCCGCCGGGGTGTTCATCCCCCTGGGGCTGACGCTGAATCCTATGTTCGGCGCGGCAGCCATGAGCCTTTCCAGCTTCTGCGTGGTGTCCAACGCCCTGCGGCTGAATCTGTTTAAGCTCCGGGATAACCGGCACGATCATAAGAGAACCAATCATCTGAACAACGAGATCAAGGAGGAACAAGCTATGGAAAAGACACTGGAGATCAAGGGCATGATGTGCCCCCACTGCGAGGCCACCGTTCGCACCGCCCTGGAGGCTCTGCCCCAGGTTCAGGAGGCTCAGGTGAGCCACCAGACCGGCACCGCTGTGGTGACCCTCACCGGCCCGGTGGAGGACGACATCCTGCGCCGCACCGTGGAGGACAAGGGCTACACTGTCACCGCCATCCGGTAAACGGACAAAATAAATGCACGGCCGCGGCCGTGCATTTATTTTTTTCTTTTGCCAGTCCGCACTGGATCAGACGGATCACCGCTTGTCGCGGTCGTAAGACACCACCACACGGCGGTTGGGCTCCGAGCCAATAGAGTAGGTATTGACACCGGGGACATCCTGCAGGGCGGCGTGGATCACATGGCGCTCATAGGCATTCATGGGCTCCAGAGTGACGCTGCGGCGATACCTGGTGACCTTGGCAGCCACCTTGCGGGCCAGAGACTCCAGGCTCTGTTCCCGCTTGGCCCGGTAATTCTCGGCATCCACATGGACGCGGATGCGCTTTTCCCGGCCGGAATTGACGGCGTAGTTGGTCAGCTGCTGGATAGCGTCCAGGGTCTCGCCCCGGCGGCCAATCAGCTGGCCCAGCTTCTGTCCCTCCAGCACCACACTGTAGCGGCCCTTTTCCGTCTCCGTGACCTGCACCTGGGCAGGGCTGTCCATATGCTCCAGCAGGCCCGTCAGGAACTCGGTAATGCGCCGGGCGTTGTCGTCCAGGACAGACTGCTCCGGGGCGGCAGCGGGGGCCTGGGCAGGAGACTCAGGAGCCTTGACGGGAGCCTTGGGAGGCTCCGGCTTCCTGGTCTTGGGCTGCTCCGGCTTGGGCTGGGGTCTGGGCTCCGGCTTCTTTTCCGGCTGGACCGGCGCGGCGGGAGCCTCCGGCTCCTCCTGGCCATAGGTGACGCGGACCCGGGCAGGGCTGCTGCCAATGCCCAGAAAGCCGCTTTTGGCCCGCTCCAGAATCTCAACGGACACGTCGTCGCGGTCCATATGCAGCTGTTCCAGCGCTTTGCGGATGGCCTCCTCCTCGGTCTTGCCCGTTACGTCGATATAACTCATAGACAAAACTCCTTAGTCATCATTGTAATGGCTTTCGTTGTAGGCCCGGCCCCGTGCATAGGGACGCTGGCCCACGCGGCCACTTTCGTTGGTGCCGGGATTCTTTTTCTTTTCGCCAGAGGACTGCTTTTTCTTGCCCTGCTGGTTATTCTGCTTCTTGCCGCCGTTGTAGGAAGCCTGCTGCTGTGCCATCAGCTCCTTCTGCTTCTGGTACTTGGCATAGCGCTTTTCACGGGCGGCCTTTTCCTTCTCGGTCTCCTCGCGGTCCAGCTTCTTGTTGAAATACTTATTCAGGGTCAGCTCCTGGATCAGGGAGAAGGCGGAGTTGGCGATCCAGTATACGCACAGAGCGGAGGGCAGGATATAGCCCATCCACAGGCTCATCAGGGGCATCAAGTACATCATGGTCTTGGCGGACCCGTTGGGGGTAGAACCATTGGTGCGCATGGTGATGAGGCTCATGGCGAACTGGATGCCGGCGGAAATGATGGGCAGCAGCAGCGCGCCCCAGACGGGCCAGCCGCCGCCGGGGAACTGGCTGAACAGAGAGGACGGCTGAGCCGCCAGGTCAATGTGCAGGAAGTTGTAGTTCAGGTCGATGAGGCCGTCGAACTTCCCGGCGAAATCCGCCCAGTGCTCGTGGATGAACTTGGCCAGATAAATCTGCTCATACGCCTGACTGCCCTCGGCCGCAGTGAAGCCCAGGGTGCCGGCCAGGGTGGTGATCTCCGCGATCACCGACTCGGACAGGCTCATAAAATACCGCAGAGGCACACGGATGATATAGTACAGGGCGATCAGGATGGGGAAGGGGATCATGGACCACAGGCAGCCGGACATGGGGTTGATGCCCTCTTTCATGTACAGCTCCTGCATAGCCTCCTGCTGACGCTGCTGGTTGTTGGCGTAGCGGGTCTGGATATCCTTGATCTTGCCCTGCATGCGGTTCATGCGCAGCATGCTCTTCTTGCTCTTGAGCTGGAAGGGCAGCAGCACCAGCTTCACCACCAGGGTGAACAGGATCAGAGCCACGCCATAGGACCCGGTCCAACTGTAGAACAGCCGGGTCAGGAAGGCAAAGGGCACACAGATATAGTATCCGAGCTTTGCAAACATGGGATAGTTTCCTCCGTATTTTGTTGGGTGGGAAAAACGGGGTTTTCAGGGAACGGGATCATACCCGCCTTTGTGGAAGGGATTGCATCGCAGAAGGCGCCGCAGCGCCAGAAAGCCGCCCCGCAGAGGGCCGTATTTCTCCACCGCCTGCAGTGCGTATTCCGAGCAGGTGGGGATATAGCGGCAGCGGGGCGGAAACAGGGGAGACATAGCCGTCTGGTAAAAGCGGATCATCCGCAGGATGGCCCGCTTCATGACGGGTCCTCCCGCAGCAGGTCCAGCTGCTCCAGCAGACGCAGATAAGTGCGGTCCAGCTTCTGATAATCCGTTTCCACGGCCCGGACCCGGGCCACCACGATCAGGTCGTAGCCCGGGAGCATTTTCGCCTTGTTCAGCCGGTAGATCTCCCGAATGCGGCGCCGGACGCGGTTGCGCACCACGGCGCAGCCCAGCTTCGTACTGACGGAAACGCCCAGGCGGCTATGGCCCCGGCGGTTCCTCTGGCAGTAAATCACCAGCTGCGGCGAAACCACCGATTTTCCCTTGCGGTAAATGCGGCGGAATTCGTAATTCTCTTTTACCGTGACGGCTGGATCCATGAAAACAAGCACCTTCTCCGCCAACGCGGCGGCTGAAATGAGCATAGGCCAAAGGGGACGGCAGTTTTCCCATCCACCGTCCCTGGTCTATCCTTTATGCGCGATGCACTTTCCGCGACCTCAATGGGTCAGGCGAGCGCGGCCCTTGGCGCGGCGGCGGGCCAGAACCTTACGGCCGTTGCTGGTGGCCATTCTCTTGCGGAAGCCGTGCTCCTTGGAGCGCTGGCGCTTCTTGGGCTGATAGGTACGGAACATTGCATGACACCTCCATTTTGTAAGATCCGGCGGCAGAACAAGGCTGCCGCACATACTCGACGGCGGGCAGGGGACTTGTCCCCGGCGGCCGCAGTTGACAGGTTGGATGCCGCAAAACGGCATGGTAAACATTATACAGATTTTCCGGCCTCCTGTCAACAGAAATCTGCATTTTCCACGAAAGAGCCGCATTCTGCCGCCGGGCGCCGGTTTTGGGCAAGAAATTCTGTTATATCTCCCACAAAATAGCGCATATTTGCCGGTTTCTGTATAGCAGCCCGGAAAAATTTTTATACTTAGTATTAGTATATGTGTGGACTTTTCCGGGGCCGTTTGATATAATAAGAGGTGTATTTTTGCCTGAAACAAAGAGAGAAAATCGCATGACCAGCGGGAAAGGGGCGCTTTCATTGAATTCAATCGCAGACGTGTGGAAAAACGTACTGGACCGGCTGAGGTCCCAGCTGTCCGAGACCACCATCAATACCTGGTTCGACGAGGTGGATGTGGTGACCATGGAGGACTCCGCCTTTGTGCTGCATTGCAGCAACGCCTTCAAGAAGAGCACCATTGAGGCGCGCTTTATGAGCCACATCAAGGCCGCACTGAAGGATATTTTTTCCTCGGATCTGGAGGTAAAGATCCTGGACGATCAGCAGCTGTCCGCCTATCACGGGGTGGCTCCGGACCGGCCCGGCTCCCTTCTGGAGTCCGACGCCTTTACCTTCGGCACCTATGTGGTGGGGCCCCAGAACAAGATGGCCTATGCCGCCGCCCGCGCCGTGGCGGAAAAGCCGGCAGAGCACTATAACCCCCTGTTTATCTATGGCGACTCCGGCCTGGGCAAGACCCATCTGCTGTATGCCATTGCCCACCAGGTCCGCTCCCGCCAGCCGGATGCCCGCATCGTATACATCAAGGGCGACGATTTCACCAATGAACTGATCGCCTCCATCCGGGAGGGAAAAAATGCGGAGTTCCGGGAGAAATACCGTCAGACCACCCTGCTGCTGGTGGACGATATCCAATTCATCGCCGGAAAAAAACAGACCCAGGAGGAGTTTTTCCATACCTTCAACACCCTGTATGAATCCGGGCGGCAGATCGTTCTGACGTCGGACCGTCCGCCCCGGGAGATGACCCAGTTGGAGGACCGGCTTCAGACCCGGTTTGAATGGGGTCTGATGGTGGATGTGGCCCCCCCGGACTTCGAGACGAGACTGGCCATCATCAAAAACAAGGCTGCTCTGCTGGGGGTGCGGCTGCCCGACGATATCAGCAGCTTTATCGCGGAAAATCTCACCGCCAACGTTCGACAGATCGAGGGCGCCCTGAATAAGCTGCTGGCCTATCGGGATCTGCTGGGCAACCAGGTGGACGGCGAGGCCGTCAGCCGTGCCGTGAAGGATATGCTGAAAAAGTACAATGAGTTTGTGCCGTCGCCAGGCCTGATCGTCGAGTACATCTGCCGGTATTATGACGTGGATGAGGAGCAGGTCCGGGGACAGGGCCGCAAGCGGGACCTGATGGAAGCCCGGCAAACGGCCATGTATCTGATCCGCCGGATGACAAACCTCTCCCTCAACGACATCGGCAAGGAGTTCGGCGACCGGGATCACACCACGGTGCTTCACTCGCTGGATCAGGTGGAGAAAAAGATGCGCTCCGATCCGGCCTACGCCGAAAAGGTCAAGGAGATCACCACCAACATCAACAATAAGAAATGATCTCTTTTCCACATATCCCTGTGGATTCCACCTGGACAACCTGTGGAGGATTTGCTTCTCTCTTTTCCTGTGGAAAACCCCCGGATATTGTCCCCAAAGGGGTGTGGACAGAAATTTCTGTGATCCCAGTGCTTTTGGGAGATTTCCACATAAATTTTCCCTACGACGTCTGTTACTAAAATAAAGATATCTTTTGTTCTCTTTTGGAGAACGGAGTCTCTTTTCAGTCTGAAAGAAAGGAACGCTTCGATATGCTTCGATTTTCCTGTGAGAAGGCGCTGCTGCAAGGCGCCGTCAACACTGCCTCCCGGGCGGTGGCCGCCAAAAGCTCCATTCCGGCCCTGGAGGGGATCCTGCTGGAGGGCGGGGACACCCTGACCCTGTCCGGCTACAACATGCAGACCGGCATCCGCACCGGCGTGGACGCTCAGATCCAGTCTCCCGGCCGTATCGTCCTCAGCGCCCGTCTGTTCGGCGAGATGATCCGCAAGATGCCCGACGACGTTATTGTGTTCGACGCTGACGACAAGCTGACGGTTCATCTTACCTGCGGTGACGCCAGCTTCGAGATCATCGGCCTGTCTGCCGACGATTACCCGGAACTTCCTGAGGTGGATGACCAGTTTTCCGTGGATATTCGTCAGGGAACGCTGAAGGCTATGATCAACCAGACCAGCTTCGCCGTGTCCACCAATGAAAGCCGCCCGGTACATACCGGCTCTCTGTTCGAGGTGGGGGATAAGGACCTGACGGTGGTGTCCGTGGACGGGTTCCGTCTGGCCCTGCGCCGGGAGCCTTTGGACCGGTCCGAGGGAGGCGCGTTCAAATTCGTGGCACCCGGCTCCGCTCTGAACGAAGTGGAGAAAATTTGCGAGGATTCCGACGAAAAGATCACCATTATTCAGGGCAAGCGGCACCTGCTGTTTGAGGCCGGGGCCACCCAGCTGATCTGCCGCCGCCTGGAGGGAGATTTCCTGGATTACAAGAACGCCATCCCCCGGAACAATCCCATCCGGTTGACGGTGGACACCAAAACCATGCTGGGCAGTCTGGACCGGGTGTCCGTGGTCATCAGTGAAAAGCTCAAGAGCCCGGTGCGCTGCGTTTTTGAAAACGGCCGGGTGATGCTGTCTGCCCGCACCGGCGCCGGCGAGGCCAAGGACATCTGCCCCCTGGACGGCGACGGAAACGGGCTGGAGATCGGATTCAACAACCGGTATCTGATGGACGCCCTGCGCTACGCTCCGGCGGACGCTGTGACCATGGAGCTGAATACCAGCATTTCTCCGGCGGTGCTGGTGCCGGTGGATGGGGAGGAGAGCTTCCTTTATATGGTGCTGCCGGTGCGGCTGAAGGCGTGAGAAAACGAGGTCAATATGGAAATCATTACCATTACTACAGAATATATCAAGCTCCAGGATCTGCTGAAGCTGGCGGCGGCTACGGCCACCGGCGGCGAGGCCAAGCTGCTGGTTCAGGAGGGAGAGGTCCTGGTCAACGGGGAGGTATGCACCATGCGGGGCAAGAAGCTTCGTCCCGGCGATGTGGTGGAAGCCCTGGGACAGCGCTACGGCGTGCAGTATGCGGATTGAAGGACTGCTGCTGGAGGGCTTCCGGAATTACGACAGCCAGCAGCTGACCTTTGATGAAAGCTGCAACGTGATCTATGGAGACAATGCCCAGGGAAAGACCAACCTGCTGGAGGCCATTGTGTATCTGTCCTGCGGCCGCAGTCCCCGGACCCATGCGGATCGGGAGCTTATTGGCTTCGGAACGGACAGGGCCAGGCTGGTGGGACAGATCCGGTCCCGGGAGCGGAAATTTGAAACGGAGATTCAGCTGACCCGAGGACGGCGGCGGAAGATGACCGTCAACGGTGTGGCCGCCAAAAACGGCGGCGACCTGTCCCAGGTGCTGCACACGGTGTTTTTCTCGCCGGAGGACCTGTTTCTCATCCGGGAGGGAGCGGCGGCCCGGCGGCGGTTCATGGATATGTCCTTGTGCCAGCTGCGGCCCCGGTATGCCGAGGCCCTGGCAGAATACGGGCGGCTGTATGAACACAAGACCCGCATCCTCCGGGACAGTGACGAGTATCCTCAGCTGCTGGACACCCTGCCCGACTTTGACCGGCGGCTGTGCCAGGTGGGAGCGGTGCTCATCAGCTATCGGGCCCGGTATGTGCAGGCCCTGGCCGTCCATGCCCAGAGGGCCCACTGGGAGTGCTCCGGGGAACGGGAGGAGCTGGCTCTGTCGTATCAGACCGTGAAAACCGTGGAGGACCCATTGGGTCCGGCGGCGGACATTGCGGCGGCGCTGGCAGAGCACCAGGCACAGCATCATCAGGCGGAGCTGGCCTCCCGGCTGTGTCTGTCGGGACCCCATAAGGATGATATCGCCGTGACGGTAAACGGGCTGGAGGCCCGGCATTTCTGCTCCCAGGGCCAGGTGCGCACCGCAGCCCTGAGTCTGAAGCTGGCGGACCGGGAGATTCACAAAACCGCCATCGGAGAGTATCCGGTGATGCTGCTGGACGACGTGCTGTCGGAGCTGGACCCCCGGCGGCAGGAGTATGTGCTCAACCGCATTGCAGGCGGACAGGTGTTCATCACCTGCTGCGAAAACGACCGGCTGGATGCGCTGCTGTCCGGCCGGGTGTATCACGTTCGGGAAGGAAAGGTGCTGTGATGGGCTTTCTGCATATCGGCCAGAACGTCATGGTCAACGACCGGCGCATCATCGGCATATTCGACCTGGATATCACGTCCCAGTCCGCTCAGACCCGGCGGTTTCTGGACCAGGCGGAGCAGGAGGGCGTGGTGCTGCCGGTGTGCGACGACATTCCCAAGTCGTTTCTGGTGTGCGACCATCCGTATCACCGGCAGATCGTATATATTTCCCAGCTGAATACCCAGACGCTGGTGAAAAGAGCGGAAAAGAAGTAAAGAATTCCCTGTCATTGCCGGGAGATCGGCAGACACCGGGTTCCCGGGAATGACAGGAAAGACCCAAGGAAAGGAAAGATGACCCAATGAGCGAACTGGAAAAAGTCACCGCCGTGGACACCACCTATGACGCCTCGGAAATTCAGGTTCTGGAGGGGCTGGAGGCGGTGCGCAAGCGGCCCGGCATGTATATCGGCTCCACATCGGCCTCGGGCCTGCACCATCTGGTGTATGAGATCGTGGACAACGCCATTGACGAGGCACTGGCCGGATACTGCACCGAGATCACTGTTACCATCAACCCCGGCGACACCATCACCGTTACCGATAACGGCCGCGGCATCCCCGTGGACATCCAGAAGCAGACCGGCCGGCCGGCGCTGGAGGTGGTATACACCGTGCTCCACGCCGGCGGTAAGTTCGGCGGCGGAGGCTATAAGGTATCCGGCGGCCTCCACGGCGTGGGCGCGTCCGTGGTCAACGCCCTGTCCGAATGGCTGGAGGTGCAGGTTCAGAAGGACGGCAGAATTTACGAGATGAAGTTCTCCCGGGGAGCGATCACCCAGGAGATGAAGATTTTGGGCGACACCGATCAGACCGGCACCGCCGTTACCTTCAAGCCGGATCCGGAGATGTTCGACACCCTGGTGTATGACTATGAAACGCTGCACACCCGGATGCGGGAGCAGGCGTTCCTGAACGCGGGGCTGCGTATCACCATTACCGACGCCCGGCCCGGCCAGGAGCAAAGTGACTCCATGTGCTACGAGGGAGGCATCCGGGAATTTGTTACCTGGCTCAACCGCAACAAGACGGCGCTGCATGAGGAGGTCGTCTATCTGGCCGGGGCCAAGGGCGACAGCACCGCCGAGGTGGCGCTGCAATACAACGACAGCTATAACGAGACGCTGGTGTCCTTCGCCAACGACATCCACACCCCCGAGGGCGGCATGCATGAGACGGGCTTCAAAACGGCCCTGACCCGGGTGCTCAATGCCTACGGCATGAAATACGGCATGATCAAGGAGGGAGACAAGGTCTCCGGCGAGGACGTCCGGGAGGGCATCACCGCCGTGATCTCCGTGAAGCTGACGGAGGCCCAGTTCGAGGGACAGACCAAGGCCAAGCTGGGCAACGCCTCCATCCGCACCCTGGTGGACAACGTGGTATCCGACCAGCTGGCCGTGTATCTGGAGGAGCACCCGGTGGTGGCCCGGACCATTCTGGACAAGGCCCTGACCGCCAACCGGGCCAGAGAGGCTGCCCGAAAGGCCCGGGAATCCATCCGCCGCAAGACTGCCCTGGGCGGGGCGGCCATGCCCGACAAGCTGCGGGACTGCAACGAAAATAACCCCGAGCTGACGGAGATCTATATCGTGGAGGGCGACTCCGCAGGCGGCTCTGCTACTCAGGGACGGGACTCCCGCTTCCAGGCCATCCTGCCTCTGTGGGGCAAGATGCTGAACGTGGAAAAGGCCCGGGCGGACAAGGTGTACGGCAACGACAAGCTTCAGCCGGTGATCACGGCTCTGGGGGCCGGCATCGGCGACGAGCTGGACCTGAACCGGCTGCGGTATCACAAGATCATCATCATGGCTGATGCCGACGTAGACGGCGCCCATATCCGGACGCTGCTGCTGACCTTCTTCTTCCGGTTTATGCGGCCCCTGATCGAGGAGGGGTATGTATACTCCGCCGTGCCCCCTCTGTATAAGCTGACCCGGGGCAAGCAGCAGCGGGTTGCCTATACCGACGAGGAGCGGGACACCATTTCCGCCGAAATGCGGGCGGGAAATCCCAACGTGAAGATCGACATCAGCCGCTTCAAGGGCCTGGGCGAGATGAATCCCCATGAGCTGTGGGAGACCACCATGGACCCGGGGAAGCGCACCCTGCGCCGTATCACCCTGGACGACGCCGTGGCCGCCGACGCCACGTTTACGGTGCTGATGGGCGAAAAGGTGGAGCCCCGGAAGGAGTTCATTGAGAAAAACGCCAAATATGCGGTGAATCTGGACTATTGATTCAAAAAATGCATGCATTTTTTGATTTTTACCATCCCCACAAGGAGAATAAAATATGAGCAAAAAACCACAGTACGACCCTGAGGAGCTGCGGTACCCGGACCAGCACATTGTGGAGCGGTCCCTGGTGCCGGAGATGGAAAAATCCTATATCGAATACGCCATGTCCGTGATCGTGGGCCGGGCCCTGCCCGACGTGCGGGACGGACTGAAGCCCGTGCACCGGCGCATTCTCTACGCCATGTACGAGGACAATCTGACCTCGGACCGCCCCTTCAAGAAGTCCGCCACCTGCGTGGGCGACGTGCTGGGCCGGTATCACCCCCACGGCGATGCGTCCGTGTACGACGCCCTGGTGCGCCTGGCCCAGGATTTCTCCATGCGCTATATGCTGGTGGACGGCCACGGCAACTTCGGCTCCGTGGATGGCGATCCCCCGGCTGCCTACCGATACACTGAGGCCAGGCTTGCCAAGATCGCAGGCGAAATGCTGCGGGACATCGAAAAGGACACCGTGGACTGGGATCCCAACTTCGACGAGAGCCGCAAGGAGCCCCGGGTGCTGCCCTGCCGGTTCCCCAATCTGCTGGTCAACGGTTCCTCCGGCATTGCCGTAGGTATGGCCACCAATATCCCGCCCCATAACCTGCGGGAGGTCATCGGTGCGTGCATCTGTGTGCTGGATCATCCGGACGCCACCCTGGGTGATCTGATGGAGCATGTTCAGGGTCCCGACTTCCCCACAAAGGGCATCATCATGGGCCGGGCCGGGATCCGGGCCGCCTATGCCACCGGCCGGGGCCGGGTAGTGGTTCGGGCCCGCCACGAATTCGAGGAATTCGGCAACAACCGCACCCGCATCATCATCACGGAGCTTCCGTATCAGGTGAACAAGCGGATGCTTATCAAGAACATGGCCGACCAGGTGGAGGATAAGCGTCTGGAGGGCATCAGCAACATTCAGGATGAGACGGACCGCAACGGTATGCGCATCGTCATCGAGCTGAAGCGGGACGCCAACCCCCAGGTGGTGCTCAACCGCCTGTTTGCCCAGACGCAGCTGCAAAGCTCCTTTGCCATCAATATGCTGGCCCTGGTCCAGAATCAGTCCCAGCCGAAGATCCTGTCCCTGCGGCACATCATCGACGAGTATCTGGCCTTCCAGGAGGAGATCATCGTCCGGCGCACCAGATACGACCTGAAGAAGGCTCAGGAGCGGGCCCATCTGCTGGAGGGTCTGCTGATCGCCCAGGACAACATTGACGAGGTCATCCATATCATCCGCACCAGCTATGACAATGCCAAGGAGAACCTGATGCAGCGCTTTGGTCTGGACGACGTCCAGGCCCAGGCCATTCTGGATATGCGCCTGAAGGCTTTGCAGGGGCTGGACCGGGAAAAGCTCCAGAACGAGTATCAGGAGCTGGAGGAGAAAATCGCCTATTATCTGCGGGTGCTGGGGGATGAGAATCTGGTAAAGTCCATCCTGAAGGAGGAGCTGCAGGCCATCTCCGACAAGTATGGCGACGACCGCAAGACGGAGATCCAGGATGTGGAGGACGAGATCGACATCGAGGACCTGATCGAGGAGGAGGAATGCGTCTTTACCCTCACCGCCAACGGGTACATCAAGCGCACCCCCGTCAGCGAATATACCGCCCAGAGCAAGGGCGGTATGGGCAAAAAGGGCATCACCACCCGGGAGGAGGATACCGTGCTGGATGTGTTCACCGCCTCCACCCACGACTATATTCTGTTCTTTACCGACACCGGCAAGGTGTATAAGAAGAAGGGCTATCTCATCCCCGAAAGCGGCAAGGCTGCCAAGGGCACCAACATCGTGAACATTCTTCAGGTGGAGACCGGCGAGCGGGTCCAGGCCATGCTGCACTTCCGGGAGACCGGCGACGACCAGCTGTATTTGTTCATGACCACCCGCAACGGCACCGTGAAGCGGCTGGAGGTATCGGCCCTGAAGAATCTGCGCAACAACGGCATCCGGGCCCTGACCCTGGACGAGGGGGATGAGCTCATCAACGTGCAGGAGACCCACGGCAGCGACCGTATCCTGATTGCCACCCACGACGGGCAGGCTGTCTGCTTTGACGAGACGGATGTGCGGGCTATGGGCCGCACGGCGGTAGGCGTCCGGGGCATCCGCCTGCGGGAGGGCGATTATGTGGTGGGCGCCGCCAAGGCGGTGCCCGGCAAGACGGTGCTGTCTATCACCGAGCGGGGCTACGGCAAGCGCACAGCGGTGGAGGAATACCGCATTACCGCCCGGGGCGGCCTGGGCATCCGCAACTATATGGTCACGGAAAAAACCGGGCCCATCGTGGGTATCAAGGTGGTGGACGGAACCGAGGACCTGCTGCTGGTGACGGAGGCAGGCATTCTCATCCGCACGGCAGTGGAGAATATCCGCATTGCCGGCCGCGCCACCCAGGGCGTCATCGTCATGCGCTTTAAGGAGGAGGGCGACCGCGTCATTTCCATGGCTCTGACGGACCGGGAGCAGGAGACCGAAAAGGAGTGATCTGATGGGGAAGAAGAAGGAAATGTACGCCCCGCTGACCCGGTGGCAGTATTTTACCAAGACCCTGTATCATGACCCCAGCCGCACCAATGAGTTTGAATACGACGGCGTGATCTATCTGAAAAGCGAAGAACTGCGGGACATTGAGTATGCCAACGCACGGGTGAACTGGGTGCTTCTGCTGGTTCTGTGCGCTATGTTCCTGACGGCGGTGAAGTGGCAGAACATTGTGGTCATTGCCGTGGGCATGGTGGTGATCGTGGCGGGAGAGCTGTATCGCATGAGCCGCCTGCCCAAGGATATCAAGGCCCACCTGACGGATTCCGGACGGAGGAAGCGGTGACGGAGATGAAGATCATCGCCCGCATTCGCACGGAGCTGCCGGAGAAGTTCGGCGTGCCCCGGCAAAGCGGGCTGGTGCCCCAGCTGAGGGGCCGTGTGGTGTTTGAGCCGGGGTACCGGAATCCGGACGCTGTTCGGGGGCTGGAGGACTTCTCCCACATCTGGCTGATCTGGCAGTTTTCCCAGGCGGTCCGGGAGGACTGGTCCCCTACGGTGCGGCCGCCCCGGCTGGGGGGAAATCGGCGTATGGGGGTGTTTGCCACCCGGTCGCCCTTCCGGCCCAATGCCATGGGCCTGTCCTCTGTGCAGCTGGACCGGGTGGAGCTGGACCCGCAGCTGGGCCCGGTGCTCCATGTGCGGGGGGCGGACCTGATGGACGGGACGCCGATTTTCGACATCAAGCCCTATCTGGCCTATACCGACAGCCATCCCCAGGCCACCGGAGGATTCACCGACGGCCTGGCCCATGCGCCGCTGACGGTGGACTGCGCCCGGTCGCTGCTGGAGCGTATCCCGGCGGACAGCCGGGAGGGGCTTCTGGGCGTGCTGGCCGGAGATCCCCGGCCCCGCTATCAGGAGGACCCCCAGCGGGTGTACGGCCTGGCCTTTGCCGGGTACAACATCCGGTTCACCGTGGACGGGGACCGGCTGACAGTGGTGGACGTGGAGGAAGCATGAGAAGCAGGTAAAAGAAATGAAAACAGTGACCATATATACCGACGGCGCCTGCTCCGGTAATCCCGGACCCGGGGGGTGGGGGGCGATTCTGGAGTGGAACGGCGTGGAAAAGGAGTTGTCCGGCGGCGCGGCGGATACCACCAACAACCGCATGGAGCTTACCGGCGTCATCCGGGCCCTGTCGTGCCTGAAGGAGCCCTGCGTGGTGGAGCTGTATTCCGACTCCAAATACGTCATTGATGCCCTGTCCAAGGGATGGGTATACGGCTGGCAGAAGCGGGGCTGGGTGAAAAGTGATAAAAAGCCCGCCCTGAACGCGGACCTATGGCAGGAGCTGCTGCCCCTGATCGCCCGGCACGATGTGCGCTACCACTGGGTCAAGGGCCACGCCGCCAACGAGAAAAACAACCGCTGCGACCAGTTGGCGGTGGCGGAGAGTAAAAAGTTCTGAAAATCTGCGATGTTCACAAAAAGTTCACGCGGATTTCATGATTTCGCCATGTTTACAAGGTATTCTTTTACCTGTACAAAGGAACCATTCCTTATGTGATTTTCTCTCTCTCCTAACAAACACACAGAAAACTCCCTTCGCCAGCGGCGGAGGGAGTTTTCTGTGCTTATCAAAAAGAACATTGCCCTTTTTGATTTTTATGGAGTGCATTCAATGCCAACTCCCCCGCCAATTTGAAAAGAGCATCCGACATGACCTTTTCCGGTGAAAGTCCACCTGCTTGCTGGCCAACCTTTTTATAAAAGTTGTAAAGGCTTTCTTCCATTGTAAGTGTGATTTGCTTCATTGTTTGCACTCCTTTCTAATATAGGACCCGTTTCGGTCCCATTCTATCATACCTTTCCCATACAATCAAGAAAAAGAACCAATATTGGTCCTATGGGAGGGGCGTATGGAGCAAAAAATCAAACAGGATTCCATTCACATCGGTGAGAATATTCGCCGAGAGAGGCTTCGAAAGGAAATTGGACAGACGGAGCTGGTCCGCCAACTTCAGCTGGCGGGAGTGGAGATGACCCGCGAGACTCTGGTGAAGATCGAGCGGGGCACCCAGCACATTCAGGCCACACAGCTTCGGGGTATTCGGGATGCCCTGGGCGTCACATACGATGAATTACTGCAATAAGAGGAGCGGACAGCGTCCGCTCCTCTTGAGCTTGTCAAAAAAGGGCGCCGCCCTTTTTTGACAAAAGGAATTTCGCTCCGACCCGCGCGTCCGTGTGCGCAAGCGCCCACGAACACACTCTCTCCGCGCAAAGTATTTTTCGCGACGTACATGCCGCCGCGAAAAATAGATTGAACACTATTCGCGGCCTGCGGGCCGCGAACTCTGCGAGGCCTTTCAACACTCTCGGGCGGACCCGGCGGGTCCGCCCTTTTTGCGTTTTTTTGCAATTTTCTCTTGCATGTTCCGGCGGAATATGATATAAATGGAGTGTTAAAATGCTTTGAACGGGAAGTTCTGCGGAGAAAGCCTGCCCAAGAGAGGACCGGTCGCCGGCTGCAAGCCGGTCTGTCAGGCGCTGCGGTGTTCGCCCGGGAGCTGCCGCGAGGAAATGCGCGGACGGGTCGTCCCCCGTTATCGGGAAAACGAGTGCGCGGTTGTGTGCCGCGAAGCTGGGTGGTACCACGGAAGCCATACGCCTTTCGTCCCAAGTGATTGGGAGGAAGGGCTTTTTTCGTCCCAAAAAACTGATCCCATCAAGGAGGAGCCATATGAAAGAGAAACTGACACAGCTGCTGCAGGAGGGGCAGGAGAAGATCCGCGCCGCCCGCAGCGAAAGCGAGCTGCAGGAGGTCAAGGGCCTGCTGCTGGGCAAGCAGGGCGCCCTGACGGGCCTTCTGAAGGAGCTGCCCCGGCTGGACGTGAGTCTGCGGCCGGAGATGGGCAAGGCCGTGAACCAGGCCAAGGCCCAGCTGACGGAGCTGCTGGAATCCAAGCGGGAGGAGCTGAAGCTGAAGGCATCGGAGGTGGACCCGGACTTCGACATCACCGTGCCCGGTACGGCCCCCCTGTCCGGCGGCCTGCACCCCATCACCCAGATGTGCTACGACCTGAACGACGCGTTCCGGTCCATGGGCTTTGAGATCTTCGAGGAGTCCGACATCACCAGCGAGCTGTACGGCTTCGACAACCTGAACTTCCCCCCCAACCATCCCGCCCGGGAGAGCATGGACACCTATTGGCTGGAGGGCCACGACAAGGGCCAGTGCTGGGAAAAGCTGTGCCTGCGGCCCCATCTGACCGGCGGCTCCGTCCGCTATATGCAGACCCACAAGCCCCCCTACCGCTTCGTGTACCCGGGCCGGGTATACCGCAACGAGACCACCGACGCCCGCCACGAGCGCGCCTTTTTCCAGTATGAGGCCCTGATCGTGGACAAGGACTTCACGTTCGCCTCCGGCAAGGTGATGATCAAGAGCATCCTGTCCAAGGTATTCGGCCGGGACGTGCCGGTGCGGATGCGGGCGGGCTTCTTCCCCTTTGTGGAGCCGGGGTTCGAGATCGACATGGGCTGCCTGGTCTGCGGCGGCAAGGGGTGCAGCGTGTGCAAGCACGTGGGCTGGATCGAGATCATGCCCGGCGGCACGCCCCATCCCAATGTCCTGCGCTCGGCGGGCCTGGATCCGGACGAATACACCGGGTTCTATGTGAACATCGGCCTGGACCGCCTGGTGATGATGCGCTACGGCGTGGATGACGTGCGTATGTTCCACAGCGCCGACCTGCGCTTCCTGGAACAGTTCCGTTAAAAGGAGGGGAAACACATGAAAGTATCACTGAATTGGATCAAGGATTATGTGGACCTGCCCCAGGACATGGACCTGACGCGGCTGGCCTATGACCTGACCATGTCCACCGTGGAGGTGGAAGGGGCCGAGGACCTGGCCCGGCGGTTCGACCACATGCTGGTGGGCCGGATCGTGGAGGTGTGCCCCCATCCCAACGCCGACAAGCTGCAGATCTGCCGCACCGACATCGGCGGCGGCGACATCCGCGACATCGTATGCGGCGGCACCAACGTCCGCCCGGGCATGAAGGTGGCCGTGGCGGCCCCCGGGGCCATGTGCCGCTGGCACGGTGAGGGCGAGCCGGTGGAGATCAAGGAGGCCAAGCTCCGGGGCGTCAAGAGCTACGGCATGATCTGCGGCGCGGCGGAGATCGGCCTGGGAGATCTGTTCCCCACCACGGAGGAGGCCCACATTCTGGACCTCAGCGATTTCGACGCTGCGGCGGGCACCCCCATTGCCGACGCCCTGGACCTGCACGACATCATCCTGGAAATCGACAACAAGTCCATGACCAACCGGCCCGACCTGTGGGGCCATTACGGCATCGCCCGGGAGCTGGCGGCTCTGTATGACCTGCCTCTCAAGCCGCTGCCGCCCTTTACCTGCGATGCCGGGGCCGACGGACTCACCGTTACCGTGGAGGACACGGAGCGCTGCCCCCGCTATATCGGCGCAGCGGTAGAGGGTCTGTCCGTAAAGCCCGCCCCCTTCCGGATGCAGAGCCGCATCTGGCGGGTGGGCATGCGGCCCATCAACGCCCTGGTAGATATCACCAACTATGTGATGCTGGCCACCGGCCAGCCCACCCACGCCTTCGACTCCGACAACATCGCCGGGCACATCATCGTCCGCCGGGCCAAGGACGGCGAGCAGCTGGAGCTGCTCAACGGCAAGGCCCTGTCCCTGTCCGCCGACGATCTGGTCATCGCCGACGAGGCGGGGGTGGTGGGTCTGGCCGGCGTCATGGGCGGCGCCAAGGACTCCGTTCTTCCCTCCACCGACAAGGTCATCCTGGAGATCGCCAATTTCCAGGCTGCCGGCGTCCGCCGCACGGCCCTGCGGTACGACAACCGCACCGAGGCGTCCTCCCGCTATGAAAAGGGCATCGACCCGGAGCGCTGCGACCAGGCCCTGTCCCTGGCCATGAGCCTGTTCCGGGAGCTGTATCCCGACGTGCGCGTCACCAGCTTCTCCGACCAGTATCCCGAAAAGCTGCGCCAGGCGGAGATCGATGTGTCACTGACCTGGCTGGACCGCCGCCTGGGCAAGCACCTGACCAACGACGAGATCGCCCACAAGCTGGGCCTGCTGGGCTTCCGGCTGGACTTCAGCGGCGACAACATGCACGTTACCGTGCCCACCTGGCGCTCCACCGGCGATGTATCCATCAAGGCCGACATCATGGAGGAGGTAGCCCGGATGGTGGGCTATGAGAACTTCCAGGCTGCCCCCATCACCACCTCCTTTGACGGGGCCATCAACCAGCTGGATAAGGACCTGGAGCGCCGGATCAAGGAGTACCTGGCCATTCGCTGCGGCATGCAGGAGATCTTCACCTATCCCTGGATGGATGAGACCTATGTAAACGCCATTTTGCAGGACACCGCCGGAATCCTGGCCCTGTCCACGCCGCCGTCTCCCTCCGAGCGGCTGATCCGCTCCTCCCTGCTGCCCAATCTGTGCAAGGCCGTGGTGAAAAATGAGCGGTACTTCACGGAGTTCTCCCTGTTTGAAACGGCCCAGGTGTTCCGCGACGCCGACTACAGCGCTCCCTACGATCCCCGGGAGCTGCTGCCGTCCCAGCGCAAGAACATTGCCGGCGCCTTCGTGGCCCCGGCCAAGGACGTGACGGCCCTGTTCCGCCGGGCCAAGGGCGCGGTGGAGCAGATGCCCCGCTTCACCCATATGGAGGGCTTCACCTTCCGCCAGGAGAAGCGCCCGGTGTGGGCCGACCAGGTGGTGTGGCTGAACATCTTCCTTGGCGAGGAGCAGGTGGGCAACCTGGCGATGCTTGCCCGGAAGCCCGCCATGGCCTGCGGCATCAAGAATCTGGCGGTGATGCTGTTCGAGCTGGATGTGGACGCCCTGAAGCCCTTCCGCTCCCGCACCAACACCTTCACCCACCTGCCGGAGTATCCCATGACCGACTACGATATCTCCCTGCTGTTCGACAGCCAGGTGAAGTGGAGCCAGATGTATGACGTCATCGCCCAGGGCATCCACGAAAACGGCCTGCTCCACGGAGCGGATTTTGTGGACGAGTACCGGGGCAAGCAGGTACCCGCCGGGAAGAAGTCCGTCACCATCCGGCTGACCATCGGCTCCCTGGAAAAGACCCTGACCTCCACGGAGATCGAGGAGTGCGCCTCCGGCGTCATCAAAAAGCTCACCAAGCGCCTGGGCGCGGAGCTGCGCACCCGGTAAAATCCGTTTTTTCCTCTTTACAGCGCCGGAAAAATAGCGTATACTGATGGTGAATCAATAGAAAGGGGAGAAAGCCCGCATGGATGATTTTACCAGGAAGTTTGACGCCGCCCAGGATAAGGACGAGCAAATCCACTATATCCTTACCTCCGTGTATGAGGCGCTGAAGGAAAAGGGGTACGACCCCATCAACCAGATCGTGGGCTATATCCTGTCCGAGGACCCCACCTATATCACCAACCACAACGGCGCCCGGACCCTGATCTGCAAGGTGGACCGGGACGAGCTGCTGCAGGTGCTGGTGAAGAATTACCTGGAGATCTGAGCGCCGATATACGGCAAAGGCCGCCCCATCCGGGGCGGCCTTTAAGCTTGTCCAAAAAGGGCGGCGCCCTTTTTGGACAAGAGAGTTTTCGCTCCGACCCGCGCGTCCGAATGGGCTTTTAGCCCATTCGGGCACACTCTCTCCGCGCAAAGTATTTTTCGCGACGTACATGCCGCCGCGAAAAATGGATGGAACACGATTCGCGGCCTGCGGGCCGCGAACTCTGCGAGGCTTTTTTGACAGTCTGTACGAAAGAAACCCATCAGGGGTGTCTTTCGTTTTCAATCATAAGTTTTTCCGCGCTTTAACAGCGTGGAAAAACTTG
>OLRX01001213.1_pt1 | contig 20005 bp, 16 predicted proteins | sample 1672991 | NCBI WGS metagenome assembly OLRX01 (sample SAMEA3136744, study PRJEB25190) | human gut metagenome | biome: human gut; feature: human-associated habitat; material: faeces | place: Austria | collected 2013
TGCGTTTTCTTTATTTAAACTGCCTGCAACCTGTGCTGACAGCCCCTTAAAAAATTGGAGCGGATGATGAGAATCGAACTCACGCCATCAGCTTGGAAGGCTGAGGTTCTACCATTGAACTACATCCGCATAATAGTTGGAGCGGAAGACGAGATTCGAACTCGCGACCCTCGCCTTGGCAAGGCGATGCTCTACCCCTGAGCCACTTCCGCACAACTATTAAGTTTTAAATTGGTCGAGGGAGATGGATTCGAACCATCGAAAGCTCAGCTAACGGATTTACAGTCCGCCCCCTTTGGCCACTCGGGAATCCCTCGACGTATGCTTGCCTTTTTCGCCGACTGCTTTGTCATCTTCAGTCGCTCCGGTGCTCAAGTACATCAGTACATTCCGCTCCGAGACTTCCTCGATTTCGCGCATTCTGCGAAAAACTACGCATTTTGTTATTGGAGCTGGTGGAGGGAATCGAACCCCCAACCTGCTGATTACAAATCAGCTGCTCTACCGTTGAGCCACACCAGCGAAGGAACTGTTTAAAAAGTTGGCGACCTGGAACGGGCTCGAACCGTCGACCTCCAGCGTGACAGGCTGGCATTCTAACCAACTGAACTACCAGGCCATCTTTTGGTGGGCGCTATAGGGCTCGAACCTATGACCCTCTGCTTGTAAGGCAGATGCTCTCCCAGCTGAGCTAAGCGCCCAATTTTTCAGCCGAATTGCTCGACACATTTATTAACTATACATTAATCAGCTAAGATTGTCAATAACTTTTTGAACTTTTTTTAACTTTTTAATGCTCTTTCTTGTCTGTGCTTTCCACGAGCTGGAAATTATATTAACACAATAAAAAATTCATGTCAACTATATTTTAATCTTTATTTCAAGTATATTTTCATTTTTTACTGTAAGCCGCCCAGCTGTCACATTGAGTATAGTGCTTTCTACCTTTCCCCTGTCGTCCGGCTCGCATGTGATGTCTGCCTCTACTTTCTCCGCATATCTGACTTCTGATATGTCAAAGTCATCTCCCGACAAATTCTGAAGTTTTGCCAGATATGTATAATCAAACTCGCAGGTCAGACAGAGTCTGCTTTCCACGCTGCATATGCCGGCAGCCTCAAGGCCCAGCTTAGCGCTGGATGTATAAGCCCGGGCAAGACCGCCTGTGCCCAGTTTGACACCTCCGAAGTACCGTGTGACTACTATGGCCACGTTTGTTATTCCGGCCCCTGTGAGCATCTTTATTATAGGAGCTCCCGATGTTCCCTGAGGCTCTCCATCATCTGAAGCCCACTGCAGCTGCATTTTATCTCCTATGACCATGGCCGGCACGTTGTGAGTCGCGTCTCTGTGTTTTTTCTTGATTTCTGCCACAAAAGCATCTGCCTCTTCTTTTGATGAAACAGGCTTTACATAAGCTATGAACTTGGATTTTTCGATGATCTGCTCAGCGGAAGCTTTTCCTGCAACTGTATTATATAATTTCATATTTTCTGAACCTCTGATAATCGGCTTCTTTCATGCGTGCCTCAAAGTACGTTCCCTCAGCTCTGTAATCCATGACTTGGACTGTGGCTTCATCGCAGAGGTATGCGGAAATATCCCCTCTATCAAAGGGTATCAAAAATTTAGCGAATACATAGTCTCCAAAGAGTTTTTCTTCGATCTTTGAAAGGAGCAAGTCCATGTTCAAACCGGTCTTGGCTGAAATTTCAATGTTATCAAGACCTGCTTCAGGTATTATGTGCTCGTGAGGCAGGTCGCATTTGTTGAAAACCATCATCTTTTCCTTGTCACCTGCGCCGATCTCTTTCATAACTTTATCGGTAACTTCAATATGAAAATCATGGTTTTCGTAAGAAGCGTCCACGACATGAAGAAGCAGATCCGCATAAGTCACTTCCTCCAGCGTAGCCTTAAAAGCTTCCACCAGCGAATGCGGAAGTTTGCTTACAAAGCCTACGGTATCTATGAGAATGAACTTACGGCCGCTTTCAAGTACGATGCCGCGCTGCTGAGTGTCCAGCGTTGCGAAAAGCATATTTTCCTCAAATACATTCTTTTCATCCTTGTCCGACATGGCGAGGATCCTGTTCATTATGGCCGATTTTCCGGAATTGGTATATCCGACGAGGGCTGCGACAGGAATCTGCTGTTTTTCACGCTTTGCACGCTGAGTCGTTCTCGTGTTCTTAAGCTGTAAAAGTTCAGCTTTAATGTCGTTCATCCTGCGCTCTATGTGTCTTCTGTCTGTCTCCAGCTTTTTCTCTCCCGGCCCCCTGGTTCCTATGCCGCCTCCCAGCCTTGAAAGGGATTTTCCAAAACCTGTGAGCCTTGGCATTCTATACTGGAGCTGAGCCAGCTCGACTTGCAGTTTTCCTTCTTTTGATACGGCTCTGGCGGCGAAAATATCCAAGATCAAAATAGTCCTGTCTATCACCCTGACTCCCACTGCGTCTTCAAGGTTCCTCAGCTGCATTCCGGAAAGCTCGTCGTTGAAAATCACCATATCGGCTTCCATTGCCTTTACCATCTGAGCCAGTTCTTCCACTTTTCCTTTTCCGATCAGTGTCGCAGTATTGGGTTTTTCAAGATTTTGCACCATCTGTCCCAGAACTTCCGACCCGGCCGCTTCCGCAAGGCCTGCCAGTTCCTCCATGGAATAGGATATATCCTCATCCCTCTGCAGTCCGACCAAGATCACCTTATATTCTTCTTCTCTTATAACTTCATTATTTTCGTTGAATCTAAGCATATAATTAAGTTACGGCGCATGAACAGGCCGTTTCTAACCCTCCTTGAGTGTATAAACTTTCTCCTTTGTATGAACCCTGTTTTGCCTTTTGGCTATCACACGATGGCAGGCCGCGATGACAGGTGAAAGGCCAAAAACGCACGATGGCAGGTCGCGTTGCACATCAAGAGATGATGTCGGCCATCTGCAAGCGGCAGCGAGCGGCAAGCATCGGCCATCTGCAAGCGGCAGCGAGCGGCAAGCATCTATCGCAACAGCGATGTTGTATGATTTCAGAAAATTCTTCATATTCTGCAACATTCCTTATCTTGAATTGCCCGAAATTGGTGCTGAAATCAGTCGATGCTGCAGAATTTTTTAAATCTCTCATATTTTACAACATAAACCGATATTTATGTTGCATTTTTTGTAAAATTTTTTGAAAATTACAGCATTGCACTATTTTAGGCCTTGTTTTACATCATGATATATCAATAATGTTGTAGAATTTCCATGAAACATGGAAATTCTACAACATCTGCGCGAGACATCTTCAAATCTGTACAGTACGTTTCCAGCCAGGCCGCATCTATTCCATCGTATCTATTCCACCGCATCCAAGATGCTTTCTTCAGGAACGACGACGTAACTGTCCGGAACTTTTCCTACGATCACAGCTTCGGCCAAAAGGACTTTTCTGTTTATTTCAGCCGTCTTGTCAGTGAAAGGCGCGACGATATGTATCTGGCTGTTGACAGTGCAATATAGCCTGTATCTCGTCTGATTTATACCTTCAGTCTCAAACTCAGATTCATACTGGAATTTTGTAAGGCTTACGGGCTGCACCTTTACCTTCGCCGTGAAAGGCAGCTGGGAAAGTATCTTGCTTCCCGTTATGACGCCCCAGTTTACCTTTATTTCCTCCACATCGTCGAGGCTGTAATTTTCCTTTACATTGGTGGAAAACTCCAGCAGAAGCTTATTTATGACCCTGGAATTGGGTTCTAAATATTGTATATTTCCCTCATCGTCTCTTTCCACTGTTAAAAGAGGCTCCCCCAACTCTTCATTGTAAAATCCATTTTCGAGGCTTTCATTTATTTTTATGGCTACGGCGTTGACTGCCACAGCCTCTGCCGTTGCCTCTATGCTGTCGCCGAATCTGTCTTTTATCAGCAGTAAACTGCCTGTTATTATAAATCCTATGCCTAAAAGAATAACCGCCGCTCTTTTCATAATAAACCCCCTTTTATCTTATGCAGAATAAAGGGGGTTTTGTTCATTGGTTTTGTTCATGGTTCCTGCCAAATATTAAACTAATCAAATCATATTTTGAGCCTCAGCATTTCTGATTCGACAATCCGGATTCGACATTCCGGCCTCTACAAAGAAAGAGCTTCGGCCTTTTCCCTGAGATAAGGGTTGGTGATGTTTATCCTGGTTCCTTTTACGCCCAGGGATCTTGCCTGGAGCACTCCGGCGCTTTCCAGCTTTCTCAGGGCGTTCACTATCACCGAATTGGTGAGAGAATATTTTGCCGCCACTTTGCTGGCAACCAGAGAGCCCTGATCTCCGCTGAATTCCTGCATTATCTTTCCCAAAGCCTCACGCTCTGAAAAAGACAAGGTCTCGATGGCGATATCTACAGCTTTTCTCAGCGCTTTTTCCCTCTCCGCGGCAAGGTTCATATTGCGTTTGATCTCTAATCCTACCACTGTAGCGCCGTACTCGCACAAGGCTATATCCACGTCGTCGAACTTTTCGCCGTGGCGAGCTGCGATCAGCGTGCCCATCCTCTGGCCGCCGCACACGCTGGGAATTATGCAGTGATATTTATCGGCCATCTCATAATCTTCGCCCACGTATCTGAGGATTTCTTCACCCCGCAGATTGGCGGCAGTTTCCTCTATGGAAAGAAAATTTTGATTGTGGATCACCTCGAGTCTTTCAGTGCCTCCCTCGCCCAGTACGGTGGAACTGTCCTCTGCATTTATATAGCTCACGCCCAGCATATTGCCGTCGATGTCTGCAATATAAACGTTGGCGTCGATTATTTCTTTCAAAATCACGCTCAGATCATTGTATGAAAGGCTTCCAGTGGTGCTTTCGCTGAGCACCCAGTTGAGCCTGCGTATTTTGCTGAGTATACGGCTTTCCATAGAGTTAAGCTCCTTGTCCTAAACGAAGCGCCGCCGGCTCGTGGCAGGCGGCTGAATGACCAAATCGGCTGAATGGCCGGGTGACCAAAGAGCCGAATGGCTGAATTCTAAAGAATATATCTGTCCAGATCTTCTTTCTGGATAGTTTCCTGGAATTTTTCCTTGACGTATTCGGCGTCTATGGTGATCTTATCCTCTTCCATCTCAGGAATGTTGAAAGAGATGTCCTCAAGCAGCTTTTCAAGTATGGTGTGGAGTCTTCTGGCTCCGATGTTCTCAGTCTGCTCGTTCATCAGGAACGAAATAGTCGCGATTTCCCTGATTGCGTCTTCGGTGAACTCGACCTCCATGCCCTCTGTCTCCAGGAGAGCTTTATGCTGCTTGATAAGGGCATTTTCAGGCACCGTCAGTATGTTGACAAAATCCTCTTCCGTGAGGCTGGCCAGCTCCACTCTTATAGGAAAACGTCCCTGGAGTTCAGGAATCAAATCGGTAGGCTTGGCCGTGTGGAAAGCTCCCGCGCCGATGAAGAGAATGTGGTCGGTCTTGACAGGACCGTATTTGGTGTTTATAACGCTTCCCTCGACGATAGGCAGGATGTCTCTCTGTACGCCCTCGCGGGAAACGTCAGCTCCGCTGGTCATTCTCGAACCGGAAGCGATCTTATCTATCTCGTCGATGAAGATTATGCCGTTCTGCTCGGCATTTTCCACGGCTTCGTCCGTGACCACGTCCATGTCTATCAGCTTCTGAGCTTCCTGCTCCCTTAAAATCTTGCGGGCATCCTTGACCTTGCAGTTTTTCTTCTTGGTCTTTTCAGGCATCATGTTGCCGAAAATATTGCCTATGGCGATCGACATGCCCTCGTTGCTCATGTCCAGCTGATTGCCCTTAGGAGCGTCGATAACTTCGATCTCGATGTACTGCTCTTCCAGCAGACCCTCGCGGAGCTGCTGTCTAACCTGCTCCCTGGCCATTTCCACGTCCATATCTTCCTTGGCAGGCTCTTCCTTGGCAGCCTGGCTGTCGAGATACTGCTGCTTCTGGCTGGTATATCCGCCGCTGTTCATTATGAAGTCGAACGGACCCTTGCTCTTTCCGGCAGGCTTCTTGTTCTTGCCCGGGATTATAGCCTCTACGATCTTTTCTTCCACGATCTTGTCGGCTATGTTGTATTTTTCTTCAAGCTTGTTCTGCTTGGTCACTCTCATGGAGGCCTCCACCAGGTCTCTCACCATGGAATCCACGTCTCTTCCGACGTAGCCTACTTCCGTAAACTTGGTCGCTTCGACTTTGACGAAAGGTGCGTCCATAAGCTTCGCAAGCCTCCTGGCTATCTCTGTCTTACCGCAGCCGGTAGGACCCATCATCAGAATGTTCTTAGGAGTTATTTCCTCTCTCAGCTCCTCAGGCAGAAGACTTCTTCTGTATCTGTTTCTCAGGGCGATGGCTACAGATTTTTTTGCCTCATCCTGCCCTATTATATATTTGTCAAGCTCCGCTACTATTTCTTTCGGAGTCATTCTGTATACTTTGCTTGCCATGATTTTTCTCCCCCCCTTACAGCTTTTCAACGGAAATGTTGTCGTTGGTGTAGACGCAAATAGAAGCCGCGATCTTCAGAGATTCTCTGACGATTTCCTCAGCGCTCATATCGGTGTGGTTGAACAAAGCGTTGGCTGCCGAATATGCGTAATTGCCGCCGGAGCCGATTGCCACGAAATCCTGGTCGGGTTCGATGACTTCGCCCGTTCCGGAAATCACCAGCATGTTTTCCTTGTCGGCTACTATCATCAGCGCCTCCAGGTTTCTCATACCCTTGTCCGAACGCCAAAGCTGAGCCAGGTCCACTGCCGCTCTCTTAAGATTGCCCGAATGTTCTTCCAGCTTGCTTTCAAATTTTTCCGTCAGCGAGAATGCGTCGGCCACAGAGCCGGCAAAACCTGAAATAACAGAATTTTTATAAATTTTTCTTACTTTTTTAGCTCCGTTCTTCATGATGGCCGTCTCACCCATGGTGACCTGACCGTCGCCGCCGATACATATATCGTCGGGGCCTCTTCTTACTGCGCAGATTGTGGTTGCGTGAAATTGTACCATTTTGAATATCCTCCTAATCTACTACTCTTTATACCCACATTTTTCATTGGAGCAAACATAATTTCCGCCTTTGGTGCGGCGTTCCAGAAGCAGCGCACCGCATTCAGGGCATTTTTTATCTACAGGCTTATACCAGAAAGCCCTCGTGCATGTCGGATAATTGCTGCAGCCGTAGAAAATCTTTCCCGATCTTCCACGCTTGGCTACTATATCCCCTCCGCAGTCAGGGCATTTGACGCCTGTGGACTTTACGATAGCCTTGGTGTTCTTACATTCAGGATAACCGGTGCAGGCGAGAAATTCCCCGAATCTGCCTGCCTTTATGGCCATAGGCCGTCCGCAGAGTTCACATTTTTCGTCAGTGATCTGATCCTGTATTTCCACCTTTTCTATGGCTTTGTCCGCAACTTCAAGCTCGTCTTTGAGCGTGGCGTAAAAGTCTCTGACTATCTCTTTCCAGTTTAAGTCCTTTACTTCCACTTCGTCAAGTCTATCTTCCATATCGGCGGTAAATCCTGTGTCGACTATTTCCTTGAAATATTCCTCCATAAGCTCGGTGACTACGAAGCCCAGCTCCGTTGGAATCAGAGTCTTCTTTTCCCTGCTTATATATTTTCTTTCCAGCAGCGTGGCGATTATCGGCGCGTAAGTGCTGGGTCTTCCAATATTCTTTTCCTCCAGGTCTTTTACCAGACTGGCTTCCGTGAACCTTGAAGGGGGTTCGGTGAATTTCTGCTGGCAGTCTACAGACTTTTCCTTCAGCGTCTCGCCCTCTGCGAGCTCAGGCAGCAGATTGTCCTTGTCCTCTTCAAGATTGCTGGCGTAAACTTTCTGATAACCGTCGAATATCAGCTTGGAGCCGCTGGCCTTGAAACCGTAGCTTCCATTTTTGATGGAAACCTGCATGGAATCAAAGACTGCCTCGGCCATCTGGCTGGCGAGGAACCTGCTCCATATCAGCCTGTAGAGATTGTATTGCTCCTTAGTCAGGGAATCCTTTATCATGTCAGGATCCATGGCGATACGGCTGGGCCTTATGGCTTCATGGGCGTCCTGGATATCTTTCTTCTTGTTGGAAAAGAAATTGTTTCCTTTATATTTCTCTCCGAAATTTTCAATTATATATTCACGGGCAGCAAACCTGGCCTCTTCTGAAATCCTCACAGAGTCGGTCCTTATATATGTCACGAGACCCTGAGTTCCCTGGCCTTTTATTTCAACGCCCTCGTAGAGCTGCTGGGCTACCATCATTGTCTTTTTAGTGGTGAACCCCAGCTTTGTTGCCGCTTCCTGCTGCAGGCTGCTGGTGGTAAAAGGCGCGAAAGGCTTGCGCTTTCGCTCCTTTCTCACGACCTGGCTGACCTTGTACTCGCCCTCTCTGAGCGCCGCCAGAACCTCATCGGCCGACTGCTTGTTCTCTACAGTCAGCTTCTTGCCCTCATACTCCGTCAGCTTGGCGAAAAAGCTCTTTCCTTTTTTGAACTCGGCGATGATGTTCCAGTATTCTTTCGGCTTGAAATTTTTTATCTGGTTTTCCCTGTCGCACAGTATCTTCAGCGCGGCGGACTGTACTCTTCCCGCGCTCAGACCCCTGCGTATCTTCCTCCACAGAAGCGGACTTATCTGATATCCCACCAGTCTGTCCAAAACTCTTCTCGCCTGCTGCGCGTCTACCAGCTTGAGGTCGATGGGTCTCGGGTTTTTGACTGCGTTTTTTATCGCGTCTTTGGTTATCTCGTTGAAAACTATCCTGCATGGAGACGATGGATCTATGCCCAGCAGGAAAGCCAGATGCCATGATATAGCTTCTCCCTCGCGGTCAGGGTCCGTCGCCAGATAAATTTTCCCTGCCTGCTTGGCTTCCTTGCGGAGCTCCTTTATCACGTCGCCCTTTCCTCTTATGGCTATATATTCAGGTTCAAAGTCGTTTTCTATATCTATTCCTATTTTGCTTTTTGGCAAATCTCTCACATGGCCTACGGAAGCCGTCACTTTGTAGCTTGAACCCAGGTATTTACCTATGGTCTTTGCTTTTGAGGGCGATTCCACTATCACCAGAGTCTTTTTCCTTGCCGTACTTGATTTTGCGGTTTTGGCTGTTCCTTTAGCAGTCATCTTTCCTCCTGATCCAACTTCAGTGCGCACGATCTAACTTCGTGCGCGTGTGCGGCTTGAGCCGCTTTTATCCTTTTATCATTCTATAGTCAATAATAATAGAACTATTTTTCCAATTTTGCAATAAAAATTTTTCCCAGCTCATAATAAATCAACCCTTTCATCTCCAGCGACGACACTGTCCTGTTGATTTTCAGAGGATTTTCCCCGAGTTTTCCGCACAGAAAATCCAAAGTTGCGCCGCTGTTTGCCGCGACTAAGTCATAGACCTTTTTTTCTTCCTGATCCATGACTTTTCCAAAGTCTGCTGCAAATTTCTCTGCAAATCCTGTCGGAAAGCCCGCTGCAAATCCTGCTCCGCCGGCAGGGCGCAAAGCTTCTATCTCCTCCATGAGACTTTCAATGGAAGTTATGATCCTCGCTCCGTCCCTTATGAGTCTGTTGGTTCCTATGCTGTAGGGGCTGGTGATGTTTCCCGGAAGAGCGAATACTTCCGTGCCCATTTCTGCGGCTCTCACCGCCGTTATCATGGCACCGCTTTTTTCACCGGCCTCCGCGACAATGACAGCCGAAGAAAGGGCTGCTATTATCCTGTTTCTCATGGGAAAGCGCCATGGCTTCGGGGCGGCGCCGGGAGGATATTCTGAAATTATCAGTCCCTTTTCGCTTATTTCTCTGTAAAGCTCGCGGTTGACTCTTGGGTAACAAACGTCCGGTCCGCAGCCCAAAACCGCTATCGTGCCGCCTCCCCTGCTGAGGGCGCCCTGATGGGCAAGACCGTCTATGCCGGCAGCCATTCCGCTCACCGTGACTATACTGCGGCAAGCAAAGTCCTTGCCTATCCTGAGCGCCGCCTGTCTGCCGTATTCGCTGCATTTTCTCGCTCCCACCACCGCGGCCTTAAAACCTGCCAGGAGCGAAACGTTCCCTATGCAATAAAGCTCTTTTACGGGGTCCTCCATCTCGCCCAGCTCCGAGGGAAACTCCTTGTCCCCTTTCCTCAGTATTATAATATTATTTTCATACATAATTTTTATTCCTGTCTCCCGTCAAAAGCCTGGTATACTGAAAGGCCGACGCCAGATGCTCCTCCTCTATGTCATCTTCTCCGTCCATATCCGCCAAAGTCCTGGCCAATTTGAGAATTTTATGATATCTCCTGGGACTTATGCCGAAGACGTCGTAAAGCCTGCCGATGAACCGTCTGCAGTCTTTTTTTAGCTGACAGAATTCCTCCACATCTCTTTCATTCATGCGGCTGTTGCGCGAAAACTCTCTCCCCTCAAACCTCATATCCTGTATCTTACCCGCAGCCTCAACCATCCTTCTCAGCTGACAGGTCGACTGGGTCCGTTCTCCTTTCATCTCGCCGTAATCAGCCCTCTGTATTTCTATGCACATGTCTATCCTGTCCGCCAGCGGCCCTGAAAGCCTGCTTCTATACTTTTCTATCTCCGTCTGACTGCAGGTGCACCGGTGAACCGGATCTCCCAGAAATCCGCATCTGCACGGATTGGTCGCTCCGATGAAAATGAAGTCTGCGGGAAACACATTGACCATTCCCCGCCTGATAAGTCTGACCTGTCTTTCTTCCATAGGCTCCCTCAGGGATTCCAGCGTTCTTACCGGCATTTCCAGCATTTCGTCGGCAAAGAGCACTCCCTTATGTGCAAAAGAAACTTCTCCCGGATAAGGTGGATTACCTCCGCCGATTAAACCGGCTTTTGTAATTCTATTATCCACTGTTCGAAACGGTCTTTCTGTAATATCTTTTTTATTGTTGAAAAGACGTCCCGATACAGAATAGATAATTTCCGTCTCTAATTTTTCTTTCGGCGACATTGGCGGCAAAATTGATGGGATCCGCCTCGCAAGTATAGTTTTGCCTACGCCTGGCGGTCCCATCATCAAAATACTGTGATAACCGCAGACCGCTGTCGCAATTGCTTCTTTTGCCGCCCATTGTCCTTTTACATCAGCAAAATCGTATGGAAAGCTACTTTGGTGTTCATAGAATTCCTCCCGTGTATTGACGATGCTAGGCTCCAGATTGCGTTCATTATTGAAAAATTCGATGACCTCTTTGATATTTTCTACGCCATATACTTTCAGGTTGTTTACTACAGCAGCTTCCCGCGCATTTTGTTTGGGAAGTATGAAGCCTTCAAAACCTTGCTCGCGGGCACTGATAGCTATGGAGAGGGCTCCTTTGACTGGTTGAAGGCTTCCATCCAGGCTAAGTTCTCCGATAATAAGATAACGTGAAAGTTTTTCTTCCGATACGATTTGGGTAGCGGCCAATATTCCGATTGCTAGCGGAAGATCGTATGCGGACCCCTCCTTGCGTATGTCGGCAGGGGCCATATTCACTACAATTTGACAAGTGGGGAATTTATATCCGTTTACCTGTAAGGCGGAAATAATACGTTCATGACTTTCTTTCACGGCCGAGTCCGGCAGACCGACAAGGAAGAATTTTATACCTCGTGAACTATTTACTTCAATAGTTACAATGGTAGCGTCGATACCTTGAACGGCTGCTCCATAGACTTTTACCAGCATTCTTTTATTTTTTATTTTGTCTCTTTCGAGCACGTTCTGCCTCTTTGGCGGCTTTTTCTTTCTCTTTATCTTGTTCTGTCAGCTGTCTCACTTTGTCTATCAGTTCTTTGCCCCGTATATCTTGTGTGATGACCCGCTTGTCAGGACCTATCAGTATATTGGCAGGAATCCGGGTTATGCCTTGTTGCTTGACAATGGAATTGTTCCAGCCTTTGAAATCGCAAACTTGTTTCCATTGCGTGGTATCTTTTTGAATGATTTTCTCCATCCATTCCTTTTTATCCAGATCAAGGGAGAGGCTGATAATAACAAACTTGTCTTTTTTCAATGCCTTTTGTACGGATACTAAAGAATCTTGTGTGGCAATGCTTTCTTTGTTCCAGCTTGCCCAAAAATCCAAAAGGACATATTTCCCTTTTACACTGTTCCAGTTGACGGTCTTTCCTTTTTTATCCGTGCACGAGATGTTGGAAACGTAGCGATGTTCTGTCAGTTCTTTTTTCTCACTTAATTTATTCTGGAGTTCTATAATATAAGGTGTGTCTTTTATAATACCGCTTAGTCCTTTTATCAGCTGATCTATGTGGTTGTAATCAGGAAGCGAGTCCTGTACATAATATTTGTCTATCAGATAGATATTGCTGTACGAGCTTGGGTTGGTTTTAATCAACGAATCCACAGCAGTCATAACAGCTGCCTTGTTATTTTCTAAGGTGCTAAGGTACTGGATATGTTTTGCCAGTTGTGCGTTCTCTCCCTTTCCTTTAACCTCTATCTTTCCGACCATTCCGTTTAGGGTAACACTTTCTCCTTTATCAGCATATATCGGTAAGATTTGTTTTTCTCCCAATAGTAATGAGAAGATAGTAAATGTGTCAGGGGTAATGGTGTAAGTGAATTTACCTTTTGAGAGGAGTATGGTATCCAGCTTGTAATCGGGTTCTTGATAAAATACTAATATAGTGTCTGAAGGAAGTCCTTTAATGCTTCCTTCCAAGGTGAATGTATTTTTCTTGCCGCAGCCGCTTGCCAGCACAACAAGAGTGAAAAGAAAGAATAGTAATTTTTTCATTTCAAGATATTTTTTGCGAAAATACGCATTTTGTGGCTAAAGGCAGGCATAAATGAAGGTTATTTTACATAAAAAGACCGGAAGCTTCATCACGAAGCCTCCGGTTTCAGTCATAATCATCTAAAAAACTAGACAAGATGATATCTAGTTATATTATTTGATAGCATCAGCGTATTTAGCGAACTCGCGATCGTTAGCAGCTTTTTCAGCCATTGAAGGATCTTTTGCGATTGCGCTCTTGATGCTGCTGCTTACCAATGAAGCATTGTTTGTGCGAGCACCAACGATAGCCATCAAGTAGTCAGTCATTGCATCCGGATTCTTGATTGCAGACAAAGTAGCTTTTGCTTTGTTATAGTCTTTAGCCAAAATCTGAGCTTGAGCGGCACTGTTAGTCTTAGCGTCACCGAATGAGTTGACAGCTCTGTCATACTGGCCTTGTTTGATATATAAGTTACCCAAAGCTTCGCCGGCAGCGTTAGCACCTGTAGCTTTGCCTAAGTAAGTTTCGGCAGCTGCAACATTGCCCTTAACCAATTCGCAAAGACCAAGGTTAGCGTTTACTTCAGGAGCGTTAGCGTTCTTAGAAGCAGCTTGTTTGAAGTAGTTTTCTGCTTTAGCAGCATCACCGGCAGCGAATGCCAATTCACCCAAGTTATTATAAGCACGGAAATCGTTCGGATAAAGTTGAGTTGTCTTGGTGAAGATAGCTTCTTTGCGAGCGTTGTCGTTAGTCAGTGTAGCAGCGTACAATAATTCTTCTACACTCAATACTTTAGGATCAGAGTTGAATGCTTCGTTGATTTCGTCATCGCTACGACCGATGATGTCATAGTTGGCAGTTAAACGGGCACGACGCAACTGAGGCAGGATTTCGTCAGCCAAAGTTTTGTATACAGAAGAGATATTCTTGATTTCAGCTTCTCTTTGTTCAGGATCATTGTACATAGAAAGAACACGTAAGATCAAATCTTTATCCTGCAAGTTTGATTTAGATACCAGTTCTTGGAAGCCTTCCCAGTCTTGTGCAGTGTATTTTGCATCCAGGTTAGTATCAATCTTGCCCTTCTTCAACTGGCGTTCCATATATTTTTCTGTGTTTGCTTCACGGTTTTCAGCCAAACCGGTGTTCAGTTCCACACCACCATCAGGTGAAGCGTATGCAGAAATTTCGATGTTGTTCAGTTTGTAGTTCTTTGTGTCGGCATTAATTTCAGCCACTTTCTTATGGAATTCTTTGATATCGTCAGAATTCAATTCGCTGTTGCGCAAGTTGGCTTGCTGGATCAAGAACATGATGTTGGCAGTCTGAGCATCTTTAATAATGCGTTGGAAAGCATCGTTAGCGTATGATGCGTTAGAGCTGGCAGCAGTAGGCAGTTCAGAAGTCGCGATAACGCCATCAGCGATTTTTACAGAAGGAATAGTGTATGATTTCTTTCCTTTTGTAATCTTGAAATCAAGATAAAGTTCAGAGTTTGCCATTTCGGGAACGTAGTCGAAAGAAGCTTTCATCGTGTAGCTGCCACCTGCCTTGTAAGCGATAGTCTGATTGTTTCCTTCTACTTTTTCTCCTTGGAATACAGCGGGCTGGCCTTTAGCTTCGCCGCCTTTCCATCTCAGAACGGGGGTAACTTCAACAGTTGCGTTCTTCTTGAAATACTTTTCGGGGAATTTACCATTAATTGTCACAGGCACTTTACCACCGATTGCTTCAAGCACTTCAGGGTTAGTTGTGAAATAGTCAGAAGACAATTCTCCCATCTTGCCGCATGATGATAAGGCAAGGACCAATAAAGCCACTAAGGGCAAATACAACTTTTTAATCATAGTTACTTATTAATTTAACGTTTGTAATGTAAAATTCGCTATAGTACGTTTTTGTGCGTCTCTTTGGGGGCAAAGATAGGAAAAACTCTATTATATGCTAGCTTCTTAGCCTGCTTTTTTTTCAATTTATCTTAAAATATTTTAGAATATAGAACCTTTATTATCTTTTTCTCTGAATTTGATGTTACGGGGGTGATGTTCTATGATTTCACTGCGTAGCATATTACGGTCTATATGTGTATAAATTTCTGTTGTCCCGATACTTTCATGTCCCAGCATACACTGTATGGCACGCAAGTTGGCGCCTCCTTCCAGCAAATGTGTTGCAAAAGAATGGCGGAATGTGTGAGGACTGATTTTTTTTTTCAGACCTATCCGGGCTGCCAGTTCTTTGATGATATGGAAAACCATGATGCGGGAGATGTTCTTCCCGAAATTGCTGATAAAGACAAAGTCTTCAAATCCCGGCTTTATTTTCATCAGGTTACGGTCGGTGAAGTAGAGCCTGATTTCCTTGATGGCGCGCGGTGAAATAGGAACCAGCCGCTGTTTGCTACCTTTTCCTTCCACTTTGATGAAGCCTTCTTCAAAATAAAGTTCGGATAATTTCAGGTTGCAGAGTTCGGAAACGCGGAGCCCGCAACTGTAAAGCGTTTCCAGTATGGCCCTGTTGCGCTGTCCCTCTTTGGTGCTGCGGTCTATGCTTCCTATCAGCAGGTCTATCTCTTCTACAGTCATTACTTCGGGCAGTTTGAAACCTGTCTGGGGGGATTCCAGCAATTCTGTCGGGTCGGCTTTCAGGTAATCTTCCATAATGAGGAAACGGTAGAAAGAGCGGATGCCTGACAAGATGCGTGCCTGCGAACGGGGGTGGATGCCGATATCATGTAATCCGGCCGAGAAATCTTCCAGATTTTCAAGCCGGACATCCAGAATGTTGATGTTTTCTAATGTAAGATAAGCCAGTAACTTGTCCAGGTCAGTAAGATAAGCATCTACCGTATTGTCAGATAACGATTTCTCCAACTTTAAATATTGTTTGTATTTCACCAATATCTTGTCTGTTTTCTCGGTTCTTTTCATTTCTTTTTTCTACCTTTGTACCCAAATTCCCTGCAAAGGTAGAAAAAGTTCAGATATAGTATAAATATGAAAATACAAATTATTAATGGACCTAATATCAATTTATTAGGCAAACGGGAACCTTCCATTTATGGCGCTGTTTCATTTGAAGACTATCTGGTGGAATTGCGCCGTACTTATCCGGACATTGAAATAGCGTATTATCAGTCGAATGTGGAAGGTGAGATGATCAACAAAATACACGAAGTGGGTTTTGATTATGACGGCATCGTGTTGAATGCAGGGGCTTATACGCATACTTCCATTGCTTTGCAGGATGCTATCCGCGCCGTGACAGCTCCCGTGGTTGAGGTGCACATCTCGAATGTACATACCCGTGAGGAGTTTCGCCATAAGTCGATGATTTCCTGTGCTTGTGCGGGGGTGATTTGTGGGTTCGGGCTTCATTCATATCGTTTGGCGATTGAGGCTTTGTTAATGAGAAAATAAAACGTTTAGGTATAATATAAGGTGATAAGATTATGATGTTGAAACAAACAAAAATCGTAGCGTCCATCTCAGATCAGCGTTGCGAGGTAGAGTTTATAAGAGATCTTTTCAAGGCCGGTATGAATGTGGTCCGTATGAATACGGCTCACGCATCGCGTGAAGGTTTTGAAAAATTGATAACCAATGTACGTGAGGTTTCCAACCGTATTGCCATATTGATGGACACAAAAGGTCCCGAAGTGCGTACTACTGCTATTGCGGGCGGCGAGCCTATTCCTTATCAGATTGGTGACAAAGTGAAGATTGTAGGCAATCCTGCACAAGAAACGACCCGTGAATGTATTGCTGTATCTTATCCCGGTTTTGTGCATGATCTTCAGGTGGATGGCGATATTCTGATTGATGATGGTGATCTGGAGCTGCGTGTGATTGAGAAGACAGACGAGTATTTGTTGTGTGAGGTGCAGAATGAAGCTACTTTGGGTAACCGTAAGAGTGTAAATGTACCGGGCGTGCGCATCAATCTCCCTTCTTTGACAGAAAAGGACCGTAACAATATACTGTATGCTATTGAAAAGGACATTGATTTCATAGCACATTCGTTTGTTCGTAATAAGCAGGATGTGCTGGATATCCGTCAGATACTGGATGCATACGGCAGCGACATTAAGATTATCGCCAAGATCGAAAATCAGGAAGGAGTGGACAATATTGATGAAATATTGGAAGTGGCCGACGGAGTCATGGTGGCTCGTGGTGACTTGGGCATTGAGGTTCCTCAGGAACGAATTCCCGGCATTCAGCGTCTGTTGATCAAAAAATGTATTCTGGCAAAGAAACCGGTGATTGTTGCTACCCAGATGTTGCATACCATGATTAATAATCCGCGTCCTACCCGTGCTGAAGTGACCGATATTGCCAATGCTATTTACTACCGCACGGATGCATTGATGCTGAGTGGGGAAACGGCATACGGCAAGTATCCGGTGGAAGCCGTGAAGACGATGGCCAAGATTGCAGCGCAGGCCGAGAAAGATAAACTGGCCGAGAATGACATCCGTATTCCTTTGGATGAAAACTCCAATGATGTAACCGCTTTCCTGGCAAAACAGGCAGTAAAGGCTACCAGCAAACTGAATATCCGCGCCATTATTACCGACAGTTTCAGCGGGCGTACCGCACGTAATATTGCTGCTTTCCGTGGCAAATATCCTGTATTGGCCATCTGTTATAAAGAAAAAACGATGCGTCATCTGGCTTTGTCATATGGGGTGGAAGCTATCTATATGCCCGAAAAGGCTAACGGACAGGCATATTATTTCGCTGCTTTGCGTAAATTGCTGGATGATGGTGTCTTGAGTGAAAGCGACATGGTGGCTTACCTGAGCAGCGGCAAGCAAGGTACTCAGACTTCTTTCCTTGAAATCAATGTAGTGGGAGATGTGTTGAAGTATGCTATGGACTATGTGCTGCCCAACCGCAACCGTTACCTATAAAAATAGAAGATAGGAATGAAAGAAACGGACGCTATTGACGAATATATCCTTCAGCACATTGATGAAGAAAGTGATTATCTGAAGGCACTTTATCGCGATACGCACGTCAAGCTTTTACGTCCCCGTATGGCTTCCGGTCACTTGCAGGGACGTATGCTGAAAATGTTTGTGCAAATGATACGCCCCCGTCAGGTGCTGGAAATCGGGACTTACAGTGGCTACTCCGCACTTTGCCTGGCCGAAGGGTTGGAAGAGGGGGCCACGTTGCACACATTTGAGATAAACGATGAGCAGGAGGACTTTACACGTCCCTGGCTGGAAGGTTCGCCTTACGCCGGCAAGATTAAATTTTATATAGGTGATGCGCTGAAGTTGCTGCCTGGCATGAACATTACCTTTGATTTGGCGTTTGTAGACGGTGATAAGCGGAAGTATATTGAATATTACGAAATGGTACTGGAGAAATTATCACCCGGCGGATACATCATTGCCGATAACACATTGTGGGACGGACATGTATTGGAGGAACCGCATCATACAGATCTTCAGACTATTGGAATAAAGAAATTTAATGATTTGGTAGCTGCCGACAAACGGGTTGAAAAGGTGATTCTTCCCTTGCGCGACGGGCTGACAATCATAAGAAAATGTTGAATAATGTGCCAATAGGTTATGCTATGAACCGTATGGCATATTAACAAATTAGCAAACTGAATAATTATTAATTATGGAAACGACCAGACAAAATAAGATTTCTCGTTTGATCCAAAAGGAGTTGAGTGAGATTTTCCTGCTTCAGACCAAGTCCATGAATGGTGTTTTGGTGTCGGTAAGTGCTGTCCGCATCAGTCCCGATATGAGTATTGCACGTGTCTATCTCAGCGTGTTCCCTTCTGAGAGGAGCCAGGAAATAGTAAAGAATATCAATGATAATATGAAATCCATCCGTTATGAATTAGGAACACGGGTACGCCATCAGTTGCGCATCATTCCCGAGTTGAAATTCTTTGTGGATGATTCATTGGATTATGCCGAACGTATAGACGAATTGTTGAAAAAGTAGAACCGGACGGTGAATTTTCCCTTTTATATAGCGAAGCGTTATCTTTTTTCCAAGAAGTCGCACAATGCCATTAATGTCATTTCAGCCATTTCCGTCTGCGGAGTGGCTTTGGCTACATTGGCATTGGTATGTACTTTGTCTGTTTTTAACGGCTTCCAGGATCTGGTGGCTACTTTCTTTACGGCTTTTGATCCGGAGCTGAAAATTACGGCTGTCACCGGAAAGGTCTTTGACGGACAGGAAGCGCGTATAGAAGCTTTGCGCCGGATGCCGGAGATCGCTGTTTTTTCTGAGTCCTTGGAAGAGAATGCGATGGTTCAGTATAAGGGCCGTCAGACTATGGCGGTGATCAAGGGAATTGAGGATAATTTCGAGGATCTGACCGCTATTGACAGTATTCTTTTCGGCCGGGGGCAATTCGTGTTGCATGATGAAGTGGTGGATTATGCCATTCCCGGCATAGAATTGGTTTCCATCTTGGGAACGGGTATCAAATTCCTCGATCCGCTAGAGATTTATGCTCCCAAACGGGGAGCTAAAGTCAATATGGCCAATCCAGCTTCCAGCTTTAACTCTGCCGATTTATATTCCAGCGGCCTTGTGTTTGCGGTGAACCAACAGAAGTATGACTCTTCTTACATTTTGACTTCCCTCCAATTTGCCCGTAGGTTGTTTCAGTATGACACAGAAGTGAGTTCGGTAGAATTGAAATTGAAGCCGGATGCAGATGTAGGGAGTGTAAAATCGAAGATACAGAAAATATTGGGAGATGGTTTCCGGGTGCAGGACCGGTATGAGCAGCAAGCGGATACTTTCCGCATTATGGAGATAGAGAAGCTGATATCTTATATTTTCCTTACCTTTATCCTGATGATAGCTTGCTTTAATGTAATAGGCTCCTTGTCCATGCTGATTATAGATAAGAAGGCAGATGTAGTGACATTGCGCAATTTGGGGGCCAGCGACAAGCTGATCACGCGTATATTCCTGTTCGAGGGGCGTATGATTTCACTGATAGGTGCGGTGGTTGGTGTGATACTGGGGCTGATCCTTTGCTTTATCCAGCAGGAATTCGGATTGCTTTCGCTGGGAGGTGGTAATTCCGGCGGTAATTTTGTGGTGGATGCTTATCCCGTCAGTGTCCATGTATGGGATATTGTTATAGTCTTTGTCACTGTGCTGGTGGTGGGCTTTCTTTCCGTGTGGTATCCGGTGCGTTATCTCAGCCGCAGGTTGCTGGGCAGGTAATTTAACGTGAGTTCGAAATAAGAATAAATATATTTCACTTATAATTAGAAACAT
>OLRX01001218.1_pt1 | contig 19947 bp, 21 predicted proteins | sample 1672991 | NCBI WGS metagenome assembly OLRX01 (sample SAMEA3136744, study PRJEB25190) | human gut metagenome | biome: human gut; feature: human-associated habitat; material: faeces | place: Austria | collected 2013
GGGGTTCTTTCCCCCATTTCTTCCCAAGAAATGGGGCCCCGGCTGGGCAAGCCACCGTTCCCTGCCGTTCCAACGGCGTGGGCCAATCCCCACAACCTCCCCGCCGGACAAGCCATCCATATTTCCAGGTCATACACTTGGCAAACCTACTGTGTCACTGCGAAAAAAATATACGCCTTGTCCAACTTTTTTTATCCGTTTTCGCCCTTTATAATCTTTCACAAAGAGAAAGAAATGGAGCGATTCCGGTGAAAGATATTCTGAAAGAGATCACCAGGCTCCGTCTGTCGCGGAATTGGTCTGAGTATGAATTGGCGATACGCTCCAATTTGTCCCCCTCCACCATCTCTACATGGTATCGAAAAAACCAAACCCCTACCATCCCTTCCCTGGAAAAAATCTGCAAGGGGCTGGGAATTACGCTGTCCCAGTTTTTTGCAGAGGGAGAGGACACCCTCTCCTTGACCCAGGAACAGCGAGAAATGCTGGACAGCTGGTCCTCCCTCAACGAGAAACAGCAAGAGATCTTCTTGGCATTGCTCAAAGCGAAAGGAGAATGACCATGCACGTCAACGACATTTTAACCGCCATGCGTCAGCGTATGTTTACCCCGGAGCTGACAAACTCCCTCCTGGCCGCCTATTGGAAGGAGCTGGAGGAGGAGGAGGAAGAGGACGAAATAGAGTTTCAGCGCAGCCACCGGATTCTGGAAGAGAAGCTCACACCAGTCCAGAAAGATATCTTGCGGGACATGGAGGTCCTTTGCGCCAAAAATGTGGATTATGCGCTGGAATTTGCGTTTCATCGAGGGGTTTATATCAGTTTTGAACAGCTTTTTGTGGAAAACACGGAGAAGCACCCCTTCACGGAACTGGTCTGCTCCAAAATTCTTCACAACCCGGAAATGCAAACGCTGTTTCCGTATGCCAGCACCAGAGATCAATTCAACCAGTGCGCCTCCCTCTTGGAAGAGCAGTTGGAAAAGGAATGGCGGGAGCACGTCACCACCATTTACTGCGGTTGGGATGACCGGCTGTATGCGGTCCTGCGCCATGGCTTTTACCTGGGGTATCGCTACGGCCTGTACATCATGGATCAAGTGAGACCGGTCGGCTCTATGGGGGACATGGCAGGGAAAATTCTGCTCACGGAACATGAACTGGCCTTTACCCTCACCGGGGAGGAACGGGAACGGCGGCAGGCGATTTTAGCGCGGAGACGGGCCCATAGAGAGAATGCCTCGGCAGAGGAACAGGAAACCGCGTCCCCTTCCTCTCCGGCAACATAATAGTTACGCCTCCCTTTTTTCAGGGAGGCGTTTTTCCTCTTTTGATCCATCCGCTTCTCCCGCCCAGACAGCCCCTCTAAGGCGGCGGCAGTCCGCCCCCTTTGCTCCCGGCCCCCATGGCCTGCAGGGCCGCCAAATAGAGCAGCAGTCCAAAGCACAGCCCCCCCACCGCAGCGGGAAAGGAGACCAGGCCGGCCCGAAGCAGCACCGTCTCCATCAAATCCCCGCAGGAGGCCGCCAGGCAGGCGGCCAGGGTGGGGGCGGTAAACCAGGAAAACACCGGCAGGGAAAGCCCAATTTCCCGGGAAACCACCCGCCAGCTGAGCACCGCCCCCAGCAGGGCTGACAGGGCAAAGCTGAAGGCATACCCCCCCATGCCCCACCGGCCCACCGTCAGGCAGGTGAGCACCAGCTGCACACTGTCCGCGGCCAGGGCGATTCCCGCCGAAGCCCCCTGGCGGTTGACCCCGCTCAAAACGCAGGCCGAGAGGGTCTGCCAGCAGGAGAAGAGCACCCCCAGGGCCAGCAGCGGGAGATGATCCCCCACCCGGTCATCCCGGTACAGGCTCTGCCCGATGGCCGAGCCCAGCACCGCCAGCAGGGCCAGGGCGGGAATGAGGATCAGATTGGCCGCCCCCACCGACCGCTTCACCTGCCGGCGGATGGCCTCCTTCTGTCCCAGGGCGGAATACTGGGAGAGCTTGGGGGTGAGTACCAGCCCCAAAGCGCTGAGAAAGGCCGTGGGCAGCAAGAGCATGGGCAGCGTCATGCCAAAGGTCACGCCGTAGGCCGACACCGCCTCCCCCTGGTCCATTCCCCCCTGGACCAGCAGCCGGGGGATGAGCACCGCGTTGGCCGAGGAGATGAGATTCCCCAGCAGGGCCGCAAACCCCAGGGGCAGGGCGATCCGCCCAATCTTGCCCCGGAGGGCCTTGGGGGTCAGTTTCTCCCCGGACAGACCCGCCGGAGGCCCCAAGTACACCCGGAAGAGCACCGTCTGGGTGAGGGCGGAGACCACCTCGCACAGGGCCATGCCCAGCACAATGGTCCCCACGGCCTTCTCGGCGGTGTCGGGCGCCAGGCGCCACAGCAGGGCCAGCACCAGCAGGGACCGGAGGACCTGCTCCGCCAGCTCCGTGATGGCGGCGGGGTAGACCCGGCCCGTGCCGTAAAAATAGTGTTTCTGGAGATTTTCCGTCCCCGTCAGCAGCAGACAGGGGACCAGGAGGATGAGCCCCAGCTGGGTTCTTGCGTCCCCCAAAAGATACACCGAGGCCCCGTCCGAAAAGAGCAGCAGCAGGGAACAGGGCATCAGGGCCAGCAGGAAAAACAGCTTCACCGCCTGGCCCCGGACCTGGTAAATGGCCCGCTGGTTCCCCAGGGCCTGGTACCAGGCGGAGAGATTGGACACCGCCGTGGTCAGCCCCACAGAGGTCAGGGACAGCAGCACCGAATACACCGGCAGGATCAGCTGATACAGCCCCAAAATCTCCGCCCCCGCCAGACGGGTCAGCCCAATCCGATACACAAACCCCACCAGCTGGGACAACACCCCCGTGATGGTCAGCACCGCCACACCGCGCACCCGCTCACCTCCTGTTCCTCTCACTGTATGAGAGGCCGGAGGGAAACTATGCCAAAAAACCGCCCTCCCTATAATGGGAGGGCGGAAGTGTGTACTATGCTTTCCACCTTTGCAGCAGCCAGAGCACCGCAATCAGATTCAGAGAGATAAAAAAGAATACCGTCCCTTCGGACAACGACACAACAGAGTACGACTGGGCCATCGCCTGCCAGATCATCTTATCGGACAAAATATGCTCAAAAAGCCGCAAAATTCCATATTCCAAGAGCCCCAGAAGAAAAGAAAACAGGAGGGAGAGGGGATAGGAGAAAAGCATCAGCAAAAAGCAGGGCCATTGTTTTTTCATATCGTTCAGAAATCACCCGCCTATACGACAATTCACATAAAATAACACCTCTGTACTCTTGTACTTTAACATTAGAAAGATTGATTTGTCAACAAAAACACCGGTATATTTGGTTCAATTTTTATGATAATCTTGTAAGGAATAAATCAGCGGCAGGCGTAAAAATATGATGTTTTTTCCATGCTATGTCAATTCCAAGTTCTAACGTAGGCATAAGAGGACGAAAACAAAGAGAGCTTTCAGATGATGTATTTGCCAATTTATCTACAGTGATAGCATATCCAATACCTGAATTTACCATGATTGCAGCATTATATACTAAATTAAATGTTGCAATAATATTCAGTTTTGAAAAATATGCCCCAAACCATTCACGATAAGGATTAGCATTATTAGACAGATATGTTGCTTGTCTTGAACATATCAATGGTAAGCCTAATAAATCTTCCAAGCATACGCTTTTTTTCTTTGCTAAGGGGCTGTCTTTCCGCATAATTACGCCCCATGTTTCTTTTGCTGGAATACTTAAATGATTGTATTTTGTAAGGTCAACAGGTTGCAAAAATATCCCGAAATCAAGCAAGCCTTTATCTAATCGTTCCGCAACATCATCTGAATTTCCACTGTAAAGCTGATAATGGACGTTGGGATATTCGTTGATTATTTCTTTTGCAACATCTGAAATCAAAGACCAATAGGCTGTTTCGCCACCACCGATATATATATCGCCAGATATTTCTTCCAATGAATGAAATTCTTGTGTAGCTTTATCAACCATAAGTATAATATCTTCCGCTCGTTTTTGAAACATACGCCCCTCATGTGTTAGAGTCATATTATGGTTTCCTCTCTTAAATAGTGGACGACCAAGTTCTTCTTCTAAGTCCTTAATTTGACGCGAAAGAGTTGGTTGTGTTAAGTGAAGTACATTTGAAGCTTTTGTAATGCTTCCCTCTTGTGCAACTGCTAAAAAATATCTTAATACTCTAATTTCCATACAGTTCCCTTTCTGTATTACAATATATAATTTGATTTTCGCTTTAAGTTTACAAAAACCAGATATGCCTGTCAAGCAATAACAACGATACAAATTAGGTATTTGCTATATCAAATAGAAAAAGATACAATGAATTTGTAAAGATGAATATGAAAGTAAATTGCTCAAAAAAATGGTCGAAAGGAGAAATAAAATGGAAAAACAGATGTTAGAAAACAAGGTAGCAATTATTACAGGTGCAAGTTCTGGTATTGGACAGGCAATAGCACAATTATTTGCGGAAGAAGGTGCGTCGGTGGTATTGATTGGACGAAATGAAAAAAATCTCAATGATACCGTAAACGGCATTAAAGCGAAAGGGCAGAAAGCAATCGGAGTTTTAGCTGATGTTACATCTAAAGATGATATTGCAAAGGTTTTTGACGAAACTATTCAAACCTTTGGAGATTTAGATATTTTAGTTAATAACGCTGGAATTAGCGACGAATATGCAATAGATGAAACAACTGATGAATGGCTAAACCATGTATTAGATGTAAATTTGAATGCTCCAATTCGTTATGCAAGAGAAGCATTAAAATATTTCATGCCTAAGAATGACGGAGTAATCATTAACATTACATCAGTTAATGGGGATAGACCAATCGGCGGTGCGGCATATACTTCTTCTAAAGGGGCATTAAATACACTGACTAAAAATATTGCAATGAGATTATCTGATACCAATATCCGATGTAACGCTGTTGCTCCCGGGGCTACATTAACACCTATGCACTTTGCACATTTGCGTGGTGAAAATCCCGGCGGAAACTTAATGCTGGAATTTGGTAAAAAATATTGTAACTGGAATTTGCCAGAAACTAATCCCTTAGACCAAGCATATGCTTGTCTTTATTTAGCAAGCAAAATGGGAAAAGCTGTAAAAGGTCAAGTATTACAAGTATGCAATGGTGCTTTTTTATAAAACAGAGTAGGAGCTATACAGATGAATTTAGTATTAGACTTATTTCGCACAAGAAGAAGTTATAGGAAATACAGCGAAAAACCGATTGATGAAGCTGTATTAAAACAAATTATGGAAGTTGGACTTATTTCTCCAACAGGGGATAATTTCAAGACCGTAGAACTGATACTAATAAAAGAAAAAGATATGTTAAATGAAATCGCAAGTATGCGAAAGGCTGGAACTAAAATGCTTAGTAATGCAGGTGCGGCAATTATTGTTCTTGTAAATACCCAAAAGACAGATTTGTGGATTGAAGACGGAGCTATATCTGCGTCATATATGCACCTTGCCGCCGATGCTTTAGGAATTGGAAGCTGTTGGGTACAAGTGAGAGCAAGAGATACCGTAGACGGTAGAGAATTTGAGGAAAAGCTCAAAGAGAAATTAGATATACCAAAATATATGAAACCGCTTTGTATATTATCGTTAGGGAATGTAAATTACCAACTGCCCGCTCACTCCATAGAAGATATAAACTGGGATAAAATTCATTCTGAGAAATATTAAAACAATGAATTTTCAGAAAAAGGAGAAAGCGAAAAATTAGTACAGGATAGACAAGGAATTGAAAGGCGAAGTGCAAACAGAACTTATGAAAGTTATATTGAAATTTGAACCCAAAGTGAAGTAGCATTGTAACCACGAGAAAAGGGAGATACACAATTTTTTGTGCAATCTCCCTTGTTCTTTTGCTGTCACATCAAGGCTCATTCAATCATGGTAAATTCGTGGTAAAATAGTTACTTTTTTGATTGATAAATAGTCCTTAAATGCTTTACTTATACGGATAATTGGATTTCCTATATCAAGTTTGTATGAAACTGAAAATACGATTTCTCTCTCCCTCACGAAAAGCAGAAACTGCAAGGGGAAGCTTCCCTTGCTGCTGCAAGAGAAACAAATCCCTTTCTTCCGGACCCTTTCCCAGATTTCCCGCCTCCGACTCCTCACAGGAAAGCTGGAGACACCAGACCTTGGGAAGAAAGAAAACGCAGGCTCACTTGCAAAATTTTCAACTTTTTACCCATATGAAGGGATCGGTGCAGGAAAGGCCAGGGGAGTCTATCATTTTTACGGAAATTGGTTGTTTTCTCTCCCTTTTTTCGGTAAAACGGCGAAAAGGTTTGCCTTGTCCCTTGGGCGAAAATACAGTATACTATTTCGTGAAGTATTTATATACAGGGGTAGCATGCCCTGTATGACCAATGTTAGGAGGAAATCCCTATGGCATTTGTTGAGGTCACCAAAAAGGACCACATCGCGGTTGTCACCATGAACCGCCCCGAGGCGCTCAACGCCCTGAACAAGGCCGTTTTCACGGACCTGGAGGTCGCCCTGGACGACGTGGAAAAAGACGATGAGGTCTATGTTGTCATCATCACCGGCGCAGGCCGGGCATTCATCGCCGGCGCCGACATCGGCGAGATGGCACCCATGAATGTGGCGGAAGGTCTGGCCTTCAGTGAGCTGGGCAACCGCATTCTCATGCGGGTGGACATGATGGAGAAGCCCACCATCGCTGCGGTCAACGGCTTCGCCCTGGGCGGCGGCTGCGAGATGGCCCTGGCCTGCGACATCCGCATCGCTTCCGAGAAGGCCAAGTTCGGCCAGCCCGAGGTGGGTCTGGGCATCATCCCCGGCTTCGGCGGCACCCAGCGTATGGCCCGAATCATCGGCACCGGCCCCGCCATGGAGCTGATCTACACCGCCGACACCATCGACGCCCAGCGCGCCCTGGAGATCGGCATGGTCAACCACGTGGTCCCCGCTGACCAGCTGATGGACGAGGCCATGAAGCTGGCCCAGAAGATCTGCACCAACGCCCAGAAGGCCATCCGCGCATCCAAGCTGGCCATCCGCCGCGGCATTGACTGCGACATCTCCACCGCTGTAAGCTATGAGGCCCTGGCTTTCGCCACCTGCTTCGGCACCGAGGACCAGAAAGAAGGCATGCAGGCTTTCCTGGAGAAGAGAAAGGAAAAGCACTTCAAGAACAAGTAAGCTTTTCTCTCCCTTTGCTTTTTTCCGTCTCCTCCCGTGGGGAGGGACAACCGATTGTTTTCTAAACTATAAAATTGGAGGAACACCACAATGGCTATCAATAAGATTATGGTGCTGGGCGCCGGCACCATGGGTATGGGGATCGCTCAGGTTTTCGCTGAGGCTGGCAAGACCGTTCTCGTCCGCGACATCGCCGACGCTTTCATTCAGCGGGGCGAGGGCGTGCTGAAGAAGAACCTGGAGAAGAAGGTCGCCAAGGGCAAGATCACCGAGGAGCAGAAGAACGACATGCTCTCCCGGGTCTCCTTCACTCTGGAGCTGGCCGACGCCAAGGACTGCGACCTGGTGGTAGAGGCTGCCATCGAGGTTCTGGACATCAAGAAGGGCATCTTCAAGGAGCTCGACGAGATCTGCAAGCCTGAGACCATCCTGGCTTCCAACACCTCCTCCATCTCCATCACCGCCATCGCCGCCGCCACCAAGCGCCCCGAGAAGGTGCTGGGCATGCACTTCTTCAACCCCGCCCCCGCTATGAAGCTGGTGGAAGTCATCCGCGGCGCCCGCACCAACGACGAGACCTTCCAGGCTGTCTACGGCTGCGCCAAGGAGATCGGCAAGAACCCCGTCGAGGTGGGCGAGGCTCCCGGCTTCGTGGTCAACCGCATCCTGTTCCCCATGATCAACGAAGCCATTATCGTTCTGGAGAACGGCATTGCCTCCAAGGAGGACATTGACACCGCCATGATGTACGGCGCCAACCACAAGATGGGCCCCCTGGCTCTGGCCGACCTGGTTGGTCTGGACATCTGCCTGGCCATCATGGAGACCATCTTCACCGAGACCGGCGACTCCAAGTATCGTCCCGCTCTGACCATGAAGAAGATGGTCCGTGCCGGCCTGCTGGGCCAGAAGACCGGCGAGGGCTTCTACAAGTATTGATCCCTCTCTTTGGTTTGACCTCTATATGGAACCCTCCCTGCGGCAGAGCCGCAGGGAGGGTTTTTTGCTGTAAAAAGGAGACAATCCCCCTTTCAGAAAGGGAAGCTCTGTTGACGAGGAGAGGCAGATATGTTATGTTCAAAGAAAGCGGGGGGCCCATGGGGCGGAACCAGACGACGCAGGCAGTCCCAAGGGGATTCCGCCTCCCGTGAGGATGGGCTTTTCCACCGGCACAGCAACCTTACAGAATAAATGTTTAGGAGGTACCGGCATGAAGCATGGCAAACGATTTCTATGGATTGTCCCCCTTTTCTGCCTTCTGGCGGCCTGCGGCGGGCAGGGAACCCAGGCGGAGAGTGCCCGCTGGGACACCTTTCACCACGAAGGGGACAACGTGCAGCTCTCCCTGGGCATGACCCAGGCGGAGGTGGAGGACAAACTTACTCCGGCAGAGGGTTCCTCTCCCTCGACGGACACGGACACGGTGATATACGGGGACACCCCGGAGGACCGCATTGCCGTCACGTATTACGACGGTGTGGTCAACAACATCTCCCTGGATGAAACCCTCCAGACAGAGAAGACCTCCAACTGGTCTCTGCAGGGAGGGATCACCGTGGGAAGCTCCAAGGAAGACCTTGACAAGGTCTATGGTGCATGCACCATGTCCAACGAACAGGACCAGTATTTTGTGTACTACTATGATTCCAGCCATACCTTATTGACAGAAGACCATATCGACGATGTGGATTACATGGTCTCATTCATCCTGGAAGAGGATGGGCTTCTTGCCTGCGCCATCGGCTCTGCGGAGCCGGCGCTGGAGCCCAGCTCCAGTCCCTAACCTCCGCAGACAAAAGAGGAAACTATGGAAACGGCCCCCGTCCTGATGGGACGGGGGCCGTTTTTCAAACGCTGTTGGGCTTAGGGGGAATCTTTGCCGAACAGACGTCCCAACAGCCGGTGGAGGGCGGAGGGCTTCTCGCTGACTGTGGGAGCCTGCTCCGGCCGGTGGAGGGAGACCCGCATCAGCTCCTCCTGACTGTCCACCCGGACGGTCCGGATCTCCTTCCGCAGATAGGCGCCGCTGGGCTGCAGAAAGGAGGCCTTGGCGTTGTCCTGGAGCTGGAGGGCCAAAATATACCGCAGCTGCTCCTGGATTTCCCTGTCCCAGATGGGGCAGGCGATCTCCACCCGCCGCTGGAGGTTGCGGGTCATCAGGTCTGCGGAGGCAATGAAATATTTGGCCTGGTCTCCCCGGCCAAAGACATAGATTCGGGCGTGCTCCAGGTAGCGGCCCACAATGCTGGTGACCTGGATGTTCTCCGTCTTCAGAAGCACCCCCGGGCGGATGCAGCAGATGCCCCGGATGATCATCTCAATCTGCACCCCCGCCTGGGAGGCCTCCCGGAGTTTGTCGATGATCTCCCGCTCTGTGATGGAATTGGCCTTGATGCAGAGGTAGCCCTGGGGGCCCTTGTCAATCTCCTGCTGGATCATGGCGCACAGCTGGGACTTTAGACCGTTGGGGGCCACCAGCAGGGAGTGGTATCCCCCCTCCAAGTTGTCGGTGAGCATGTTGCGGAAAAAGGCCGCGCCGTCGTCCCCGATGACAGGGGAGGCGGTCATAACGCTCAGGTCGGTGTACAGGGCGCTGGTCTTTTCATTGTAGTTGCCGGTCCCCACCTGGGTGATATAGTGGGTGCCCTTCTTGTCCCGGAGGGTAATCAGGCAGAGCTTGCTGTGACACTTAAAGTTCTCCATGCCGTAGATGACCTTGCACCCGGCTTCCTCCAGCATTTTGGACCAGGCGATGTTGTTGGCCTCGTCAAACCGAGCCCGAAGCTCCATGAGGGCCACCACCTCTTTCCCGTTCTCCGCCGCCCGGCAGAGAATCCGGGCAATCTTGGAGGTGGAGGCCAGGCGGTAAATGGTGATCTTGATGGAGGCCACGTCGGGCCGGTCCGCCGCCTCTTCCAGCAGGCGCAGGAAGGGGTCAATGGAATCAAAGGGAAAGAAGAGCAGCCGGTCCTTCCGGCGGATCTGCTCAATCATGGACTCCTGGCGGTTTAAGTCCTCCGGCCACCGGGGATGGTAGGCCGGGTAGGTGAGCCTGGCCCGCAGGTCGGGGGACAGGGATTTCTCCAGGTCATAGACATAGCCCATGGACAGGGGAGCGCTGTCGTAATAAATCTGGTGGGTCTCCACTTGGATCACCCGCTCCAGCAGGGCGAGCATCTCCTGGGAGGGCCGCTGGCCCAGCTCCAGGCGGACAATGGACTGGTTGGCCCGCCGTTTGAGGAGCTTGGTCATCAGCAGGCGGAAATCGTCCTCACTGTCCTCAAATTTTTCCGTGTCAAAGGTGAGGTCCGCGTTCCGGGTGGCGCTGATGACGCAGGTCTCCTCCACCTTGTATTTTCCAAAAAGGGTAGGGGCCCACTGACGGAGGATGGTCTCCAGGCGGAGAAAGCGGCCCCGGGCGCCGGGCAGGAGAAACAGCGGGGGCAGCGAGGTGGGAAGGGGGATAAAGCCCAGGGAGGTCTTGCCGCTTTTGCTCCGCAGCAGGGCGGTGATATACAGCGCCTTGTTGTCCAGATGGGGGGTGGGATGGCGCTGGCCCACGATCTGGGGCGAGAGAATGGGGAGGACCACAGAGTGAAAGTAGTCCTTCACCTGGGCCCGCTCCTCCTGGGTCAGCTGGTCATAGGTCAGGTCCACAATGCCCTCCTGGGCCAACAGACCGCTGACCCGGTTATAGAGCTGGCCCTTGATCTCTATGAGGCCGGGAACGGCCTCATAGACCGCCTTCAGCTGTTCCCGGGGACGCATGCCGCTCTTGCTGTCCACCTCCTCCGGGGAGACCGCCGCCATGTCCACCAGGCTGCCCACCCGGACCATGAAAAACTCATCCAGATTGCTGGCGAAAATGGCGATAAATTTCAGCCGTTCCAGGGCGGGAACGGTCTCATCCGCCCCCTCCTCCAGGACCCGGCGGTTGAACCGGAGCCAGCTGAGCTCCCGGTTTTGGGTATAGGTATAATCGGTTACGACGCTTTGCGGATCTTTTGGCATAGATAGCCCTCCCGTACCCCATATTTGCTGACGATCATCTCCCCGGCTCCAAAACCCTCCACCATGTGGCGGAGGATCAGCAGGCCGGGGATCATGGTGTGGATGCGCTCCGGCTCCACCTTTAAGATCAAATCCGCCGCCGCCTTATGGGAGGAGCACAGCAGAGCACTCACCTGCTCCAGCTGGCCCACGGAGACCCGGTTGGTGTCCTCCGGCAGGTGGCACACCCGCTTGGCCAGCTTCAGGGCCGCCCGGGCGGTCCCGCCCACGCAGACCAGGGGGAGACCCTGGCGGACGGGCCCCTTCACCACCCCCCGGGTGGCCTGGCGGATGGCCTTTTTCATGCTCTCCACCGCCTGCTGGTTGGGCAGAATCTTTTTCACCCAGTCCCGGTAGAGCTTCAGAGAGCCCACGGGACAGCTGACCGCCGAGACCAGCTGACCATGGGCAAAGCGGACCACCTCCGTGCTGGCCCCGCCGATGTCCACAAACAGTCCCTCTGACAATGCCAGCTCCTCCATGGCCCCGGCGTAGCCCAGGCGGGCCTCCTCCTCCCCGGAGAGAACCTCAATGGCAAAGCCGGTGCCCCGCTGGATCTCCGCCACTGCCTGGGCGGTGTTTCGGATGTTTCGCAGGGAGGCCGTGGCAAACACCGCCACCTGGGGGATGTTCAGGGCACGCAAGGTGCCCCGGAAGGACCGCAGACCCAGGATGGCCCGGGTGATCCCCTCGGGGCTGAGCGCCCCTTCCTCCACATAGCCGGCCAGACCGGCCATGATCTTATCCTTAAAGAGAATGGTGAAAGTGCCGGTCTCCGTGGTCTCATAGACCGACAGGCGCATGGAATTGGAGCCGATGTCGATGACTGCTTGTTTCATGGTTTCCTCCCAACCTGTCTGGCGCACAGACAGGAATTCCTATCTTTTAGCATACTTGGACTCTGTAAAATCAAAAACCAATTTTCTGTTAAATGCCGGCATATCTCACTCCCCGGCTCACGCCGGCGGGGGAGAGGCGGGGTCGGCCTGCTTGGGGTTTACATGGACCATACAGTGCTTCACCAGGGGAAAGGCCTGCTCAATGGCCTCGTGGACCGACTCCGCAATGGCGTGGGCCTGGGACAAAGGGAGGTCAGCCTGGGCCGCGATCTCCGCGTCCACGTAGATTTTTGCCCCGAACAGGCGGGTTTGCAGCAGGTCCAGCCCCAGCACCCCGGGCTGGTCCAGAATGACCTGGGTCATCTGCGCCAGGGTTTCCTCATCACAGGACCGGTCCACCATTTTATCCACGGCGTCCCGGAAGATGTCCACGGCGGCCTTGACGATGAAAATGCAGATCACCACGCTGGCCACGCTGTCCATCACCGGAAAACCCGCCAGGGAACAGGCAATCCCCACCAGGGCCCCGATGGAGGAGAGGCTGTCAGACCGGTGATGCCAGGCGTCCGCCATGAGGGCGTCGGAGTGAATCTTCTTGGCCGCGGCCCGGGTATACCAGTACATCCACTCCTTGACCACAATGGAGACCGCCGCCGCCACAAGGGCCAGCATCCCGGGCACCGCCAGGTCGGCATAGGACCCGGCCAGAATGGTTTTCAGCCCCTTCCAGCCGATGAGCAGCCCGGTCTCCAGCAGGATCAGGGCCAGGGCCACCGAGGCCACGCACTCAAACCGTTCATGGCCATAGCGGTGCTGGGCATCGGCCTGCTTGCTGGAAATCTGAATCCCGATCATAACGATCAGGGTGGAAAACACGTCCGAAGCCGAGTGAACCGCGTCGGAGATCATGGCCCCCGAGTGGGCGAACACCCCCGCCAGAAGTTTTCCCGCGGAGAGGACGAGATTCACCGCCACACTGACCAGGGAGACCCGCATGGCCAGGCCCTTGGCCTGCTGGGGGGAGAGGGGCGATTCTGCTTTGGAAGATTGGGTTTGCAAGGGAATACACCTCCATAGACAGGAAGCCACCCGCGCATAAGGGGCGGATGGCTTTCCAAACTGCACTTGTTGGAAGGAACTCAGCCCTCAGCGGGCGGGGTTCCTCCACCACTCTTTCGGTGGCCTTTTTTATGCCAGTGAGAACGGCCCTTTCTCTCCTCCCCAGGTTTGGTCCGGTTGGGCTTTTCCGGGTGGGGATGGGGATTGGACCTGTTCCGGCTCCGGCTGTTCCGGTGGCGGCGGCGGACGGCCTCCTCCTGATAGAGTGCCTCCTCCGCTTCGGCCGCCAGGCCCTGGAGCTCTGTCTCCAGGGGAAGGGGCTGCTGGCTCTTGCCATTGCGATGGTGGCGGGGCCGGTGGCGGGCTTTTTCCTTCTCCCGCTCCACCTCCGCCTCCAAGGCCCGCTCCGCCCGTTCGGCGTTCCGGCCCCGGTCACCCCGGCGGCGGCGGTTGGGGGCGTGGTCAGACTGGACCTGGGTAGGCGTCCCGTGTTCGGCCAGAAACTCATCCAAGGCCGCAGCCAGGGCGGCCTGCTCCCGGCGGTACTGGTCCTCCGGGGACTCGGTGACCTTCCGCAGCTTGGCCAGCTCTTCCTTGGGGGGCTGCACATAGCCCTCCGGGCGCTTGCCCTTGCCGCTGCGGACCACTCGGATCTCACTGTTGTGATAGGTCTTCAGGGTGTCCGGGGCGTCGTCCAGGCGGACCCGCACCTTTTCCCGCAGGGTGTTGACGCTGATGATGGTGCCCGCCCCGTCGGGGGTCTCCACAAAGGAATCCATACGGGGGGCGTCCTTCATCAGGTCCTCATAGGCCTCCTGCTCATACTTCAGGCAGCACATGAGCCGGCCGCAGGTGCCGGAAATCTTGGTGGGGTTCAGGGAGAGGTTTTGGGTCTTGGCCATCTTGATGGAGACCGGCTGGAACTCCCGCAAAAAGGAGTTGCAGCAGAAGGGACGGCCGCAGATTCCCAGGCCCCCCAGCATCTTGGCCTCATCCCGAATGCCGATCTGCCGCAGCTCAATCCGGGTGTGGAAGACCGCGGCCAGGCTCTTCACCAGGCCCCGGAAGTCCACCCGGCCGTCGGAGGTGAAGAAGAAGAGGATTTTGGTCCCCTCAAAGCTGCACTCCACGCTCACCAGCTTCATGTCCAGTTTATGCTCCAGGATCTTCTCTTGACAAACCCGGAAGGCATAGACCTCCTTCTCCCGGTTTTTCTCCACCACGGCAAGGTCTTCCTCCGTGGCCGCCCGGACCACGGGGCGCAGGGGCGCGGCCAGCTCGGCCTCGGCCAAAGTAAAGTTGCCCCGGACGCACTGGGCGTACTCCAGACCTGAGGCGGTCTCCACAATGAGACCGTCCCCAGGGCGGCAGACCATGCCCTGGGGGTCAAAATAATATTGTTTGCCCTCGCTGCGAAAGCGAACGCTGATAATCTCTGCCATAGTTTTCTCCTTTGCTTACAGCGCGGCGGCGATCCAGCCGCTCAAATGGCCGGGGCTGACGGGAAACTCACAGGCCGCCCGAATGGGGACCAGGCGGTCCAGCACCGGCAGCAGGTCGGGCCGCCGGGGCAGTTCCGCCGCCAGCCGGGACAGGGCGGCCTCCAGGAGGAGGGGAAATTCCTCCCGGTCCTTCTTCTCCAGGGAGAGGAGGAAGGGCAGGCGGTCCCGGGGAGAGGCCCCGGTGAGGATCAGGTCGGCTAAGGTCTCCCCCGCCTGGTCGGCCTGCCGGGTCTCTTCCCCTGGAGCCCGGAGGGTTTCGCACCGGGACCGGATGGTGGGCAGCAGAAGCCCAGGCTGGGGGGAGAGAAAGAGGAAGCAGGCGTAGGCGGGCCCCTCCTCGATGAGCTTCAACAGAATATTCTGCCCCGTGGGATTGAGCAGCTCACTGTGCTCCAAAAGATAGACCTTTTTGGGGGCCTCATTGGGGCGGATATAGGCATCGGACCGCAGGGCCCGGACCTCCTCGGCCTTCAGGCCCTCCCCCTCTGGGTCGGCCCGGATAATATCTGGATGAATTCCCAGGCCGGCCTTCCGGCAGCCCGGGCAGTGCCCGCAGGGAGGGGTCTCCCCGGTACAGACCCAGGCGGCGGCCAGGGCCTCGGCCAGGGGACGGCGGTTTTCCCCCACCACCAGATAGGCGTGGGATAAGTTGCGCTTTGCCATGCGAATCCGCAGATGGGCTGGGACCTCCATGGGGAGGCTCACCTCCTTTTCTCCACAAAAACAGGGGAACTTGGGGAAAGACGGGGGCTCATCCCTTGGAAAAAGCCCGCCGGAGGGCGGCGTAGGTCAGTTCATAGGCCTGCTTGCTCACCTCCGCCTCGGGGACACTGAGCTCAAAGCAGTGATAGCAGCCGGGAAACACATGGCACTCCACCGGCACCCCGGCGGCCATCAGCCGGGACCAATAGGTGAGATTCTCGTCCCGGCCCGGGTCCAGCTGCCCGATGAAGGAGAACAGGGGCGGCAGGCCCCCAAGGTCCTTGGCCAGGGCGGGGGACTCATACTGGGTGGGCATGTGCCCGGGGCTGAGCACCTTGTCCCAGGAGATCCGGCAGTTGTCCCGGCACCAGACCTTCCGGTCGGTGATCTCCTGGGAAGAGGGGGTCTCCAGCCGGCAGTCCAGCTCCCCATAAAGGGGAACCTGCAGGCAGAGTCTGGGTCCCTTCCGGTCCCGGGCCAGCAGCGCCACGGCGGCGGCCAGGTTGCCCCCCGCCGACAGGCCGGCCACCGCCAGACGGTCCGGGTCCACCCCCAGGGTCTGGTGGTTGGTCCAAACCCACAGCAGGGCGGCGTAGCAGTCTTCCAGGGGGGCGGGCATCTTCCACTGGGGCGCCAGGCGGTACTCCACCGAGACCACCACGCAGCCCACGTGCTTTACATACCGCTGGCACAGGTCCTCCTGCCGGTAGACCGTGCCGAAGAGAAAGCCTCCGCCGTGGTAGAAGAACAAGCAGGGCAGGGGGGCTTTCTCCCGCTGGCTGGGGGCGTACACCCGAATTTTCACCTGGGGCGCACCGTCGGGACCGGGAATCATCTGGTCCCAAGCCTTCACCTGGGGGTCCTCCCGCAGGTTGGCCAGTTCTGCGGCGTTGCACTTGGGGACAAATTCCTCCAGGTGCTCAAAGTCAAAGCCGGCTGAGGCGTCATACCAGTCCCGCAGCTGGGGCTGGATACGGTCACGGAATGTCATGGCAATCCCTCCTTGACAGCGGGGCCAGAGGGCCCCTTTTGAAAGCAAAACGGCGGTGGAGCACAGTCCTCCTCCGCCGTTTCAGGTCAATATGCGTGCTTGCCCCGGGAGAAGGCCACCACCGTGCGGCGGTTGGGCTCGGTTCCCGTGGAATAGGTGATGACGTCGGGATAGTCCTGGAGGGTCTCGTGGATCACATGGCGCTCATAGGCGTTCATGGGCTCCAGGGTGATATTCCGGCGATATTTGACCACTTTGGCGGCAACTTTATTGGCCAGGCGCTTGAGGGATTCCTCCCGCTTGGCCCGGTAGTGCTCCGCGTCAATGTGAATCCGCACCCGGTGGGTCCGGCCCCGGTTGACCGCGTAGTTGGTCAGCTGCTGGATGGCGTCCAGGGTCTCCCCCCGGTGGCCGATGAGGGCGCCCAGCTTCGGGCCCTCCAGGGTCACAAGAATCCCATTGTCCCCTTTGGGGGACACGTGGATGGCGGCCTCCACCCCCATGTGGGCCAGCAGGCCGGAGAGAAAGGCGCGGATTCGCTCCTCCAGGTCCCCCGGCTTGGCTCCGGGCACAGGGGAAGCCGGGGCCTCTGCTTTGGCCGGTCCCTTGGGGGCGGCCTCCGCCGGACGGGCCGGGGTCGCGGCCGGCTTCGGCTGGGGGGCCGGGGCGAAAATCTCCTCCACCGGGGAGACCGGAGCCTCCTCCTGGGAGACCTCATAGGTCACCTTGACCTTGGCCGGAGAGCTGCCAAACCCCAAAAATCCATTCCTCGCCCGCTCCAGGACCTCCACGGAAACACTGTCCCGGTCCAGCCCCAGCTGGGCCAGGGCATTCTGTATGGCAGCCTCTTCCGATCTGCCTGTGGCTTCAATCCATTTCAACATCAGGCTCGTCTCTCCTTATTTCTCGTCGTTGTCCTGTTCCGGCTCTTCCAGGAAGGATTCCTCCACGAAGCCCTCCTCTTCCTCCGGGACGGGCGCCGGCTGGGGCACCGGTTTCTCCGGGGCCGCGGACGTGGGGGCGGCGGAAGGTTTCTCCTCTTGGGCGGCCTGGGCGGGTTTTTCTGTCTTGGTGGGCTGATTGGGCTGGTCCTTCTTGCCCTTCTTCCCCTTGGCCTTGGCGGTCTTCTGTTCCTCCGCCAGGCGCTGCTGCTCCTCCTGGGCCTGCTTGGCCAGGTCATTGGGGTCCTGGTAGGGGAAGGTGGGGTAGCGTTCCGGGTCATACAGCCGGCCCCGGGCGTAGGCCCGGATACCCTCCCGGCTGGCGGTGGCGATGCTCTTGTTCAGCTTGCGCTCCATCTGAATTCGGCGCATCTCCTCGGCGGCCTTTTTCTTGGCCTCCGCCTGGGCCTGCTTTTCTCGTTTGACGCGCTCTTTCTCCTCTTCCCGGCGCTTGACCTTGGCCTCTTCCTGCTTTTTCAGGAAGGAGCGGAGGAAGGGGATGTTCAGCACTTCCTGCAGCATGGCAAACAGGCTGTTGGCAATCCAGTACACACCCAGGGCGGCGGGCAGGGTGAAGCAGATCCACAGGGAGAACAGGGGCATAATGAACATGGTCATCCGGGTGGACTGGTCCATGGTTCTCCGGGTGCCCAGGACCTTTCCGTTGATGTGGTTGGTGACGATCATGGACACCACGCCCAGGGCGGCGGAGATCACGGGGATCAGCCAGAGGCCGAAGGCGGCGCCGATATCGTCGGCCTTCCAGAACATGAAGTGGGGGGTCTGAGACAGGTTTACCCCCAGGAAGGTAAAGTCGATCTGGGGCATGTTGGCCAGCTCCGGCACCGCCGCGACAATCTTGTCATGGTTCAGGAACACATCCTGGGCCATGCGGAGCTGCTCATTTCTGTAATCCAGTACATTTCCATACAGCAGGTTGGAGACCACGTTGAACTGATCCTGGGTCATGTTCATCAGATAGGTCAAAGGCTGCCGGACGATGGCGTACAGCACCATCAGAAAGGGCAGGGGAAGAAAGGACCAGAGACAGCCGGAGGAGGGCTTGACCCCTTCCTCCTCATAGAGCCTTTGCAGCTCCTGGCTATATTTCACCCGGTCCCGGGCGTACTTTTGCTGTAATACCTTCTGCTTTTCCGCCAGGCCGCTCATGGAGAGCATGCCCTTGCGCCCCTTGAGGAAGATGGGGAACAGGATCAGACGGATCACCAGACCGAACAGAATCAGGGACACGCCATAGCTGCCGGTCAGGTCGTAGAACAGCAAAAGCAGTTTGGCAAAGGGGGTTAAAATAATACTCATTGCAGCGCCTCCAGGTTGGATGGATGCCGCCGGCGGTCACCGGCAGGCGAAACAGGCTGTCCCGGATCAGGGGACGGGGTCATACTCAATGCTCTTCTGCCGGTGAAAGGGATTGCATCGGAGAATCCGGCGCAGGGCAAGAAAGCCCCCCTTCCAGGCGCCGTATTTTTCAATGGCCTCCAAAGCATAGGCCGAGCAAGTGGGGATGAAACGGCAGCAGGGGGGACGGGCAGGGGAGATGACCTTCCGGTAAAACCGGATCATCCAGAGCAGAACAGCCTTCATGGCTTCTCTCCCTCCGCATCAGAACCCTGGGGGGAGAGAAGCTGGAGCTTTTTTGCCAGGCGGAGAAAATCCCGTTCCAGTTCAGCGTACCGGCTGTAAACCGCCCGAACCCGGGCCACGACGACAATATCGTAGCCGGGGGAGAGCCGGTGCTCCTGCAGGCGGTAAATTTCCCGCAGCCGGCGGCGCACTCGGTTCCGGACCACCGCGTGGCCCAGCTTGGTTCCCGTGGTCAGGCCCAACCGGTTTTCCCGCCGGCCGTTTTTCCGGCAGTACAGAACCATGGTGGGCGAAACCGCGCTCCGGCCCTTGGCGTAGAGCCGGCGGAACACTCTGTTTTCCTTTAAGGAAACGGTGTACTTCACGGTGAGATTCTCCTTGCTTTGAGGACAGACAGCGAACGGGGAGGGCCCGCCTCCCGCCATCGGACAAGGCCGGCCGGGAGAAGGCCCGTCCAGCGCCCGATGCTTCGCAGGGGCGGTGGAATCTGATTCCCCGCCCCTTGTATGTACTCTTTATGCGGTTAACCTTGGCATTAGTGGGTCAGCCGGGCACGGCCTCTGGCGCGGCGACGGGCCAGAACCTTGCGCCCATTGGCGGTGGACATACGCTTGCGGAACCCGTGCTCCTTGGAACGCTGACGCTTTTTGGGCTGATAGGTACGAACCATTCTGATACACCTCCTGTATCGATTTCCAGCGGGAATTCCCGCCAACCACAACGGCCGAATTGCCCCGGCCGCGGTTGTCAAACATACACGCACCATGGCAGAAAGCCATGATTACATGAATGATATTATAGCGGAAAAGAATCCTCTGTGTCAACCTTAATTTTCACCTGGCAGGGGGTGGGGTGGGGAGAGGAAAGCAACGCAAGATATTGTGGGGGATGGCTGTTTTTGCGGGGGCTTTCAGATTGCCCTCAGGTTGCGCTTTGGGTGGAGGTTCTTTTTCCGGCGCCGTTGGAACGGGCGGGAACGATGGCTTGCCCAGCCGGGGCCCCATTTCTTGGGAAGAAATGGGGGAAAGAACCCCA
>OLRX01001222.1_pt1 | contig 19932 bp, 20 predicted proteins | sample 1672991 | NCBI WGS metagenome assembly OLRX01 (sample SAMEA3136744, study PRJEB25190) | human gut metagenome | biome: human gut; feature: human-associated habitat; material: faeces | place: Austria | collected 2013
AGGCCGGCGCGCGGCTCTCCGGCGGGGAGCGGCAGCGCATCACGATCGCTCGGGCGATCCTGAAGGACGCGGACGTGGTGATCCTCGACGAGGCGACGGCGTACGCCGACCCCGAGAGCGAGGCGGCGGTGCAGCGCGCCATCGAGAAGCTCGTGGCGGGCAAGACGCTCGTGACGATAGCGCACCGCCTGTCGACGGTCGCGAGTGCGGACCAGATAGTCGTTATGGAGGCAGGACGCGTGGCGGCATGCGGCAAGCACGAGGACCTCCTCGCGTCCTGCCCCCTGTACGCGCGCATGTGGGCGGAGCACACGGGCTCCTTGTCCGACGACAGCGAGGAGGGCTAGATGCTGGCGATAGTGAAAAGGATACTCGACCTGGCGGGGAGCTTCTCCGCCTCCTCCCGGCGCAGCCTCGTCGTCGGGATGGCGTGCAACGTCCTCAAGGCCCTCTTCATGGCGGGCATGCTCGCTGCGGTGTGGTGGGCGCTCGAGAACCGCGACCGGCTGGGCGCCGAGGTCGCCCTGCAGTGCTTTGGAATGCTCGCCTTGAGCGTGGCAGGCCAGTTCGCGTTCCAGTACCTCGTCGACATCAAGATGGACGCGGAGGGCTTCCATGTGTTCCGCGATCTGCGCCTCAGGGTTGGCGACAGGCTGAAGGGAGCCCCCATGGGCTACTTCTCGGAGCAGCGCCTCTCCGCCATCACGACCACGCTCACCACGACCGTCCACCAGCTCGAAGAGTTCATGACCATCTGCCTGACGGGGCTTTCGGGCGGCGTGGCGATGGCCGTCATCATGAGCCTGTTCTTCCTGGCGTTCGCACCGCCCGTGGCCGCCGTCACGTTCGCGGGGATCGCGGTCGGGCTCGTCGTCCTCGAGTGGCTGCGGAGGCGGTCGACCTCGGTCACGCGCGAGGTCACGGCAGCCCAGGAGGACATGGCCGACGCGGTGATCGAGTACGCCCGCGGAATGGCGGTGCTGCGCACGTTCGCCTCGCCCGACGAGGCTCTGGCGAAGGCGAAGGCGTCCTTCGAACGCAAGCGGAAGGCCGACTTCGAGCAGGAGCAGGCCGCCCAAGGCGTGCTGAAGCTCTACGCGCTCGTGTTCAACCTCGCAAGCTGCGGCGTCCTGCTCCCCTCGTGCGCCCTGTACCTGGCAGGCGCGCTCCCCCTATCCTGGGCGCTCACGCTGCTGGTCGCCGCGTTCATGATCTACGGCGAGCTCATCAGCGCGAACAACGGCGCTTTTCTCACCAAGAAGATCGAGGGCGAGCTCGACCGCATCGACGAGGTGTGCGCGATCCCGAGACAGGATTCGACGGACAGGCCGCTTGCCTGCGAGGGGTTCGGCCTCGCGATGGAGAACGTGTCGTTTTCCTACGGCGGAGGACGCCGCGTGATCGACGGCGTGACGCTCTCCATCCCCGAGGGCACGACCTGCGCGCTCGTGGGACCGAGCGGATCGGGCAAGACCACGCTCGTGAACCTGCTCGCCCGCTTCTGGGACGTCGATGAGGGGCGCGTCACGATCGGAGGGGTGGACGTGCGCGAGGGGACGGCAGAGAGCCTGCTCTCCCTCATCTCGATGGTCTTCCAGAACGTGTACCTGTTCAACGACACCGTGGAGAACAACATCCGGTTCGGACGGCCCGACGCGTCGCGCGAGGAAGTGGTGGCCGCGGCCAAGCGCGCGCGGTGCCACGACTTCATCATAGGGCTGCCGCAGGGCTACGACACCGTTCTCGAGGAGGGAGGGGCGAGCCTTTCCGGCGGGGAGCGCCAGCGCGTGTCCATCGCGCGCGCCATCATGAAGGACGCGCCCATCGTCATCCTCGACGAGGCGACGAGCTCGGTCGACCCGGAGAACGAGCACCTGCTCATGGCGGCGATCGCTGAGCTCACGCGCGGCAAGACCCTCGTCACCATCGCCCATCGGCTGAACACGGTGTGCGACGCCGACCAGATCATCGTCGTGGACGGCGGGAGGATCGTCCAACGCGGCACGCACGAGGAGCTCATGCGCGAGCAGGGGATCTACCGCCGCTTCATCGAGGTGCGCCGCGAGGCGGCTGGTTGGCAGTTAGGAGGGGCCTCTTACGGCAAGGCATGATTCGTCCGAGGGCTACCTCGAGGCGATCCTCGTCATCCGCGCCGAACGCGGATGCTGCCGCAACGCCGACATCGCCGAGCGCCCGGGCTTCTTCAAGCCCGGGCGTCACCAAGGCGCTCGGCGGGGCTCTCCGCCCAATCGCTCGTGGAGGTGGTCGACCGCGACGTGCGGCTCGCGCAGAGGGGGCTGGGCGTCGCCCGCTCGACCCTCGACAAATACGAGTTCTTCAGGCGGCTGCTCTGCGACGCCGGCGTTCATGCGCACCTGGCTGCCAGAGAGGCGTGCCGCCTGGAGCACTGCATCTCCGCCCCTTCCTTCCGCCGCCTGGCAGACCACCTTGCGAATATGCGGGAAGAGGACCGGGACGGGTAACCGGCCGAGCGTCCATTGACCCAGGCGAAACGTGCTGAACCCTGCGGCGCATGCAACCCGCGCGACGGGCGGTATGCGCCGCTTTCGCCCGCCTGAAAGGACTCGTGCGGACGACGATACGACACCGAGCGGCGGCGATGGCAACGAGCATCGCGCCATCGCCGCCAAGCCCCGCGACGCCGAGGTGCAGCGTCTGCCGCTCCGGAAGGAGCAGACGCATGGCAGTCGAATCAGCAGGATGCCCGTACGTCAAGATCCCCGTGCCGATACAGGACACGTACTCGGTGGCGGAGATAGCGATACTCTTACGTGTGAGCAGGAACGCGGTCTACGAATGGAGCCTTCTCGAGGACGACCCCCTGCCACTGAGGAGGATGATAGGCAGAAAGAGGGGGCGCTTCGCGTTCAGGGACGAGCTCCTCGAGTGGAGCAAACGGCACGCGACGTGATTGTAGTCAGACAGAACCTTTCAGGACGCCCCGCTTCGATTCGAGTAGAGATAGTTCCCGCCCAAATTAACTAGGCGGTTCATCGAGGCTCCTCCGTCTATCAAGCCAAGGCCGCTTCTACTGAGATATCATGAGCATAAGAGTTGACAGTGACTAACTTTGGTGGCAGAATTCCCAACACGAAAGATAGCTAAGTTATTTTTGGAGGGAGGTGACTGCAGTGAGCAACGGCAACTACCAGGAGACGCACGAGCGCATCTTGAAGAGCGGCCTTGCGGCGTTTCTGGAAGAGGGGTTCGAGAAGGCGAACCTGCGCAGGATCTGCAAGGCTGCCGGCGTGACCACCGGGGCGTTCTACAAGCATTTCAAAGACAAGGAGGCGCTCTTCTCGGAGCTGGTCGAGCCGCTGGCGAGCATGATTCGCAAAGCTTACGCCCAAGGCGAGAAGCGAGGTTTCGCCGGGTACGACGAAGGGAAGCCCGTGACCCCGGAGCAGGTGCGCGCCGCGCTCGAGGCCAAGGCGGCGGGGACGCTCGCGACCACGGCGATGCTGTACTCCCATCGCGACATCTACGAGCTCCTTGTGTTCCGCTCCTACGGCACCCCCTACGAGCACTTCCTTGACTGGCTCGTCGACGAGGAGGACAGGACCACCCTCCGCGTTCTCGAGCTGATCCACGGCGCAGAGAAGGCTCGAACCGTCATCTCGAAAGAGTCTCTCCACATCGTCAACCACGCGTTCTACAGCGCCCTTTCCGAGAATATCATCCACGCGAAGAGCGTCGAGGAGCTCAACGCGACGACCGAGGTCATTTCAACGTTCTTCAATGCGGGCTGGGAGAAATATCGCACGCTTTGACGGCTCTTTCTTTTTTTGCCGTCAAAGATAACTAAGTCATTATTAACCGAGACTATAACTTGAGGTGGTGCCCATGGCAGAGACAAGCGAGCAAGACCGGCAACGGGACGAAGCGGGGCGAGAGGCTATCAGGCGCCTGTCTGGTCCCGTCAAGGGACGTGTCATGCTGGCACAGGTGTTTACGGTACTCTCGGCGCTTTTGTCCTTTGCCCCGTATTTGGCTTTGGTATGGCTGGGAGACCTATTCCTAGTGGGAGAAGGCCCGCTCGCGCAGGCCGATGCGTCCAAGGTATACGAAATTGCCCTCCTCCTCGTCATGGCGTTCCTCTCGCAGCTATTCTTTCGCGCTCTCGCGCTCATCATCACGCATTTTGCCGACATGAAGCTGCGCTACGTCATCCGCAAGGGTATCGTTGAGCGGTTGAGCCACGCGCCTCTTGCTTGGTTTAGCGCTACGGAATCCGGCAAGGTCAGAAGCGCTGTGCAGGATGACACGAAGACGGTCCACACCGTCATCGCGCACGGACCGGTCGACCGTCTTAACGGCGTTTTGCAGCCGATGGTTCTTCTTGCTTTCATGTTCTGGATCAATTGGCGCTTGGCGCTCATCGGTATCGCCACAATCCCCTTCTATTTCCTGCTGCAAGCGCTCTCTATGAAGGATATGGGACCGAAAACCGCCGAGATGAACGGGCACCTTGCGCAAGTGTCCTCGACGATGGTCGAGCTCGTGTCCGGCATCAAGGTGGTCAAAGCGTTCGGGAAAACAGGAGAGGCGCATCGTAATTACGCGGACGCCGCATCGGCATTCTCCCAGTCGTACTGGGACTGGTGCGCCCCGCTCATCGGGCTTTGCTCGATTGCCGGCGAGCTCATCTCCTCTCCCTTGCTTCTGCTGATCAACCTCTGCGGCGGCGCAATCGTCATGGGGGCGGGGCTGGCCAGCCTCCCCCAAGTTCTCGCGTGCTCGCTGATAGCCATCGTTTTGCCGACCGCCATCAGCGCTGTCGCCAACAGCACATGGTCGTACCAGATGGCCGGCGCCGCCGCCGTCAGGCTGTGCGAGATCCTGGACACGCCGTCGATTCCCGAGTCGGGAGCCCCAATGAAGCCCGACGGGGTCGTCGTTGAGGTGAACGACGTATCATACTCCTACGGCGATAACCAGGCCTTGCGCGGCGTCAGCCTTGTCCTTAATCCCGGTACCACGACGGCGCTCATCGGCCCGTCAGGCTCGGGAAAATCGACGCTCGCCACGCTCATCGCGCGCTTCGACGATCCGGAAAGCGGCTCCGTCCGTCTCGGCGGCGTTGATTTGCGGGATATCTCCTCCCGTGACCTCTATAGCGCGGTTTCGTTCGTGCTCCAGGACCCCATGCTGATCAACGCCTCCATCGGGAGGAACATTTCTTTAGCGAAGCCGGAGGCTTCTCTGGAAGAGATTCGGGAGGCTGCCCGCACAGCGCAGATCGACGATTTCATCATGTCGCTGCCCAAGGGATACGACAGCGTTTTGGGAACGGACTGCTCGCTCTCAGGCGGCGAGAGCCAGCGCGTGAGCATAGCGCGCGCCCTTTTGGCCGACACGCCGGTTCTCATCATGGATGAGGCCACCGCTTTTGCCGACCCAGATTCGGAGCTCGAGATCCAGAAAGCACTAAGTTCCTTGGTCGAAGGCCGAACGGTTCTGGCCATCGCCCACCGGCTCAACGCAATCCTAGGCGCCGATCAAATTGCCGTGTTGGAAGAAGGCAGGATCGTAGCCCTTGGAACGCATGCGGAGATTCAAGTCAACGAGCATTACCGGGCGCTTCTCAAGCAGGGAGGCCTCTGCGGCAGTGAGGAAGAGGGCGATGCAGATGAGTAATTCCAAACGCTTCTTACCGAGGCTTCGTCGTTATATGGACGAGAGCGATAGGCGCCAGCACCGTCTGGGAACTCTGCTCTACGCCCTTTCCGGCGTGATGTGCGGCATCGGTCTCGCCATCATGATGCCGGCGGCCATGGCCCTCCAGTCAGGCGACCCCCAATGGGGCCTGACGTTTTGGGGCTGGGCGGTCGCGCTTGCAGCTGTGGCGGTCGTCGGCTCGACAGCCTCGTTCTTCGGTACCAAGCTCAGCTATGCGGCAGGGTTAGGCTTCATGCGCAATATGCAGGTGGTCATCGGGAACAAGGTGTCGCGTTTGCCACTTGGCTGGTTTAAGGCGGATAGTGCCGGAAGGCTTTCGCGCATGGTTACGCAGGAGATGATCTCGACCGGACAGGCCGCTGCTCTTTATGTTGGCCAGCTTATAAAAAACGCTGCCGCCGCAATCGTGTTCTGTGCTGCCGTGTGGCTTTGGAGCTGGCAAATTGGAATCATGCTGACGCTTTCCATCCCGATCCTTTTCCTTCTTCTGCGCGCTTCGCAGGCATGTGTCGGAAAAGGGAACGGGCTGGAGGATTCCGCCGAGCGAGACATCGCCGCAAGGATAGTAGAGTTCGCGCGATGCCAGGGAGCGCTGCGCGCTTGCCGTGCGGGCGCCGACTATGCGGAGCTTGAGGATAGTTTCGTAGAAGGCAGAAAGCGGTCGGTCCGCGGCCTGTGGTGGAGCGCCCTCGGCGAAATCCTTTCCGGGGCGAGCGTGCAGATGCTCGTTGTGAGCATGATCATCGCGGTGAGCTGCTTGGGTGCAAGCGGAAGCATCGGGGCGCTTGAGACGGTGGTCATGATCGGCGTCGCATTAAGGTTCACCACCCTCCTCAACGAGGTCGCCTCAGCCCTATTCGGGATGGAGGACCGTCGGGCAATGCTCGACGGCATGGACGAGGTCGTCGAAGCGGCCGAGTTGCCGGTTGTGGGCGAGTCGAGGGCTTGTCCGACCGACGCAAGCGTCCGAATGGGAGGGGTTCGCTTCTCTTACATGAAGGAAAAGCCGATCCTTCGTGGAGTCGATCTCGACGTTCCGGAAGGCAGCATGGTCGCCATCGTGGGCCCGTCTGGCTGCGGCAAGACGACCTTGCTCAAGCTGATCGCGCGTTTTTACGACGTCGACGACGGAGCGGTCAGGATCGGCGGTGTAGACGTCCGCGATATGACGACAAAGGATCTTTTCGCTCGGGTGTCTTTCGTTTTCCAGGACGTCTATCTCTTTAACGACACGCTGCGAAACAACGTGCTTATGGCGAACCCGGATGCTTCAGAGGAGCAGCTTCGCGCGGTCGCTGACCTTGCCGGGGTAACGGAGGTCGTCGAGCGCCTTCCTGAGGGCTGGGAGACGCAGTGCGGCGAAGGAGGTCGCTCGCTTTCCGGCGGCGAGCGGCAGCGCGTTTCCATAGCCCGCGCGCTTCTCAAAAATGCCCCTATCGTGCTTCTGGACGAGGCGACGTCGGCTCTCGATGCGGAAAACGAGAAGAACGTCGTTCGCTCAATAGAGACGCTCAAACGACGCTCCACGCTCATCGTGGTCGCGCACAAGCTCGAAACCGTGCGCATGGCGGACAAGATCGTGGTCATGGACCGCTCGGGCAAGGTTGCGGAGACAGGGACGCACGACGAGCTGATCGCCCTCGAAGGAGAATACAAAGACTTCTGGGACAAGCGCAACGCGAGCTCCCAGTGGCAATTGGCATAGCAAACCGAGCAAAAGGAGGATCACATGAAACTGAAGGACATCGCGACAATAGCGGTACTGGGAGTGATCGGATTCGCCCTCGGGATGGGCGTCGGCATGATAACCGGCATGTTCGGCGCGCTTTCCATGTACGTCTCGGCGGGATTCGCGGCCTTCTTCGTCGGTCCCGTTTACACCATCATGGCGCGCAAGGTGCAAAAAAGAGGGACGGCTTTCTGCTTCTGGTTGATCTACGGCGTGCTCTACGCGATCATGGGCTTCGCCGTCGCGACGCCCCTGTGCCTGATCGCGGGCATCGTCGCAGAGATCATCGCCGGCGACTACGGAAACAAGAAGAGGGTGTGGCTGTCGTTTTCGGCATCGATGTTCATCTACTCGATGCACATGATAGTGTTCGTGCTCGTTCTGGGATCCGATGGGCTGGCGACTTTCGTCGAGAGCATCTCGCTTGAACAGGCGCAGCAGATGGTGGCGATGTACACGGTCGATATGATGGTCATCTGCGTGCTGATCAATATTGTGACCGAGCTTCTGGCCGGGCGTTTCGGAATGTTCATCAACGACAAGTTCTTCGAAAAGGGCGCAAAGGAAAGCAGGCTGGGTTGATGGGGCGAACGGATCTGCTCGACGGCGGGCGCGAGGGGCATCTGCACCCGCTGACGCTCTTCGCGCTGACGCTTCTGGCGCTCATCCAAGCGTTTCTCGCCAATCAGCTGGTATATGCCCTCGTTCTGGCGCTGTCGTTTCTCGTCCTTTTGGACGTCTCGCCGGCATCCTTCTTGAGGCAGCTTGTGCTCTTTGCGGTGGCGTGCGGGGTCGTGCAGCTGATCCTGCATGTCGACATCGGCTATGTCACGAGCATCTTCCTGGGCGTGGCGGTTTTGGTGGTGAGGGTCTTCCCCGTCGTCAACATCGGTTGCGCCCTCATGATGACGAGCTCCTCGAAGCTTCTGGCGAGCATGCGCAAGCTGCACGTTCCGAACAGAGCCGCAGTCGGCGCAGTCATAGGGTTGCGCTTCCTCGACGAGATGGGCGATCGCGTGAAGGAGATAAAGCGCGGGATGCGGGTTCGCGGGCTGCGCCCGAGCCCGCTTCGTCCTGTGCGCGCCTTCGAGCTCTACTTCGTTCCCCTTGTGTACAAGTGCCTGCACGTGAGCGAGACGCTCGTCTCCTCCGTGATTTCGAAAGGAATCGAAGCGGATTGCGAAAAGACGAGCTACCGAAGTCTCTCCTTCGGTCTGCTTGACGGAGCCGCCTTGGGCGCCGGAGTCGTTCTTTTGGGGGTCGCGGTATGGGTGTGATTGACGTCGACATTCGGTCTTTCTCATACAAGGGAGAAGATTTCGCGGCATTGAAGAACGTGCGGTTTTCGGTGGAGCGCGGCGAGCTCGTCGTACTCACTGGCAACTCCGGGTGCGGGAAGACCACTCTCATGCGCGCCATGAACGGCTTGATTCCCGATCAGTACGAAGGTGAGCTCGATGGGAGAATCGAGCTTCTCGGGAAAAGTCTGGGAGAGTTTTCCTCCGGCGAGCTTGCTCGTGCGATCGGCAACGTGTTCCAGAACCCGACCGACCAGTTCTTCACCCGCAAGGCGGCCGACGAGGTGGCCCTCGTCGGCGAGAATCTGGGCATGCCTCGCGAGGAGCTGATCGAAAGGGTCGAGTCGGCTTTCGAGAGCATGAAAATCGCGCATCTGGCGGGCAAGGACCTCATAGGCCTCTCGGGAGGAGAGAAGCAGCGCGTCGCCATAGCCTCGACGCTCGTCTACGACACCCAGGTGATTTTCTTCGACGAGCCGTCCGCCAGCCTCGACCACGAAGGGATAGAGGACTTTCGCCGAATCCTCGCCGATTTGAAGGCCCTCGGCAAGACCGTTGTCATCGCCGAGCACAGGCTTTACTTTCTGGCGGATCTCTACGACAGGCTCTACGTCATGGCGGGCGGTCAAATCATCGATTCGTTCGCAGCGGGTCGGCTTCGCGCGGAGGATTGCGCGCGCTATGGACTTCGCGCGCTCGATCTACACGGCCTGAACCCGGAAAACCATCGCCAGCTCGGGGCGGAGGTCGCTTCAATGAAAGGTGTGTCGGTCTCCGCAGGCGGGAAGGACCTGATCGGGCCTTTGACGCTCTCTTTGCGAGAAGGCGAGGTTATGGGCGTCCTTGGGGCGAACGGAGTCGGAAAGAGCACGCTCGCCCGGGCGATGTGCGGCCTTGCCGGCGGGCGGCAAGCCTTCTCGTGGGGGGTTGGACCGCGGCAGAGGCTTCGCCGCTCGTACTACATGATGCAAGACGTCGATTACCAGCTGTTTTTCGATACGGTGGAAAACGAGATCCTGACCGACCAGAAAGACATCGATAGCGACCGCCTTGACGAGGCAGCGCGCATCGTCAAGGCCATCGACCTATGGGACAAGAGGACCGAGCATCCGCAAAACCTATCAGGAGGCCAGAAGCAGCGTTTGGCGCTGGCTTGCGCCTTTCTGAGCAGCAAGGAGATCGTCGTTCTGGATGAGCCGACATCGGGCCTCGACTTCATGCACATGGCGAGGATTGCCGAACTCATCGAGGAGCTTGCCAAAGGCCGTCCCGTGGCTGTCATCACCCATGACCTTGAGTTTTTGTTCAAGGTCTGTACTTCGGCTCTGATGGTGGGGCGAGACGGCTGCGAGAAGGTCGACCTGCGGGCGCCCGGATCCAGCAAAAGCGTCCTTAGGTTCATGGGGTGCGTTCGTTAGTTGTCTTCACTCGACGTAGCGGAAGCCGATTCCACGTCCCTTCCCGGATGGCAGAAGAGGCGTGCCGCATGGAGCAGTGCATCTACGGATTCTTTCGAGAACCCCTCCTCCTGCCTGGAGCGGATCGAGGATTCTCTTCGATGAGGGATCGGCATCGCCAATCGGCCGGCCCCATCGTCTTCGCCGATGCGGGGTCGGCTCGTGCGGCGGACTGTTCGCGAAGCCGTGTCGCCTGCAGGGACTAGGCGAACGAGAGGATGATTTGAATGAGGGATGAAGCCGATGCGAGCCGCGGCTCACGGAGCAGGGCGACAACCAAGTCGTCCGAAGACTACCTCGAGGCCATCCTCGTGATCCGCCGCCTGCGCGGGTCGTGCCGCAACGTGGACATCGCCGAGCGCCTGGGCTTCTCGAAGGCGAGCGTCACCAAGGCGCTCGGCAACCTGGCTCGTAAGGGCCTTGTCGAGGTGGTCGATCACGACGTTCGCTTGACCGCAGCTGGAAAGCACCTTGCCGAGGAGACGCTATCTAAACACCGCTTCTTCGAGCGTCTGCTCGCCAACGCCGGGGTGAATGCGGAAGTTGCCTCCAAAGAGGCATGCCGCATGGAGCACTGCATTTCCACGGATTCTTTCGAGAAGCTCTCCTCCCACCTAGGGCGGATTCAGGATTCCCTTCGATAAGGGATCAGCATCACCAAGCGACCGGCCTCATCGCCTTTGACAATGCTGTGCCGGCTCATATTCCAAAATAGCCACGATTCGTCTGGCGAGTTCCCCTACCAGCAAAGCGGCCCTCCGAATTGGAAGGGGCCGCTTTGCTATGCCGTTCTCTTCTTCCTTGTCAGGTCCCCACCTCATCATCTCGATTATCTGCGGCCAAGGCCTTCAAGTTGCAGGACGCATCCCGAAAATCAAGGCACATAAAGCAAAACTACTACCTGGGTGGCGCTTGCGGCGGATTGCGCAGATTTCGTCAACGAATGACATGCAGGGACTTAGCGGGACAAGCCCGCTTTTCCCGTTTTGACCCCATTCGACTCCGGCTCGAACATGACCGAAAGGACTTCATTGGACCTATCGGCGCTCGAAACGCTTTAAGAGCGCCTTGTGGAGACGAAAGGAAACCCATGGACGTATCGGAAGACGACATCAGGGGCCTTCGGCGATTCGGGGGATCGAGCCAATCGCTGTCCGACCTCGTTGATGCGGAGGAAGTGTCCCGGCATCTCGGAATAACGCCCAGAAGGGTGCTGTCGATGGCCCGCAAGGGCTCGATTCCCTGCGTGAGGCTCAGCGCGAAGACCATTCGCTTCGATATCGAAGCTGTCGACCGGGCCCTTGGAAGGCGGTAGGCATGCTGACGGCGCTCTTGCGCGCGCTGCCGCGTTCCGCCGCCTTCGGAAGGAGCACTCGATATGATTTCTGATAGAAAAACATCTGGCGTCTTCGTCAAGACGCCCGTCCTTGTCCAGGACACGTATTCGGTCGAGGAGATTGCAATTCTGTTCCGCGTAAGCCGAAACAGCGTCTACGAGTGGCACAAGCGCGAGGACGACCCCCTGCCTTTGAGGCGCATGAACGGCAAGAAGCGCGGGTTCTTCGCCTATCGCGACGAGCTCCTCGAGTGGAGCAAGCGCAATGCGGTCTAGGGACGCGGGGAACGACCGACATGGCGGAGCGTAGCGACGAGGCTTTCATCATCGTAAGGGAGTTCATGACGAGGGGGCTCGGCCTCACAGGCCTCCCCCTCCTTGTGTACGCCCGGATCTACGGCTTCTGCGAAAGCGGATCCCCCTACTTCGAGAGCAAGGCGCATCTGGGCAAGATTCTCGGAGTCGACACGCGAAGCGTTGTCCGAGCGGTGAGGAAGCTCGAGGAGGCGGGCCTTGTGTTCGAGGTAGGCCGCCAAGAGCTTTCCAAAGGGAGGGAGACGAAGGTCTACCGCATAGACTTCGAGGCGGCCCGAAGGGCGAAGGGGGCAATCGAGGGGGCCGGCCAGTCGACGCATGGCGAAATGCCATCGGATGACCGCGGGCCGCGCCCGTGCCGCCTTCTGCATGACCAGACGCCATGCCGACCCCTGACGCCTTGCCAGCTAATAACAAAGACGGAAAACAAAGATTACAGATAGGACGTGCCATGGGCGAATCGAAGCCGACGCATTCGGAGGCTTGCTGCGAATACTGCGGGCGCCCCCTCGCTCCATGCGTGGTCGAGTTCGGCGCCAGGCGGATCGTCGCGGGGTTCCGCGAATGCGACTGCGAGGGCGCACGCGGGCAAAGGGCGCGAGCCGAGAGGATGGAAGCCGCGAAGAGGGAAGCGCGCCTGGCCGAGCGCCGCAAGCGCGCGGGGATCCCGAAGCGGTTCCTCGGCGCGACCGTCCAGCACCAGGACCTCATCGACTACCTCGAGTCGTTCGAGGGCAGCGCAGGGCGAGGCCTCTACATATACGGCTCGGTCGGAAGGGGGAAAAGCTATTCAGCCGCAGCCTTGGCGAACGCCTTCGTGGACGCCGGCTACCGCACGGTGTTCACAACGGCATCGGCGATGCTCGAGAGGATCAAGGCGAGCTTCTCGGGGAACGGGGAGACCGATTCGGTCATTTCCAGATACGCTGCATGCGACGTCCTCGTCCTCGACGACCTCGGCAAAGAGGATGCCAAGGAGTGGTCCTCGAACATGATGTTCCTTGTGATAAACGCCCGATACGAAAACATGAGGCCGACCATCTTCACCTCGAACTACTCGCCCCAGGCGCTATCGAAAAGGCTTGGAAGGAAGGGAGAGACGGAGACCGCCGAGGCTATCGCGAGCCGGCTCTCGGAGACCACCATCCCCATCCACCTCACGGGGCCGGATATGAGGATTGCGTCAAGGATGTGACCGACGGGACTTGCCGGGACGACGGCGCCTTCTCCCGCCGACGCCATCGGCGAGTCTGTGAGTAAATCGCGACAAGAATCGAGGGCAGTCGGCGTGCGGATGGCAGCCGACTCCGGAAGGCGATGGAGGAACGATGACGGGCAGGTTGAAGGAAGCCGACGAGAGAACCAAGCGGGAGCTCGCCGACAAATGCCAGGAGAACGGCTGGCTCAGGCGGGGCGGATACCCCTGGCAAGACGACCCCTACCTCGAGGAATACCCCTACGAGTTCGCGAAGGCCGGCAGCGTGGAAGAGCTGCGCGGCTTCTTCGCGCACGGAAACTGGGCGCTGCGCCAGGGGATCGTGTACGAGGATCTCGCCTTCGTGCAGCAGGTCGACGGCGGCGACGAGTGGTGGACGCTGAAGCGCACCGACTCCGGCTGGCTCGCCTTCGAGAGTTGGTCCTTCGGCCGCATCGTGCAGGAGCCCGAGAGGTTCTCACATGCGATAGAGTGCATGCATCGCGCAACTCCAGAGCAGTGCAAGCGCCTCGAGTATATGGAGGCGGTTCCGAGCATCGAGGATGCCGCCAGACGCGCACGCGATTCCATCCAGCAACTGAACAAAACGGCGATGACGCCCACGCGCGGCGCGCGGGCGGAGCTTCGCTGAACACACTTACGAAGGCGGGTTCACCCCGCCTTCTCTGTTTTCGGAAAGCGACTGGGACAGTCTGTCCCACCAAGAGGAAGGGACAAGAAGCATGACAAACGACTTCGGCGACGACTCCGGAGAGAAACTCGTCGACTGGATGATCCGCATAGGCCAGGATGCCGGCGAGGCGGCCATGATGGCCAGCGGCGAGCGGCTCGCATCGGCGTTCAGGCGCGCCCGCGGCGAAGACGCAATCGAAGGCGGGGCCGAACCTGGCCGCAGCGTGGCCGAGTGGGCAAAGCTCGACCTGTCCGAATTCACAGCGCTTCCCGAGTACGAGACCATCCGCCAGGTCATCGACGAGAAACTCTCGCGCGAGGGCATCCGACACGAGTTCGCGCCCATGCCGGAGGGCGAGCATCTCGTCTTCATGGTCGAGGATGCGCCCGCAGTGAACGAGGCTTTCAAGGACCTCGAGAAGACCACGCGCGCATCCGCCCAGCGCGTGGGAAAGGAACTCTCGCAGATGCGCGAGCGTATCAAGGGCGAACCCATCGCGGAGAAGGCGGCGCGCGCCAGGGAGGCGTCATCCCGACTGGAGGCCGCCAAGGGAAAGTCGCGCGAGATGTCGCGCGGCGTCGAGACGAGGGCGAAATGAGGCCGCTTGCGCAGGCGCTCGCGGCGGGTGCCGCAAGCGCCGCCTGCTTCTGCGCCGGAGACGCGCTCGCGGCTGCGGCCGCCGCGTCGGGGGTCCCCGCATGCGACGCCCTCGCCATGCTCTCCGCGGTTCCCGCCATCGGGATCACGGCGGGGCCCATGGCGCTTGCCGTGGGCCTCATGGCCGCATGCATACCCTGGGCGGTCTGGGCGCGCAGCCTCGTGCGCGCGGGCACGTACCGCCAGGGCGAGGAGCACGGGTCCGCCCGCTGGGGGACCCTCAAGGAGGGGCGCGCGTTCATGGATTCGAAGGATCCCTCGAACAACATCCTGCTCTCGAGGGACTTCGCGCTCGCGCTCAAGCCGCGGCGCTTCGACCTCAAGCACGACCGCAACCGAAACGTGTGCGTGCTGGGCGGGCCCGGCTCCGGCAAGACGCGCTACTACGTCAAGCCCAACCTCATGCAGGCAAACGCCGACTTCCTCGTGACCGACCCCAAGGGGACTCTTCTCGGCGAGGTCGGCTGGATGCTCGAGGACGCCGGCTACGACATACGGACCTTCGACACGACCGACTTCTCCCGTTCGATGCACTACAACCCGCTTTCATACGTGAAGGACCAGGCCGACATCCTCGTCTTCGTGGAGTGTCTGATCAAGAACACCACGCCCGACGACCGCAAGGGGTCGGACCCCTTCTGGGAGAACTCCGAGCGCCTGCTCTACACGGCGCTGGTGGCCTACCTCGTCTACCACGCGCGACCCGAGGAGCGAAACCTCAACTCCCTCATGCTGCTACTGAGCCTCGCGGAGGCGCGCGAGGAGGACGAGTCCTACATGAGCCCGCTCGACCTCATATTCGAGGAGCTCGAGACGGGCATGCGCTTCATGGAGCGCGGGCGCGGGCGCGAGGCGCGGGAAGAGCGCCCCTTCGACGACGGGGGCGACTGGGGCTGGGTCCGCATCGCCGAGCCCCGCGACCCGGAGGAGGACTTCGCGCTGTCGAACTACCGCGCCTTCAAGGTGGCGGCCGGGAAGACCCTGAAGTCGATCATCATTAGCTGCAACGTGCGCTTGAAGCCCCTTTCGGTCGATGCGGTCTCCGATCTCGTCGCATACGACGAGATGGCGCTCGACTCTCTCGGCTCGGGAGAGGGCAGCCACGCCATCTTCGCGAGCATGTCGGACTCGGACTCGACTTTCGACTTCCTCTTCGCGCTGCTCATGTGGCAGGCCACGAGCGTGCTCTACAAGACGGCGCTCGATCGCTTCGGAGGGGCGCTCAAGCGCCCCGTGCACTTCCTGCTCGACGAGTTCGGCAACCTCGGCACGGTTCCCGACTTCGAGCGCGTCATCGCCACGGCCCGCTCGCGCAACGTGAGCTTCAGCATCATCCTGCAGTCGGCCAGCCAGCTCGAGCGCGCCTACAAGAAGGAGGGGGCGAAGACCATCCTGGACTGCTGCGACACCGTGGTGTTTTTGGGCGGCAAGTCGACCGAGACCAACGAGATGGTCTCCAAGATGATCGGCAAGCAGACCGTGAAGGTGCTCACGGAAAGCGATTCGAGGGGAGCGAACCGTTCCACGACCCAGAACTACAACGTGATCGAACGCGACCTCATGACGCCCGACGAGGTGGGCAGGCTCCCGCGCGACGAGTCGATAGTGCTCATCAGCGGGACCTACCCCCTGAAGGGCGCGAAGTACCGCATCGAGGAGCACCCCTCCTATCCCGAGGTCGACCCCGGGCGCGCGGGCGCGAAGCACGAGGCGCGCTTCGACTTCCTGGAATATCGGAAGAGGAAAGGCGGTGATGGCCCCATGAGATGAGAGACGGGACGGCGGGATCCGACGCTCCCTGGATAAGCGCGGCGAGGCCAGCTTCCACACAGGCCAGCCGCGCGCCGTCCCGGATGCAAAGGGGCGCGCGATGCGCTCCAAGACCAATTGTACCAACCGGGGCGGCCGCCTCAAACCCACCGGGCGCGGCCGTCCCACAGCAAGAAACGCAAAGGAGCCAAGATGCTCTCAAACATCATCGGACTCGTCTCCGGCTGCGTCACGTTCCTCGGCGGCTTCCTGGTCGTCTGGGGCGCGGTCTCTCTCGGACTCGCCATCCGGGAGCAGCAGGGCGGAGCCCAGATCGCAAGCGCGATCTCGACCATCGCGGGCGGGGCGATCATCATCGCCGCCGCCATCTACTTCGGGCAGCTCGACACGTCGTGGCTCCCCGCTTAGGAAGGGCCTGGCAATGCTGTCAGTCAGGGTCCAGAAGGACATCGGTGAATACACCGAAAAAATCGTCGGCAAGCTCTCGGCCCGCACGCTCGCGTGCCTCGTCGGGGGCCTCGCCTCCGCCGTCGGCGTCGCAGCCATCTGCCGACTCGTGTTCGGGATAGAGGTGCGCGATGCGGCGCTGCCCGTCATGTGCGCGTCCATGCCGTTCTGGCTCGCGGGGTTCTGGAGGCCCCATCACTTGAAATTCGAGAAGTTCGTCCCGCTCTGGCTCGACTTCCGGCTCGAGGACCAGAGGATACTCTACCGCTCCACCCCCGCGCTCGAGGGCGCGCAGGCATCGCCTGCGCCGGGACGCCCGACGCGCAAGGCAAAACGCAAGGCGAAGAGGAAGGGGGCGGAACTGCATGCTCCGGCTTGGTAAGAACAGAGAAAAGGCGAAGAGCACGAAGCGGAATGCCGTTCGACCCAAGGGCGGCCCGCCCGTGCGCGGCGCGCATATCCGAACCGCAGGGCTCGAGAAAGAGGAGAAGAAGGTCGAGCAGGCGGCACGCCGCAAGAGGCGCGCACGCGCCGAGGCAAAAGACGTCCTCTCCGCGATCGGCTACGACGCCTTGTACGCCGACGGGACCGCCCAAGTCGAGGAGGGGCTGTTCAGCCAGACCATCGAGTTCGGCGACATCAGCTACCAGTCGGCGCGCGAGGAGAACCAGCAGTCGGTGTTCGCGGCGATGAGCGAGCTCTACGACTACTTCGGCGCGGAAACCTCCGTGCAGCTCACCATCACCAACACGCCCATCCCGGAGCGCGAGATCGGGCGCAAGCGTTTCTTCGAGAAGAGCGACCCGCGCGTCGACGGATACGTCGAGGAGTACAACCGCATCCTCAACGACAAGATGCGCGAGGGGGTTTCGAATCTCGTGCGCCACCGCTACCTCACCTTCCTCGTGGGGGCGGACGACATCGACGCAGCTGCGCCCAGGCTCGCGCGCGCACGGGGCGACGTGCAGCAGACGCTCACGCGCATCCGCTGCGAGGCGCGCATGCTCGACGGGGCCGAGCGTCTCGAGCTCATCCAGTCGCAGCTGCGCCCGGGCATTGAGCCGGCGTTCTCGTGGGACAAACTGTCCCACGAAAGCGGCCTGCGCACCAAGGATCTCATCGCGCCGTCCGTCCTTGACTTCAAGCCGGAGGGGCGCGCTGACTGCTACCGCGCAGACGGAACCTGGTGCCGCGTGATGGTGTTCCGTGCGTTCGGCAGCGACCTGGAAGACGACTGCATCGCGAACATCGTCGACCTTCCCATGCCCTTGAACGTCACGCTGCACGTCCACCCCATGGGCAAGGCGGCAGCCGTTGCCTACGTGAAGAAGCGCATCGCCTGGATGGACAAGGAGGTCATCGACGAGCAGATGAGCGCGGTGAAGAAGGGCTACGACTTCTCCATCCTGCCGCCCGAGCTCTCGCACTCCAAGGAGGAGGCCGAAGAGCTCCTCGACCAGCTCCAGAACAAGAACCAGCGCCTGTTCACCTACACGGGGCTGGTGTTCACCTACGCGGATGCGGCCGATTCCCTCGACCACCAGACCCGCCAGATCATGGCGGCGGCACGCCAGCGCTCCATCGAGGTGGAGCCGCTCGCGTACCGCCAGCGCCAGGGCATGAACTCGATCCTGCCGCTGGGCCTGAACCACGTGGAGGTGTCGCGCTACATGACGACCGCGCAGATCGCCATACAGATGCCCTTCGCCTCCCAGGAGCTCAACCAGGAAGGCGGCGGATACTACGGCCAGTCCAAGCAGTCGGGCAACCTCGTAATCTGCAACCGCAAGAAGCTCGCGAGCCCCATGGGGTTCGTCTGCGGCAAGCCGGGCTCCGGCAAGAGCTTCAGCGTCAAGCGCGAGATCATGAACACGATACTCGCGTATCCCGACGACGAGGTGATCGTCTTCGACCCGGCCGGGGAATACGCGCCTGTGGTGGAGCCTGCGGGCGGGACCTGCATACGCTTCTCGCCGGACACCGACACGTTCATGAACCCCTTCGACCTCTCCGACGTCGCCGACAAGGCCAACCAGGCGCAGCTCGCCTTCAAGATCGACGCGATACTGGCGCTCTCGAGCGCGACCATGGCCGAGGGGCGCGAGGGGCTGCCCGAGGCGGACAAGTCGATCATCAGCCGCTGCGTGGAGCTTGCCTACATGCGCTGTGAGGGCAAGGGGCGCCTGCCCGTCCTCGGCGACTTCTACGAGCTGCTTCTCGAGCAGGAGGAGCCCGAGGCGCGCGACATCGCGCTGCGCTACGAGCGCTACGTGAAGGGCGCGCTGTCGTTCTTCAACCACCAGAGCAACGTGGGTTTCACCAACCGCATCACCAACGTCGACTTCAAGGACCTCTCGCAGAACATGAGGGTCTTCGGCATGCTCACGGCGCTGGAGGCGGTGCGTAACCGCATGTACGCGAACTTCGAGCGCGGCGTGACCACCTGGCTTTACATCGACGAGGTGCAGAGCCTCTTCGGGCACCCTGCGATCATCAGCTACTTCTCTAAGTTCTGGGCGGAGGGCCGCAAGTTCAACCTCATCTGCACGGGCATCACGCAGAACTCGACCTACATGCTCGAGCACGAGGACGCCCGCAACATGGTGCTCAACTCCGACTTCGTGCTCCTGCACAAGCAGAGCCACCTCGACCGCAAGAGCTGGGTGGACCTGCTGGCCCTCTCGGCCCAGGAGGAGGGCTACATCGACGACTCGATCAAGGCCGGCGAGGGCCTCCTGGTGGCGGGAGGCGTGCGCGTGCCGCTCAAGGACGACTTCCCGAAGGGCGCGCTCTACGACCTGTTCAACACCAAGCCCGAGGAGATCGCCCAGATAAAGCGCGCCCAGGCGTTCGCGCGGGCCCAGGAGGGCGGCGATGCCTGAGAGCGCGGCGACATACTCGGACGGATCGGCACGGCTCGAGGCGGCAAGCCGCGAGCAGGCGCGTGCGCTCGGGATGGACGACCGGCCAGACGCCATCTCGGCAGGGATCGTGAAAGGATCGACCGAGCGCGCGGGCGAGGTGCTCTCATCTAAGGGCGAATCTCCGGGGCGGGGCAGGGCGGACTTCGCCGAACCCTCCCCTGCCGCTGCGGGCAGGCCGAAGGTGAAATCCCGTCTCGCCGCCCAGGCCAAGGGGAACCTCAAGCGCGCGATCGCCGATGCCGCCGCGTCCGAGGCGGACGACTCCGAGGAGCTCTCCGGCATCGGACAGGCGAGCAACACCTTCCGCGGCGCACGCTCCGTCATCGCACGGCATTCCGCCTCCAAGAAGGCTACTGCCGCCTCGAAGCCTAAAGGCCCGCTGAAAGGGGCCGCAAAGCATGCCAAGGCGG
>OLRX01001224.1_pt1 | contig 19901 bp, 20 predicted proteins | sample 1672991 | NCBI WGS metagenome assembly OLRX01 (sample SAMEA3136744, study PRJEB25190) | human gut metagenome | biome: human gut; feature: human-associated habitat; material: faeces | place: Austria | collected 2013
TGGTCCTGGCCTTTGTCATATACTTTATTGTCAAGGAGGCACTGCCCACGTTCGATGAAGTGGCAGTGCCTGATTTCCTGTTGGGCCGGAGATGGAGGCCTATTGCTTACACAGGGGAGCCGTCTTTTGGCATTTTTAATTTCATAGCGGCTACGCTCTATGTATCTCTGGTGGCAATGGTCCTGGCTGTGACAGTGGGGTTGGGGGCCGCCATTTATCTTTCCTGTGTTGCCACCCAGCGGATGCGGGGAATCCTATATCCCTTTGTGGACCTTTTAGCAGGAATCCCATCCGTGATATATGGCTTCATGGGGCTGACCCTTATGGTCAGGATTTTCATCAGGGCCGGAGTCCACACAGGCTCCTGCGTGCTGGCGGCCGGAATCCTGCTGGCCGTTATGCTGCTTCCATTTCTGATATCCTCCTGCAGTGAGACCATGCTGAAGGTGAGAGAACGGTATCAGCCCGCAGCAGATGCCCTGGGTATCTCCAAGTGGCATATGGTGGCCACCATTGTCCTTCCTGGGTCGTGGAAGAACATACTGCTGTCCATGATTCTGGCCATCGGCCGGGCCATGGGGGAAACCATGGCAGTGATGATGGTCATTGGAAATGCAAACCTGTTTCCCTCCCTGCTGGGTAAGAGTGAAAGCATTGCCGCTGTGATTGCGCTGGAGATGGGAACAGCGGTGGTGGGAAGCACCCACTACCACGCCCTGTACGCGGCGGGGATGGTATTGATGCTTTTATTGTTCCTTATCAATTCCGGCATCACCCTGCTGCGAAGTAAACTGGAGCAATAGGCCGGAACCATAGGCCGAAACCATAAGCCGGGGCAATAGGACGGAACAGGCATAAAGGAGGGAAAACCATGCATCTGCGCGCATCACTTACAAAATTCTGGGCGTATTCCAGTATGTTATTGGTGACAGGCATCATATTGTTCCTGTTCGGATATGTTTTTTACCGGGGGGCAGGTACCATCAGCTGGGAATTTTTGTCCCAGCCGCCCAGGGGAGCGGTACTGGGGGAGGAAGGCGGAATCTGGCCTGCCATTGTGGGGAGCCTGTGCTTTACGGCGACAGCCATTGTCCTGGGAGGAATCCCTGCTGTTGCCACAGCACTCTTTATGGTGTTTTACTGCAAAGGACGCAGGATGGCGGGATTAATCCGCATGGTAATCCAGTGTATTTCGGGAATCCCGTCCATTGTCCTGGGACTGTTTGCTTACAGCTTCCTGGTGCGGGACCTGGCCTGGGGGCGCTGCATCCTGTCCTCTGGTGTGGCTCTGGCCGTGATGATTCTTCCTTTTATAGAGGTCAGGGCCGAGAAGACCTTCAGGGAGCTGCCAAAACAGCTGGTACAGTCCTCCTATGCCCTGGGCTGTTCCAGGTTTTACACCATCAGGAAGATTGTGCTGCCGGCCTGCAAGGGAGAGATCGTGTCGGGTGTGATACTGGGAGGCTGCTACGCCATGGGGGCCACGGCCCCTCTCATATTCACAGGGGCAGTGGCGTATTCCGGCCTCCCGGCCCGGCTCACCGCTCCGGCCATGGCCCTGCCCATGCATCTTTACCTGCTGGTAGCCCAGGGAGCCACTTCCATGGACGCGGCTTATGGGACTGCTTTTGTCATGATGGCGCTGATTTTATTCAGCAGCCTTTTGGCAACAATTTACGCAAGGAGGAGCCAGAAAAAATGGAACATATCATGACGCTTCACAATGTCAGCGCATCCTATGACGGCAGGGAGGTATTGTCTGATTTGTCCTTAGACATACCGGCCCGCCGGATTACGGCCGTCATCGGTCCGTCCGGGTGCGGAAAAACCACGCTGCTGCGGTGCATGAACGGATTGCTGACAGAGGAAAAGGGCGTATCCGTATCAGGAAGGATTTTGTTGGACGGACAGGAGATAAAATCCATGCAGAAGGATGTGCTGCGCCGCCGTGTGGGCCTGGTGTTCCAGACGCCGGCCCCCTTTCCGTTTTCCATTTATAAGAACATGACATATGCGCCCCGGTATTACGGCATCCGGGATAAGGCTTCCCTGGAAGCGCTGGTGAAGGAAAAACTCCAGATGGCCGGACTGTACGACGAGGTCAGGGAGGATTTGGGCAGGAATGCTCTGAAGCTCTCGGGAGGGCAGCAGCAGAGGCTCTGTATCGCCCGTGCCCTGACAGTGGACCCGGAAGTGCTATTGCTGGATGAGCCCTGTTCTGCCCTGGATGTGAAATCATCTGCCGTGATCGAGGAAATGCTCACAGAGCTTAAGAAGCAGTATACCATTGTCATTGTCACCCATAACATAGCCCAGGCCCGCCGGATATCTGACTATGGGGCCTTCCTTTTAGGAGGCCGTCTGGTGGAGTGGGGAGAATCGGACCAATTGTTCGGGTGCCCGGCGCAAGAGGAGACAAGGGCGTTTCTGGCCGGAATCTACGGATAGACGGATTTGGGCCAGAATCTGCGGATAGACGGATTCGGGCCGGCAGGGATATGGGGACAGGTGATACAAGATAGAGGATACAGGACAGGAGATACAGGGAGGAGACAGACTGTGATTGTAATAGAGATACCCGGGCGGGAGCCTTTGAAAATCAACCATGTGGTCCTGGATTACAACGGGACAGCGGCAGTGGACGGCATGCTGCTGAAGGGGGTCAAGGAGCGTATTGCCCGGCTTAAGGAGCTGGCCCATGTGTATGTGCTCACTGCTGATACATACGGCACGGTGACGCGCCAGTGCGAACCTTTGGGCATAACTGTAAGGACCTTTCCGCGGGAGGGTGCTGCCGGATGCAAGGAAGAAATCGTAAAGGGGCTTGAGGGCGGCGTGGCCTGTCTTGGCAATGGCTTTAATGATATACAGATGTTTGACGCGGCCCGGCTGTCCATAGCGGTACTGGAGCGGGAAGGCATGTGCGCCGCCCTGTTAAGCCATGCATCTGTGGTGGTTCGCTCCATTGAGGACGGGCTGGACCTTCTGCTGAAACCGGACCGTCTGCGGGCCACACTGAGAAGCTGACGGACCGGCAGGCGGTTGTCCTGCCCTCGTCAGGGAATGAACTGTTTACAATGAAGTTCCTGCAATGAACAGCCCTTAATGGACGGTTTCAAAATGAAAGAAATCCAAAAAAGTTGCATGGTAAATTATGAAATTTTAGGAAAAGGATTGAAACAGTTTTTTAAGTTTAATTACGGAACAATTAATGTTGGCCTGGCTGCCTTGACAAAAGGAGCCAGGCTCTTTATGTTAGAGTGTATCACCGGACGCGGTGGATGAAATGCGTATTTCACAGGGGTGCATGCACATACCGGACTCTGGAAATGCAGCTTTTACATAAAGAATATGATACTGAAAATCAGATAGATGAGGAGACGTAATTATGAAAAGAAAATTAGCAGTTTTAGGAACAGCCATTATGGCGGCGGCAGCCATCACAGCCTGCTCAGGCAAGGATGCCAAGACCACTACAGCGGCAGAGGTGGTAACACAGGCCGATACCACAGACGGGGTGACGGATGGGGAGACAGAGGCAGACACTGCTTCGGACTCTGAAACAGCAGCAGAATCCCAGTCATCCGAATCCGCCTCCCAGGAGGCCGCACTCCTGGAGGAGGCAGAGGATGTGTCCCATGCCGGGGCAGAGCTGGAACAGAGTGAGATTAAGCCTTTCGCAGAGAAGGTGCAGAAGGCGGTGGCAGATAAGGATATGGAGGCATTGGCAGGCCTGTGCGCTTACCCGGTCTATGTTTCCCTTGGAGAAGGACAGGGTGAGGAGATTGCCGACGAGGCAGCTTTCTTAAAAATGGATGCGGACAAGATTTTTACTGAGAGTCTGTTAAAGGAAATTGCGGACACGGATGTAGACACGCTGGAGCAGTTTGGCGCCGGAGTCATCATGGGCGGGGAAAACAGCATTATTTTCAACAATGTGGATGGCCAGGCGGCTATTACCGGCATTAACCTGAACTAGAGCATGTCAGAAAATGCATTCTGAAAATGCAGCAAAGAAGAACAGAATAACCCGCTAATCAACAGGGCGTCCTCCTGCCGCAAGGCAGGGCGGGCGCCCTTTGCATCTAATCTTCCAGCGCATCCTTAAGTGCTCCTAAGAATTCCAGGTCGGATTTTTTGACCCGGATGTTGGAAGCAATGGTCTGGCCGGTGCTGGATGTGACGGTAATTTCAATCAGGGTCCCCTCGTCCATGACCCCGTCCCTGGATGCGGCTTTCACAAATGACAGCATTTTGGGATGGTTGGCCTTAAACTGGTTCCAGGCCGGTTTTAACTGAAGAAGATTCATTGGATTCATATGCTCACCTCCAAACAGGAATTTACGCTATAGTTTACCATATTTGAAAGGCGGAGGTCCAGTCCAATCTTTCAATAAGGCGGTCCTCATAGTTCAATAAGACGGTCCTCATGGAAAAGGACGGGCCGTATGGTCTTGTAAATGGTGCCCGGCTCGTGGTATTATGGTTAAAGATGCACATGAAAGGAAGAACTATGAAATTTATTCATTTATCAGACCTTCATATCGGAAAACGGGTCAATGGTTTTTCCATGCTGGAGGATCAAAAATATATATTAGACCAGATTCTCATGATTGCGGAGGAGGAAATGCCTGACGGTGTTCTCATAGCCGGGGATGTTTATGATAAACCTGTGCCGCCTGCTGAGGCAGTACAGGTCTTTGACGCTTTCCTGACCGGGCTGGCGGACCGGAACCTGCCCGTGTTTGTTATCAGCGGGAACCACGACAGCCCGGAGCGGCTGGCCTTTGGAGGGCAGCTTATGAAGGACAGGAGAGTTTATATGGCGCCTGTGTATGACGGTCATCTGGAGCCGGTTCAACTGGAGGACCGGTACGGAAGCCTGCGGGTCTATATGCTGCCCTTTATAAAACCTGCTGTTGTGAGAAGATGCTGCCCGGAGGAAGGCATTGAAACCTTTGAAGATGCGGTCCGCTGGGCTCTGGAGCATATGACGGGACATAAGATAGGGGAAGATGTCCGCAATATCCTGATCGCCCACCAGTTTGTCACCGGTGCGTCCTGCTGTGACTCGGAGGAGCTGTCCATAGGCGGCCTGGACCAGGTGAGTGCTGAACTGTTCGATTCCTTCGATTATGTGGCCATGGGACATATCCACGGGCCCCAGAAGGTGGGAAGGGATACCCTGCGCTATAGCGGGACTCCCCTTAAATATTCATTCTCAGAGGTGAACCACAGGAAGTCAGTGACCGTGGTGGAGCTGCTGGAAAAGGGGAATGTGACCGTGAATACCCGTATTCTCAGGCCCCTCCATGATATGCGGGAGCTGAGAGGAAGCTATGAAGAACTGACCAGCCGTGATTTTTACCAGGGTACGGCTGTGGATGATTACCTTCACATAACCCTTACGGATGAGGAGGACATACTGGATGCAATAGGCAAGCTGCGCTCCATTTATCCCAATGTCATGAAGCTGGATTATGATAACAAGCGCACCAGGGAGGGCAGGGTGGTGGAAGCTGCCGCCAATGCGGACAAGCCCCCCATTGTTCTGATGGAGGAGCTGTACCAGCTTCAGAACAATCAGCCCATGACAGAGCAGCAGGCTGACTTTGCGGTAAAACTGATGGAAGAGATATGGGAGGGAAGCAGATGAGGCCCACAGAACTGATAATATCCGCATTTGGACCATATGCAGGTGAGGTCACCCTGGATATGGCCTCCCTGGGGGACCGGGGACTTTATCTCATTACGGGCGACACCGGAGCAGGCAAGACCACTCTGTTTGACGCCATTGCATTTGCCCTTTACGGCAATGCCAGCGGGGACAGCCGCAAACCCAGGATGCTGCGCAGCAAATATGCCAGGCCGGATGCCAGGACCTATGTGGAGATGGGATTTTCCTATAGTGGGAAGGAATACAGGGTGCGGCGCAATCCTGAGTATATGAGGACAAAGCAAAGAGGTGAAGGGGAGACACGGGAGAAGCCGGACGCACAGCTTCATATGCCGGACGGCAGGCTCGTTACAGGGGACAAAGCGGTAACGGCGGAGGTGGAAGGGCTTCTGGGCCTTAACAGGGAGCAGTTTTCCCAGATTGCCATGCTGGCCCAGGGCAGTTTTTCCAGGCTCTTGTCAGGCAGAACCGAGGATCGGGGCATCATTTTCCGGGAAATATTCAAGACAAAGCCCTACCAGTTGTTTCAGGAAAAGCTGAAGGACCGGGCCAAGGGTCTGTATGGCCGCTACGCGGACAGCAGAAAGAGCATGGAACAGTATGCCGGAGGTGTTATCACAGAGGGCCATAGTGAGGAACTTAAGCTGCGCTGGAAGGAGGTGCCCCAGGGGAGCCTGGAAGCTCTTTTGGAGGTGCTGGACCAGCTGATTGGGGCGGATGAGGCGCAGCAGCAGGGGAAGGACAGAGCCATGGCCCTGGTCAGGGATGAGATGGCTGCCCTTGGAATGGAGCTGGGGAAAATGCAGGGGGATGCCGCGGTCTGCCGGGATATGGCGGCTGCCGCGGATGTGCTCAGGGAAAATATGCCGGTTCTGGAACAGGCAAAGGTCAGGTATGAGAGGGAGAAGGAACGCCAGGCTGACAGAGACGGGCTGATTGGCACTGTTACCAGGATGGAAGAAAACCTGAAAACCTATGACCGTTTTGACTCGCTGCAGGAAAATCTGAAGGCATGCAGGAAAGAGACGGAGAGCCTTGAAAAAAGGCTGGGGCAGGCGGCCCTGGAGGAAAGGCAGTGGAAGGAACGAAATGACAGCGATGAGAAGATACTGGAAAGCCTTCGCCAGGCAGGAGAAGAATACCAGGCAGCCCTGACAGCAGGGGAGAGACTGGGCGAATACAGCGGGCGCATCGGTCTTCTGGCAGAGGAGCTGGCGCAGTACGGGCAGGAGAGGAAGAAGCTGGAGGCAGCCAGAGAGCGTTACAGGGCAGCAGGCGAGGAGAGCCGCAGGGCAGACGATGCCTACCGGGAGATGTACCAGAGATTCCTGGACAACCAGGCGGGAATCCTGGCTTCACGGCTCACAGAAGGCCAGCCCTGTCCTGTATGCGGCTCCGTCGCTCATCCGGCGCCAGCACGGTATCTGGAGGAGGGAAACGAGGCAGCCAAGGACAAGGTAGACCGGCTTAAGGCTGCTGCCGAGGAAAAGGATAAGGCGGCTGCCAGGCTGAGCCTGGAGGCAGGAAGACTGGCAGGCAGTCTGGATACCCGCTATGAAAGGATGAAACAGCAGATTGATGCTGAGGTGGCTACCTGGAAGGAGGACTGGCAGAAACGGATTCGCCAGGCGGAAGCCGATGCCGGGGCGTTGGCTTTAGAGACAGGGGATGTACGGCAGGGGCGCAGGTATTTCCTTGAACAGTGGGAACTGATGATGGGGCAGCTAAAAGGTCAGCTGGAGCGCCAGGCTGCTGCCCAGAAGGAGAAGATTCGGGAAAAGAAGAAGAGAAAGGAAGATAAGGAAGCCGTCGAAGGCAGAAGGGCTTTGGGGCGTCAATCCCTGGAAGAAGCCTCGGAGCGGAAACAGCAGGCCCAGAAAATGCTGGCAGAGAGCCAGGCAAAGGAAAGGGAACTGGAAAGCCGCCTTAAGGAGATGGAGTCCTCCCTGCCCTATGAGAACAGGAAGGCCGCCCAGGCGGAGCTGGCAGAGAAGAAGGCATTTCTGGCCGGACTGGAAAAGGCGTTTAAGGAGGCGGAAGAATCCTATAACCGGATAAGCCGCAGGGTGTCGGACGCTCAGGCCCGATTGGAGGCGCTGAGAGGCCGGATGGCGGAGAAGGACGCAGAGGGAAGAGAGACTGCGGGAGAGGACCGGGACCCGGCAAAAGGGCCGGACACAATGCTTCCGGGCGGCATGGACGTTAGAACCGCCATGGAACGCCTGGAGGCGCGGATGCAGGAGAACCGGCAGCACCAGTCTGAGGCAAGGGAGAGGCTGACCGGCCTGGAGCAGGAGAAAAGCAGGCTCCACCACAGACTGGAAACCAACCGCATGGCAAGGGAACGTATTTCGGAACAGAAGGCGTCCATGGAAGAGATACAAAAGGAATGGACATGGGTCAAGGCACTTTCCGATACAGCGGCAGGAGAAGTGGGGGGAAAGGAAAAAATTACCTTGGAAACATATGCGCAGATGGCGTATTTCGAGCGCATCATTGCCAGGGCAAATACCAGGTTCATGGTCATGAGCGGAGGCCAGTATGAGCTGAAACGGTGTACGGAGGAGGATAACAGGGGGAAGAACGGACTGGGGTTAAATGTCATCGACCATTACAATGGCACGGAGCGCAGCGTAAAGACATTGTCCGGCGGGGAATCCTTCCAGGCATCCCTTTCCCTGGCCCTGGGCCTGTCGGACGAGATACAGTCGGCAGCAGGCGGAATCCGTCTGGACACCCTCTTTGTGGATGAAGGATTCGGGTCCCTGGATGAGGATACTCTGAATCTGGCCATGAAGTCCCTGGGAGACCTGGCAGAGGGAAGGCGTCTGGTGGGCATTATTTCCCATGTGGGAGAGCTGAAGGAACGAATCCAGCACCAGATTGTTGTGGTGAAGGACAAGACAGGCGGAAGCAGGGCATATATTGAACTGTGACGGAACCATGGCGGCGCTGTGGGGGAATCATGGCAACATGATGGCAAAACCATGGCGGCACCGGGAAAACCGTTTTGCCGGAATAGAACACGGATAAGGAGAATATGGTGAGAAGGAAGGACAGGGAAGTTAAGGATACATATGGAATAAGGGAAATTATACGGGAGTGCGACTGCTGCAGGCTGGCTTTTCCAGATGGAAAGAGCGCCTACATTGTACCTCTCAGCTTCGGATACGACGAGGAGGAAAATGTGCTCTATTTCCACGGGGCAGCCGAGGGGAAGAAGATGGATCTGGTCAGGCAGACCGGGTACGCAGGGTTTGAGATGGACACTGCCCATGGCCTTAAGACGGCGGACCAGGCCTGCGGATTTTCCTTCCGGTACCGAAGCGTGGTGGGGGAAGGACCCATCCGGGTAGTGGAGGAGACACAGGAAAAGAAAAAGGGCCTGAACTGCATCATGGGCCACATGTCAGGAAAGGGCAGCTGGGATTACCCGGAAGCTATGCTTAAGAGAACCGCTGTGCTGCGCCTGGATGTGGAACAGATGTCAGGGAAAGAACAGGTTTAGGAGGCTGTGACAAAGGAGGAAGAATATGTTTGAGTCAAGATGCGGAGTCTGCTGCAATCAATGTGAAAGAAAGGAAGCGGTCCGCTGTACGGGATGCGCAACCATGGAAAAGCCCTTCTGGGGCGGTGAGTGCGGTGTTAAATCCTGCTGCGAGGCAAAAGGGCTGAACCACTGCGGAGAATGTCCTGATTTTCCATGTGAGATGGAGGCATCCATGGGAACAGATATGGGCTTTGATGCAGAGTCAAGGTTAAAACAGTGCAGGGAATGGGCAAAATAAAATCACCATGGAGGAGATATGCTGTCAGAGGATATGGCGGAAGCAGCCAATCAGGAATGTCCGATTTTGGATAAGGTTTATGAAGACCAGACGGTCGTTGGGATATCGGGAAAAAAAGTGGAGTTTGACACGGTGAAATTCGTCAGGTGCAGGATGGAGGAGTGTGATTTCAGCGGCGCGTCCTTCTGCAATGTAGTATTTGACAAGTGTGATTTTTCTAACTGCTCCTTCCGGGATACCTATTGGAAGAATGTGAATGTATCAGACTCAAAGGGGGACGGAAGCCAGTTCTGCAACTCTACGTTTAAGTGGGTGAAGCTTCTGGACAGTCAGTTCCACTACGGGAATTTCTCTACTGCTTTTTGGGAGTTCGGCGAAATAAGGGGCTGTAATTTCAGGGAATCCTTCATGTCTGAGGTGAAATTTAAAAAGACGGTTTTTTCCTCCACGGACCTGGCCGGCACGGATTTTTTCCGTACACCGTTAAAGGGAATGGATTTATCAGAGTGCGTCATTGACGGCATCATGGTCTCAGACCAGTTCACGGAACTGGCGGGCGTAAAGGTCAGCCTGCTGCAGGCCGCCGAGCTGGCCAGGCTGATGGGAGTTAAAATTGTGTAAATGGGTTATATAATATAAACTATATATAGAAAAACAGGAGGATGTTACAATGGTAGAGAGCATGACGATTCAGGAGTTTCTGGATGTATTATCTTCAAAGGAGCCGGTGCCGGGAGGAGGCGGTGCTTCTGCCCTGGCTGGAGCCCTGGGCAATGCCCTGGGACAGATGGTGGCCAATCTGACCATAGGCAAGAAGAAGTACGCGCTGGTGGAGGATGAGATTAAGGAGCTGGCAGAGCGGATGAAGGGAATCCAGGGACAGTTTACCCAGCTGGCTGACCAGGATGCGAAGGTGTTTGCGCCTCTGGCCAAGTGCTACAGCCTTCCCTCAGATACGGAGGAAGAAAAGGCATACAAGGCAGAGGTCATGGAAGCACGCTTGCTAGATGCCAGTCTCGTGCCAATGGAAATCATGGAAAAGGCAGCGGAAATGCTGGAAATCATGGATATCCTTGCTGATAAGGGAAGCAGGATGGCTGTCAGCGACGTGGGCGTGGGAGTTCAGTTCATCAGGACCGCATTGCTGGGAGCCGTGATGAATGTGTACATCAATACCAAGTCCATGAAGAACAGGGGGAAGGCGGAAGAAATGAATGAAAAGGCGGAACGCCTCATTAGGGAGGGGACAGAGGCAGCGGACCGCATATATCAGAAGGTGCTTGGGCAGCTGAGATAGAAGCCGGAAATCGCTGGCTTTTATGAACCTGCCGACGTATATTTGTTCACCCCAACCCTCCAGAACAGGCAGCAGAGGGCGAAGAATACAAGGCATGAGACAGGGGCGGCAGCATAGAGTAAACGGCTGCTTTTTCCCAGAAGGATAAGCAGGGGATAGTATTGGAAACAGGCCAAAGGGATAGAAACAGAGAGCCGCATAAATAATGTAAAATCCCATGAACAGAAAAGTACCGCACAGAATCATGAAGAGCAGAAGAAAAGCTCCGCGGAGAGTCCAGCGGATACCGCTGGCGTGTACGGCGTAAGCAAGGATGATGGCTGCCTGTAGGAGGCGCCCTACGCTGGAGAATTCAATCCTGGAGGCAAAGGTCTGGAACAGGGTTCCGGCAGGGCGGAGCATGATCCGGTCAAATTCACCGTTTGAAACCACGTGGCTGAATCCCTTAAAGCCAGCGGCAAATAATTCTGCTATGGAAAAGGCGGACAGTACAACGGAAAAACACAGGAGGACCTGCTGGTATGTGAAGCCTTCCACTGCATGAAACTGCTGAAACATGAAGAACACGCTCAGAAAACCGGCAAAGGAAACAAAAAACTGACCAAGGGCCGTAAGGAGGAAAGAAACCTTATATTCAAGAGCGCTTTTCAGTTGGATGGAAAAATAGCGGCAGTATAAACGTAGCATAATCAACCTCCCTGTATGACTGCGTGTTTTAAGGCGAGCGACATCAAATAATGGCCGAGGATTGTCAGGGCAATGACCCAAAAAAGCTGAAGGGCCAGGGTGCCCGCGGCCTCTGTACCGGCAACGGATATACCGCTTTCCTGTATATTCATTAAATCAGAGGCACTGCCACCCCGGGGGAACGGTGTATAATCAATGGAAATATGTTTGGCAGAGGAATAATGTTTTTTCAGCATCTAAAGGTCGCCGTCCAATAGAAGGCGGCCTTTTCCTATGAGAAGAATCCTGTTTGTCAATGCCTCTATATCCTGGGTATCATGGGTGGTCAGGATGATGGTGGTGCCATGGTCCCTGTTGATTTCACGGATAATATTGCGGACAGCTTTTTTTGAGACCGCATCCAATCCAATGGTGGGCTCGTCCAGAAAGAGGATTCGCGGCGAGTGAAGGAGGGAGGCGGCAAGCTCTCACCGCATCTGTTGTCCCAGCGAAAGCTGCCGGACAGGTGTTCTGATTATGGCTCCAATGTCCAGGAGCTGAATCAGATAACTCAGGTTTCTGTGATAAGACTGGTCTGAAAGGCGGTAGATATCCTTTAAAAGTTCAAAGGAATCTTCCACAGGCACGTCCCACCACAGCTGGGAGCGCTGGCCGAATACAACTCCGATGTCCTTGACATATTCCCTCCGCTGCTTCCATGGAATCATGCCATTGATTCGGCATTGGCCGCTGTCCGGAACCAGGATGCCGGACATGATTTTAACGGTACTGCTTTTTCCGGCGCCGCTGGGACCTATATAGCCCACGATTTCACCCTCACGGATATGAAAGGAGATATCCTCCAGCGCATGGATGGTTTCATATTCCCTGTGGAACAGGGAAGAAAAGGCGGCCCACAGACCGGAATTCCTTTGGGCCACCCGGTATGTCTTGCAGATATGTTCCACCGTAATCATGTTTTTATCCTCCCCAGAAAGCCTGTACGGCATTTTAGCAATAAATTTCTATTTTATAGTCTGGATAAGGGATTGTCAACAGTATTAAAATAAAAAACCTCCTGCAAAAGTGCCGTTGGATCCTATAGTTTTTTTCTATGTACAAAAAGCATATTTATACAACATTTCTATCCGGGATGCAGCTGAATTCAGTCAGACTCTGAGAAATCTGGAAAATACTCTTCTTAATTACTGGAGTTATATATGTGATTTGTTGAATTGGAATAAAAGAACTGAAATTGAAAAAATGTAATGGGAATTATGGAAAAATAATTGAATTAAAGTAGTAATTGGTAGAAGTAGACAAAAAAATATACCGATGCTATAATGAGGCCGTCATTTTTACATCATTCAATATTCCAGATACAGGGCTGGTGACTGGCTTTACGGATTCCTGTATCTGTCGGAAAGGAAGGTTTTACTATTATGAAACACAGGAAATGGTCCCGACTGATGGCCCTGGCTCTCAGCGCCGTGATGCTGACCGCATGCGGCCAGTCCGGCGGGGCGAAGGAGGAGCCCGCCACCGCGGTTGCCGGAGGGGCGGCTGAGGGGACAGAAACCACAAAGCCAACAGGGGAAATAAGTTATAAAACAGAGCTGAACGTCGCCATAACAGCAAATCCGCCGAGTCTGGATGTTCACGGTGTCAATTCCAACATTGTGGGCGGAATCGGTACCCATATCTACGAGCCGCTGTTTGCTATGGATGCAGACTATAAGCCGGCCGGTGTCCTGGCTGATTCCTACACCATAAGCGAGGATGGCAAGGTCTATACAATCAAACTGCGCCAGGGCGTCAAGTTCCACAATGGACAGGAAATGACGGCTGACGATGTGGTTGCCTCCATGTCCCGGTGGCTGGAATTATCGGGCAAGGCAAAAGCCCTTCTGGCAGGAACCGTATTTGAAAAAGCAGATGATTATACTATTACCATGACATTGCCGGAGGCATATGCCGATGCCCTGACCGTAGTCGCAGCGTCCATTCAGTTCCCTGCGATTTATCCGAAGTCCGTTATTGATTCTGCAGGAACAGAGGGCATTACGGAATACATTGGCACAGGTCCCTATAAGCTGGACGAGTGGAAGCAGGACCAGTACATTCATTTGGTCCGGTATGAGGACTATGCGCAGCCGGCCGGAGAGTCTTCCGGTTTCACAGGTGAAAAACTGGCAGCTACTCCGGATATTTACTTCCGCGTGGTGACAGATGATTCCACCCGGGTTGCAGGTGTCCAGACCGGCCAGTACGACATTGCGGAAGAAATGCCCCAGGAGAGGTATCAGGAACTTTCCGGTGACAGCAGTCTCAAGTTTTATGTAAAGACCGCAGGTACCATCAACCTGTTCTTCAACACCACAAAAGGGATCATGGCCAGCCCGCAGATGCGTCAGGCTATTATGGCCTGCCTGAATTGCGATGATATTATGCTGGCAAGCTACGGAGACCCAAACCTGTATGTGCTCAATCCAGGGTGGTGTAACCCGGATGATGCGATGTGGGGCAGTGATGCAGGCTCTGAATATTACAATCAGAATAACATCGGGAAAGCAAAGGAATTGTTGACAGAGGCCGGTTATAACAATGAAGAGATTGTTCTGGTGACGACACCTGATTATGGCGAGATGTACAATGCAACCCTGGTTGTACAGGCTGAATTACAGAGTGCGGGCATTAATGCGGTGGTTGAGAGTTATGACTTCGCAACCTTTATGGAGCACAGGGCCAATCCGGATCAGTTTTCGCTGTATATTACAAGCAACCGCTATAACCTGAATCCGGTTCAGCTGTCTGTTCTGACCAAGGATTGGGCCGGGCTGGACCGCCCTGAGGTAGATGAGGGGATTGCTGCAATCCGTATGGCATCTTCCCCTGAAGAGTCATCTGCAAAATGGGATGATTTGCAGGAGTTCCTGTATGAGTACGGTGCGGCAAGCGTACTGGGCCACTACAGCGGCCTGATGGCCACAGGGGCCGGTGTTGAAGGCTTTAATTTCTTCGATTTTCCACTTTACTGGAATGTGAAGGTTCCTGCATAACTTATGGTTTACTGGCAGGTGGCGGGTTCTCCCCCACCTGCCTTTTGATATATCAATATGTATGATTGAATGGGAAGGAAATAATAATGCTATCTTATATCATAAAGCGGATTCTCTCGCTGATTCCGACTCTGTTTGTAGTGTCTGTAGTGGTTTTTCTGGTGGTTTACATGATTCCCGGAGGTCCGGCCACAGCGCTTTTAGGCATGGAAGCCACCCCGGAAGCCATTGCGGATTTAAATGCACAGCTGGGGTTTGACCGCCCCTTTTTTGTGCAGTACGCAGACTGGTTCATGAATATGCTCCATGGTGACTGGGGACAGTCCTATTTCCTTCAGACAACCGTACTGGATGCCATTGGAGAATACTTTGTTCCGACGTTCAGCCTGGCGGTTTTTGCACAGCTCATATCTCTGGTAATCGCTGTCCCAATGGGAATTCTGGCTGCCTACAAGCGGGGAACCTCTGTGGACATCATTACAGTATCAATTTCCCTGCTGGGAATCGCCATACCCGGTTTCCTGCTCAGTATGTTTCTGATGCTGTTTTTTGGTGTTCACCTGAAATGGCTTCCTGTGGCAGGTTATGTACAGCTGAGCCGGGGACTGTTGGAACATCTCCGGTATCTGCTTCTGCCTGCCTTGTCGCTGGGGGTTGTCCAGGCTGCTTATATTACCCGCATGTCCCGATCCGCTATGCTGGATGTTCTCTATATGAATTACATACGCACAGCCCGGGCAAAGGGGCTGAGGGAATCTGCCGTGGTCCTGGTTTACGGCCTGAAAAACGCGGGTCCCACCATACTGACCGTTGCAGGCCAGTCCTTTGGCAGCCTTGTAACAGGAACCATCGTGACCGAAACCCTGTTCAACATACCGGGACTGGGCATGCTTACCATGACTTCTATTACGCGCCGTGATGTTTTTGTCATTCAGGGTGTGGTTCTGTTTGTAACTCTGATTTATGTGCTGGTAAACCTTGCGGTGGACATTCTGTACGGATTTGTAGATCCGCGTATCCAGCTGGGAAACAAGTAGGGAGGAAAATCATGAAAATACCAAATACCACAACAGATTATCAGACAAGCCTGGACATCCTCCGCGAACAGCGCCAGATTCGGCGTGAGCGCTTTTTTTCCAGTCCGGGGCTGATTATGGGGCTTACTGTTTTCATTCTCATTGTGATGGCCGCCATAATCATTCCCGCGGTTGCCAACGTGGATCCCAATGCAATGGCCATTGCAGACCGTCTCAAGGGGCCAAGTCTCAAACATCCCTTTGGCACCGATGAATTTGGCCGTGATTTGATGATCCGCGTTCTCTACGGGGCAAGAGTTTCTCTTTTGGTAGGCGGCACCGTGGCTCTGCTGTCCTGTGCCCTGGGCACGGTCATCGGTATTTACGCAAGTTACTTCAAAATCCTGGATCACATCCTGATGCGTATCTGCGAGGGTCTGATAGCCATACCCGGTGTGCTGCTGGCGATTGCACTTATGGCCGCGCTGGGAGCAGGCAATCTGAACGTGATTATAGCTCTGACCATCGTGTACACCCCCAGCGTTGCGCGGATTGTGCGCAGCAGCGCCCTGGTCACCAGGGAACAGCCCTATGTGGAGGCAGCCAAGGTTCAGGGGGCGGGCAGCGGGCGCATTCTCCGGAAACTGATTCTGCCGGGCGTAATTTCTCCCCTGACGGTTCAGGCGTCATTCATTTTTGCGCAGGCAATCATTTCCGAGGCGTCTTTGAGCTTCCTGGGAGCCGGTATCCCTGCTCCGGCCGCAAGCTGGGGCAACATATTGCAGGGAAGCAAGCAGGTACTCCAGAAAGCGCCGTGGACCGTCATATTTCCGGGGCTGGCAGTGGTGCTTTGCGTGCTCAGCCTGAATCTTTTGGGGGATGGACTGCGGGATTACCTTGACCCGCGTACGGCAGGGAGGAAGAAACGATAATGAAACCAGATGAAACACAAAATAGAATGCAAAGTGAAATGACAAATGAAGCGGGGACACTGCTGGAAATCCGTAATCTGAAGGTGAGGTTTACGGCCCGAAAAAAAGTCCTGACCGCGGTGGACGGAGTGAGTATGAGCATCAGGCCGGGCGAAATCGTTGGCGTTGTAGGAGAATCCGGTTCCGGTAAAAGCGTCATGTCCCAGTCAATCCTGCGTCTGCGGGAATATGATTCTGATGTGAGATATGAGGGCCAGGTCCTGTTTGAGGGTCAGGACCTTTTAAAGGCATCCCAGGCTGAAATGCGTGGGATACGGGGCAACCGGATTGCGGTCATTTTTCAGGACCCCATGACCTCATTAAGCCCGGTGCACACCGTGGGCAGACAGCTGTCAGAGGTGCTGGTTCTGCATAAGAAGATGACGAAACAGAGGGCAAAGGAACGGTGCAGGGAGCTGCTGCGTCTGACAGGCATACCAAATCCGGAAGATTGTATGAGAAAGTATCCTTACGAGTTGTCCGGCGGTATGCAGCAGCGCGTGATGATTGCCATGGCCCTTTCCTGTGAGCCGAAACTGCTGATTGCCGATGAACCGACCACGGCGTTGGATGTAACCATTCAGGAGCAGATTTTGAACCTGATCGCGGAACTGAACGAACGGATGGGGATGTCGGTCCTGTTTATTACCCATGACTTGGGGGCCATGGCCCAGCTCTGCCACAGCGTCCGCGTCATGTATCTGGGGAATCTTGTGGAAGAAGCCCGGACAGAAGAATTATTCGCCCGGCCCATGCACCCATATACCCAGGGCCTGCTGGACTGCATCCCCCGTCTGGATTCAGACCGCAGCCAGCAGCTGCACGTGATTTCCGGCGTGGTGCCGCCCCTGTCCAATGTGCCTGACGGCTGCCGTTTCTGCACCCGCTGTCCATACGCCGGCCAGCGCTGCATGTCGCAGAATCCTCCATCGGTGGAGGTGTTCCCGGAACATAAGGCAAAATGCTGGAAATACACTCCGGAACAGGAGGCGGAATAGAATGAAAACACCACTTTTAGAGATGAGGAACCTTCAGAAGAGCTACCCGGTTTACGGCCCTCTGGGCAAGCTGTTTCCTCCCAAAACATACATGAGGGCGGTGTCCAATATGTCTCTTGATCTCTATGAAGGCGAGACCTATGGTTTGGTTGGAGAGTCCGGCTGCGGAAAAAGCACTACCGGACGCTCCATACTGGGACTGGTAAAACCTGACAGGGGTGAGATTCTGTATAGAGGCCGCGATTTGACCCGGCTGAGCGATGGTGAATTCCGCCCTCTGCGCCGGGATTTGCAGATGGTCTTTCAGGATACCTTATCCTCCCTCAATCCGCGTTCCCGAATCGGGGCTTTGTTGGAGGAGCCGTTGATAGTCCAGGGGATGGGGGACACAAAGGGACGGCGCCAAAAGGTGCTGGAGACATTGGAAATGGTCGGATTATCGGAGGATTACTACTTCCGCTATCCCCATGAACTGTCGGGGGGCCAGGTACAGCGCCTGGGCATTGCGAGGGCGCTGATTATTGAGCCAAAACTGATTATCTGCGATGAGCCGGTTTCGGCGCTGGACGTATCCATTCAGTCTCAGATTCTGAATATGCTGACCTCGCTGCAAAGGAAGATGAATCTGGGAATGCTGTTCATATCCCATGACATTGGCGTAGTGCGTTATATCTCCAGCCGCATTGGTGTCATGTATCTTGGTACATTGGTGGAGGAGGCCGGCACTGACCAGCTTTTTGCACATACTCTTCATCCGTATACCCAGGCCCTGTTTGCTTCCATCCCGGATTTTAACAAGAGGGGCAGAAGCGTATCTCTTCAGGGGGAACTGCCAATGCACACCGATGAGTTTAAGGGATGTGTGTTCCATACCCGCTGCCCTTATGCCAGTGACAAATGCCGTGAGTCGGCTCCTGAACTGACGGAAATCCGTCCGGGGCACAGGGTGGCCTGCCATAGGGTAGGTTAAGACATGGGTAAATAGAAAGGGTACGGATATATAATATGCAGAAGATATTGTTTGTCAGTTATTGTATTTTAAATACAGCCGCCAAGGTGGCCCGGTACGGGGAATCCGGGAAACAGGAGGAGAAATCCGGACAGGAGTTTGTGATGAAGGCAGTTGAACAGGGAATCCAACTGGTTCAGCTGCCCTGTCCGGAATTTACCCTGTATGGTCCAAAACGGTGGGGCCATACAAGGGAACAGTTTGACAATCCGTTTTTCAGGGAGCATTGCAGGAAAATACTGAGTCCTGTTCTTACCCAGATGAAGGCGTATATGGGGCCGGAGAGCCGGGAGCAGGGGTTATGATGGAGGTATCCCCATATGACAGTAACACAGAGAATACAGCTTATTTTGCGGCCCAGACAGGCTGCATACCTGTACGCAAATCAGCCCGGCAGGACCCTGTATTTGCAGCTGTGCTGGCAGAAAAACCCCAGGCAAACGGTGAGAAAGCCATGGAGGAAGCCAGAAACAATTAATAATCCGGTCCTCTGTCAGGGGACGCGGTAATCGGATGGGAATCAGGTAACATCACCGATGACAGCAGCCCTTGCAGCCGGAGAACGTACATGATATAATCAGACCACTGCAAAGCGCCGTATGCCATGGGCAGGCAGCTGCGGAGGATTGGTTTTGGCAGGGGTATGGAGTGGACGTGGGTGAGCCAAAGCATTCTCAGGGAAGGAGAAGAAGATTGAAAATGAAAACATTAAAAGGCGCCGAGGTTTCGGCAAAAATCAAGGAACAGGTAACGCAGATGATGGAAGGCCTGGAAGGCCCGGCTCCGAAGCTGGCCATTGTGCGGGTGGGAGAAAAACCGGACGATATGTCCTATGAACGGGGGGCCGTGAAGAAGATGGAGAACTTCGGCCTGCGGGTCCGGACTTATGTGTTCCCGGAACAGATAAGCGACAGCGATTTCAAGGCTGAATTCAGTGCAATTAACCGTGACCCGGATGTGTCGGGGATCCTCCTGCTCCGTCCTCTGCCAAAGCAGATTGCGGAGACGGACATAGAGAAGATGATTGACCCGGAAAAGGACCTGGACGGGATTTCGCCGGCCAATATTGCCAAGGTATTTGCGGGGGACAAAACCGGTTTTGCGCCCTGTACCGCCGAGGCGGTCATAGAGGTATTGAAGGCCAATGAGATAGATATGACGGGAAAGAACGTGACCATAGTGGGCCGCAGCATGGTGGTGGGACGTCCGCTGTCCATGCTGATGCTGAAGGAAAATGCCACGGTTACCATCTGCCACACCAGGACCATGGACCTGGAGGCAGAGTGCCGGAGGGCTGAAATTCTGGTGGCCGCAGCAGGAAAGGCCAAAATGCTGGATGGCCGCCACGTAGGGCAGGATGCCATTGTCATTGATGTGGGTATTAATGTGGATGAAAATGGAAAATTATGCGGAGATGTGG
>OLRX01001229.1_pt1 | contig 19778 bp, 23 predicted proteins | sample 1672991 | NCBI WGS metagenome assembly OLRX01 (sample SAMEA3136744, study PRJEB25190) | human gut metagenome | biome: human gut; feature: human-associated habitat; material: faeces | place: Austria | collected 2013
CCTCAGGTCCTTCCATCAACATTCTTATTAAGCTGATGACGATTGTGTCTCTGGTGTTTGCTCCTCTGTTCCTGCAGTTTGGAGGATTAATCTAATCTCAAAGCCGAATTCTATTACGGTTATGCAATAATTAATGGGAAGGAAAATCTAAAGTATGGATTTTCCTTCCCATTATTTTATTAAAATCCTGTTGATAAGGGGCTGTATCCTGCCTCAGCAATCCCCGACACAATCTCATCCGCCAGACCGTCCAGGGCCTTCACCACCTCGTCTATCTGCTCCGGCTTCATGTTGTCAATATGGAAGCCTCCGGTGCACACCACTACCCGGCCGGTTTCCCTGCACAGTTTCTCCGCCAGCCTCCGGCACAGGACCTCGTCCTTGTGGCCTATCAGGTTTAATACGGAAGATGTTGCGCTTATGGTTCCGTTTCCTGTCAGGGACGGCCTTGGCACTGCCTGGACCGTACATCCGATATGGGGCTTGTCTCCTCCCTGGATACAGGCCAGGATATCCTCTCCTAAAAAAGCAGCGCCTGCCTCCATATAAGAAAAGGACAGTTCCTTTCGTCCCCTTATAATCCAGTCCATCTGCGGTACTCCTTTCCCTCGATTCCAAACGGCTCCAGCAGCTTGGAAGCAATATGATATATCATCTCCTCCATATTCTCCGGCCTGTGATAAAAGGTCATCATAGGAGGAATCACTCTCACTCCGGGCATCATGGACAGCTCGTACATATTCCTCAGGTGTATGGGGCTTAAGGGAGTCTCCCTGGCTGCCAGGACCAGCGTCCGCTGCTCCTTGATGGTCACATCCGCTGCCCGTAGAATCAGATTTTCAGCATACCCTCCATGGATTCCGGCAATGGTCTTCATGCTGCAGGGCACAATCAGCATCCCTTCCGTGGCAAAGGATCCGCTGGCAGGCCCGGCTCCAATCTCATCCGGGCCCAGGACATGATCAGCCAGCCCTTCCACCTGCTCCACAGACAGGTCCGTCTCCTGGCCTAATGTAAGAACAGCGCTGTGGCTCATAATGAGATAGGACTCATATTCCGGCTGTTCCCCTATTAACTCCAGACATTTTACCAGGATGGGCAGCCCGCTGGCGCCTGTAGCCCCTACTATAATCCTCTTCCCCCCGCTGTTATGTCCTTTGCTTTTCATGAAATCTTCCCCTCATTTTCCTGCTTTACCCATTCGGACGGGTCCAATTCCATGAACCTGGCCCGTACAAAGCGGTCCTTCTGGTCAAATGGGACCGTGCAGTCAAAAATAGTCTTACAAGCAATGCCATGGTCTCTTATGCTCGGTGAAAATGCCGGGTCATTGGACGGGTCCAGAGGATGGCATCTCACCCCCGGAATGGTGATGGTATCCACATCTCCCTGGAACCTTGTGTTCATGGCCCATAGCACATCGTTCATATCAAAACAGTCCACGTCCTCATCTACCAGGAAAATATGCTTCAATTCACTGAAAGCGGAAAAGGCCAGAAGGGCTGCCTGTCTCTGCCTGCCTTCATCACTGGCAACAGACTTCTTAAACTGAAGCACCGCCATGTATTTTCCGCCTCCGGCAGAACAGCAGTATACATTTTGAAGCCGGCCCGGCATGGCTTTTTCCACCATACCGTATATGCTGGCCTCTGTGGGGATTCCGGCCATGGACACGTGTTCCTCGCTGGGCCCGATGCAGGTCTGCATAATGGGATGCACCCTGTGGGTAACCGCTTTGACCTTAATGAGCCAGCACTGGTCGCTGGCCGGCCCTGTATATCCGGGAAATTCCGGCATGGCAAAGCCTGTATGGGTGTTCTGGTCCTCCTTGATTCTCACATTGGGAACCACCTCACCCTCAATGACGTACTCCGCATTGGCTATGGCCAGTTCATCCACGGTCAGGCACCGGCACAGTTTGACCGGCTCTCCCCGAAGCGCACCTGCCACCGACAGCTCGTCATACCCCAATGGCGTGGTGGGCGGTTCAAAGCAGGAACCAATCTCAATGGCCGGATCCACTCCGATGCTGATGGAGATGGGCAGCCTGCGGCCCAGCTGCTCCGCCCTCTCCGCCATGGCTCCGATATGTCTGGCACCTGGCGTAAAGAAAATGGACAGCTCATCCCTGCCCTGGATACAGAGCCTGTGGATAGTCACATCATGAGCCCCTGTATCCGGATGGGCGGCATAGCACATGCCCAGAGTAATATATGGGCCGGCGTCATAGGGTGTGTTGGTTGGCGCAGGAACCAGCTTATACAGGTCAAAATCCGGCTCATCAGCCCTGTGCACCACCTGCTGGCAGGCCGGTTCCCCCTGGCACATCACAGGTAAAACCGGCTTCTCCACACTGCGGCAGAGCATCTTTCCCAGCTCCTCCGGCTTACAGTCCAAAAGGGCAGCCACACGCTTCCTGCTGGCCAGCACGCCGATGGCAACACTGGCATCGGGATGTCCCTTCACATTGTGAAAAATCATGGCCGGGCCTTCCTTGGTAGGCCGCTTTACCGTACCTCCCGCTCCCACATACCGGTAAACCCCGGATAATTGGGCCATTGGCTCAACCTCCACGTCTGTTTCCAGCAGCTGCCCCGGCAGCTCTGCCAATAATTCCAGCGCACTTCTCAAATCCCTGACCTTTTTTGCCATATCATAATCTCCTGTCCGGCGTTTCCTACCATACGCCTGTTATCATTTCTTCTATCTCACATCTTAACGGAAAAGGACTGGAGAATCAATTCATCTTATGGTATAATTGTTTCCAAATTGGAATGTATTCACAAAGCAAACCGGAACATATAAAGAACAGGCATGAATCTGAATATGCCCTCTCAAATGTCCCAGAAAGAAACGGATGACAGATATGACCTTTGAACAACTGGATTATTTTATTGCGGCCGTCCAGTGCGACACCTTTTTGGACGCCGCGGAGACACTTCACATCAGCCAGTCCGCCCTGTCCAAACAAATCATGAAGCTGGAAAAGGAACTGGATATCCAGCTGTGGGACAGAAGCCGGCGCTCCGCCGTCCTGACAGAGGCAGGGCACATGTTTTACGAGGAAGCCCTGAACCTGTCCAAAGAATACCGCAGAACCCTCTTTCGAATCAGCGAATTCAAGGAAAAAGCAGGCCAGAGGCTGTCCATCGGCACCCTTCCCATCCTGTCCCAGTACCATCTCACAGCCATGCTGAAGGATTTTGCAGACAGCCATCCCCTCATCCATGTTTTTCTGGAGGAAGTTGAGGAACACGACCTGCTGCAGGGATTTTCCAACAACGCCTATGACCTCATCATCACCCGCAGCAACATGCTGGACAGTAAAACCCATACCTTCCTTCCATTGGCAGAAGACAGGCTGGTTGCAATCCTGCCTGAAAACCACAGACTGGCAGACAGATCCTGCATCTCCCTGAACGACATTGCCGGAGAGGGCTTCATACTGATGCACAGCTATACATCTATCTACCATTTCTGCATGGACCTGTTCCAGAAGGCTGGAATCCGCCTCCATCTGCTGCGCACAGCCCGCATGGAATCCATTATCAGCGCCGTGGCTGTCCATGAAGGCATCAGCCTGCTGCCGGAGGAAAATTTCAGGCTGTTCCAATATAAAGACATTGTCTCTGTTCCCATAGAGCCCGCCGGCAAGCTGTCCATCGGCATAGCCGGAAAAAAGCAGGGACAGGTTTCATCTGCCATGGCCGAATTTCTCCGCTATGCCAAAGGTTATACGCGCTGAACCTGCTCCGGCACAACGGCCCACATGCGGACAGGAAGTCCTGTGGCTCCCTCAATAGGAGGGAACACTGCAAATACAATGGCTCCGGCCGCAGGCACCTGGTCCAGATTGCACATAACTTCCACCTGCAGCTTTCCCTTGTCCAGCAGATAGCGCTCACAGGCCAGGTCCCCTGACCGGGCTGCCAGTACCGATGCATCCGTATCCAACGTTTCGTGTCCGTTGGCAGCCGCGTTCCGCACCTCATAGATGTATCTCAGGGCCTCCATGGACCACCCCGGAAAATGCTCTTTGCCCTCCTGGTCAAAATTTGAAATAGCGTCCATATCCGGCCACCGCCTGCTCCAACCGGTATAAAGGGCCACAAAAGCCCCATCCGGAATATCCCCGTACGCGGCCTCAAACCCTTTGATGTCATCAACGGTCACAGCATATTCCACATTTTCCTTCACCTTTTCAGAGATATCAATGACCACCAGGGGAAAGACCATGTCCTTGACGCCGTACTGCTCCGACAATGCCTCCCCCTTGATAAAATGTCCCGGAAAATCAATATGCGTGCCGAACTGCCCCGGAAATTTGAAGGTCTGAATCAGACATTCCAGTTCATTTCCCCAGTCATATACGGTTTTTGAAAGTTCCACAGCCCCCTCCGGAATTCCTCCCCAGTACGGGCTGTCGTTGTTGAGCGGGTGGGACAGCTCGACCCATCGGCACCTCTTAAGCCTCTTTAAATCTTCCCATAATTCATACATATTCCGGTTCCTCCTGTCGTATTTTTACTTCTTTTGTTACATTCTAATGACTCCATTATAGCGTGTACGCTGGGTCATTACAAGAAAAATACGCCCACCTTTAATATCACCTTTAATATCATCCCGGAAGCACCGCATTCCTGTCCCCGGTTATACCGCAATCCTTCAGAGATATCTTTATACTGGTAAACGGCAGCGGGATACGGTAATGGTCCCACCGCCAGTTCAGACAAACAGCTCTGGAATACCCGGCCTGGACTTCGATGAAATTCTTCTTTCCCTTTTCAGCCAGGTAAAATCCCAGGGTTTTCGGAACCCTTCTTGGCCCCAGAGGTCCGTCCATGGCTGCTGCCAGAGTCTTTCCGGGACACCCTGCCTCCTCGATCAGATTTCTCAGAAAATCCCGGCTCCTGCAGCCGTCCGGAACCCTTATAGCCTTTCCATTACAGCGTTTGATTATATTTTCAATGTAATCCCCGCGCCCGTCTGAGGTCACTATGACCGCTATGTCACGTCCCTCCGACAGTCTCCTGAGCAGCAGGTTCATCAAGAAGCTGTCCTCATGCCAGAAACCAATGATAGCGCCCCTGTCAGGCATATCTTTGGTCCATATATCGGGCATCTCCACTTCCAGCCGCACCGTCTTCTCAAGCAGCCTTAAATAACAGTAATATAGACGGCACAAACATGCCTTTGCCATGTTCTCCATAACCGGCATCTTCCTTCTGTCCTGTCGTAAGTCCGTACTGTTCTGCTGCCAAAGCTGCAATCCGTCCGGATTCATACAATTCTGCTGTCTTACGGGCCTCCTCCGATCTACCAGACCAGACATCCCGCTCCAATACCAGCCGGGCCGCAGCGGCAGCAAAAGCCTCCGGATGTTCTTCTGTCATATATCCGTTTATTCCCGGTCTGACTACATCCACAACGCCGGAGGCCCTAACGGCTGCTACGGGACAGCCTGCAGCCATGGCTTCCAGCAGCACAATTCCCTGTGTCTCAGACTTGGACGCAAATAGAAAAGCATCTGCCGCATTCAGATAATGTCGCACCCGGATATTCTCCGGAAGCCATAGCCTCATATAACTTAAAATGGTGGAGATATTCCTCATACCGGGTGTGGTAGGTGTAGGCTACCGGTATCTTGTATTTCTTTCCCAGATACAGGGCCGCCTGCCCAACCAGCACAGGATGATGGACATGAATCACATCAAAATTCCCCTTCCTGAAAGATGCTTCTATTTTTTTATCAAAACAGTTCCCCAGGATCATCCCTCTGTCCGCCTTTCGGTAAAAAACCTTAAAACGCACCACATCCTTCTCCTGCTCCGCTGACAGCTTTCCTTCCGGTTCAGGAGCAAATACCGTAATCCTATGGCCCAGTGACCTTAATTCTTCCGACAGCCGTTCAATGGAAATCGGCACTCCTCCAATAAATGGTTTGTAATTGTTGGTAAACATTGCAATATTCATGGGGCCTCCTTCTATGATAACAACTGAAACACCTGGTCGCCCATCACATATCCGGCTCCAATCAGGAAAAAATTCCAGACAAAAATGCCAAGGGCTGAACTTATGGTATATTTAACAAAATTCATCCGGATGACACCGGCAGGAATAGAGATAATGGTACGAATCATGGGAATCAGCTTGCTGATGAATATTCCGGCTGCTCCCCTGGTCCTGAGCAGTTCGAAGTTCCTTTGGATAACCGGTTCATGTTTGGGAAAGCGTTTCAGATAACGGTCCAGAAACAAGTCCCCTCCCATCCGTCCGATTCCATATAAAATCCAGCTTCCCAGAAGTCCGGCCGCCAGGCCAAGGGACATTACCATGAAAAAACTGATCTGTCCTCTGGCTGCCCATATGCCTGCAAGCGGCATAATGATCCCGGCCGGGAATCCCGGAAGGTTCATATATTCCAGCAGTATGATTACAAATATAAAAACAGCTCCATATCTCAGAAAGTATTGTGTCAGCATCTGAACATCCATATGTGATTCCTCCTAATGGACCATATCATAAATCAGGAATCTAAACTTGCCCTCCAAAAAAAGCAAAAGGATTTCTAAAGAAGTTATAAGTAATTTCCTATCACCCCCACCCCATCCCCCATAAAATTATGGGGATAACTTCTCCATTCATTTTGGTGTCAGAATAATTTCAGCAAAACACAGCGGCAGTTCTGTCTGGCGGGCGCCCTTCAGGTCTGCCTTTATTGTCAGACGTTCCCCTGAAGATGCGGGACTCCTCCCATATGGACATAAATAATGAAGGTTCCGGTAAACATGGGAAAAACAAAAGCGTTCCGGCACAGGGTTCATCCCTCCTTATTTCTCCAACCTTCCAATCAGCCGTTCCAGCACTGCCCTGACAGCCGCCGGGTCCTTTCGTCCCGGCGGCACCCTGCGCCATCCCTGTTCCAGAGTGGTATAGGCCGCGCCGCAGAGTGTGGGTTCCCGGCACAGTCTAAACCCCTCACAATCCATCTGCACCATCCAGGACGTTCCCCTGCACCAACAGTTCATGGCAGGAAGACGGATGTCGTCAGCATCTGCGGCCAGAAACAGACGGTAGGCCGGAAACGCTTCCAGGCGCAGGGCCAGTTCCCTGAGCCCTCTGGCATAATGGGCCGGTGAAACCACCACCTTTCTTTTCCCCAGAAGGGACAGGCTGGTACTGATAAAACAGGTGTCTGCCCTGTGTTCCATTTCTCCCAGCTGCAGAATCTGGATAAATTCTCCTTGTCCGCCTGTGAGCTGGTTCTCCACCAGGCCCCGCAGCTGTCTGTTGATTTCCCTTAACCGGGAAGCTGCCGCGCCTGTTATCTCATTATCCCTGAGGATATCATCAAACAGCTGTTCTCCGGCGCTCATGAAGGCCGGCGCCGGAAGATAGGAAAACAGAGTCTCACCGGCTCGCCCCTGTTCCCGCAGCATCCTGGCCGCCTCTGCACCCAATCCCATGGAAAGGCCGGAAAACATGGGTCGGCAGCTGGTGAGAACCATCTCCACCACATTTCTGTGCTGAAGTATGGAATAGGCATCCGTGTAGACCGTGGCGGAGGTCTGTTCCGGTGACATGGACATACCTGCAATGCTCATGGCATGCTCCAGAATAAAAAAGGAAAACCAGTAAATATTCTCATCATAATACTGGTGATAATACCACCGGGCATTGCGATGGAATATAAGGGGGCTGCACAGCTGAAAGAATGCCACAAACTTGTCGACCGAAACAGAAAAATGCAGGGCCGCCTTAAAAATAAATCCCCGGTCCAGCAGCCGGACCATCCGTACCACCCATTCCCTGGCATAAGCAGTATCCTCCAGCAGCCATCCGGTCTGCTCCGAATCCACATAAAACAGCTCTCCCGGCGTCTCCATGGCCTCTGCAATCTCTAAAAGATCGGAAATGGCCTGACGCCTTCCCTCTCCGCTGGTATATATGGCAATCTCCGCTGTACAGAGTGCCTCAGCGCGAATGGTAAATGCCTTTGGCACCGTAAAATGCCGGTCATTCAGCACGCGGTAAAGCAGCGCTTCTGTTCCCGACGATCCGCCGGATATGCCCTCTGTCCCCGATATTTCCTCCTCCGACAGGCTGCCGTCCCCCCTCTTTCGGCTCTCTCCTTCTTCCCTCTTTGGTTCCTCCAGAGGAACCAGGGAGCGGAGGGCATCCGTCAGGGCCATGGGGTTCTGCTCCAGCAGCATCCTGCATACCTCATCAAAATATACGGATTTAGCGCTGAGCCGCCTGCTGCCGCTGCGCCATTTGCTCACAAGGCTGGCGTCCACATGAAGCCTTCTGGCCAGGGCTGCTGTGGACAGTCCCAGGCGGTCCATCAGATAACCCAGCGTAGATAATTTTCGTTCTGTCATGGAAATCTCCTCCTCTATAACATCCCTTTTATGGAAGCAGCGTGACCCGCGGCACCACTGGCAGTATCATCCACAGTACCGCAGACACTATTACCGGCAGCATCGCTTACAATATCACCGGCAGCATCGCTTACAGTATCACCGGCAGCATCGCTTACAGTATCACCGGCACCTCCTCTGACAGACAGCTGTCATGGTACCGGCACTGACAAAGAGGCCAAACCTCTTTTCAAACAAAAAATCCCTTGTTATACTATAGACATATCAGCAACTTGCACAAAAGTCAATAAATATTAAGAAAGTTTTTGGCCAAAATAACAATCTTTTTTTTAATAGGTCTGGTCCGGAACAGACCCGTAATCTGAACAACAAAACTGTATATCAAAGAAAGGGGTACGCAATTCATGGCAGAGAATAAGGACTATAAATATGTAGACCACTATGATTTTAATGAGGAACTTCTTAAACAGGCTTTTGCCGAGGCCCGCAGGATTTACAAGGAGCGGGGCTTCATGCGCAAGATGGGCTTTGGAAAGGCTCCCGCCATTACCACCGTAGATATGGCCAGAGCCTGGATGAGTGAGGGACACCCGTTTACCTGCGACCACTCTGAGGAAGTCTGCGCCAATGCATTAAAGGTACTGGAAGCCGGCCGCAAATCGGGTGTTCCCATCTTCCACACCACCACCGGCTACATAGGAAAACAGCAGTGGGATCTTCCCCGCTGGGATGAAAAGATACCTATGAGCGCCCTGGATATCAATTCCGAATGGCTGGAAATCGACCCCAAACTGAAACCGCGCCCTGAGGAGCCGGTTATCCATAAAAAATATGCTTCCAACTTCTTCGGGACCCATCTGGCCCAGACCCTGAATTTCCTGGGTGTGGATACGGTGATTGTCATGGGCGCCACATCCTGTGCCTGCGTAAGGCATACGGTCATGGATTCCACCGGATACGGCTTTAAGACCATTGTTCCGGAGGGAACTGTGGGCGACCGTGTTCCGGGCGTTATTGAGTGGAACCTGTTTGACATGGAAGCCAAGTTTGCCGACGTGGTGCCGGTGGAGGAAGTGGTCAAATATCTGGAAGGAATTGATTCCAACGTCTATACCAAGCATGAGCGTTCACTGGATTAACCGTTAATCCGCCAGGCCAGGTTTTACTAAATATGATACGCCGGTCCCCATTGTCAGGAATCGGCGTATCCCAGGTCCATGAAAGGAGCTTATATGAGCCTTCTAATAAAAAATGGAACCATTTTGACCGCCGCCAGTGAATTTACAGGTGATATCTATATCGAGGGTGAGACCATCCGCCAGATTGGAACGAATCTGAGCGTAAACGCCAGCCAGACCATTGACGCTTCCGGGAAATACGTAATGCCGGGAGGAGTGGATGAACATGTCCACTACGGTTCCTTTGGCGGTCGCCTCTTCGAGACAGCGGAAGCGGCAGCAGCAGGCGGCACCACTACCATTGTGGACTTTGCCCCCCAGGAAAAGGGCGTACCGCTTCTGGACGCCATACGGCGGCAGGCAGCCAAGGCAGAACACACTTCCTCTGTGGACTTTGCATTCCATGCAGTCATCATGGACCCAAAGGAGTCTGTATTCGAGGAAGTCAGGCATCTGCCGGAGGTGGGTGTGGCCACACTGAAACTTTTTATGGCATACAAGGGCACCGCATTTTACTGTGATGATGAAGCCATACTGAGTGCCATGATGAATGCAAAGGACGCAGGCGTTACCATGATGGTCCACGCTGAGAACGCGGACATCATAACCATTCTGACCCGTTATTACCTCAGCCAGGGCAAGACTGCCCCGGTTTACCACTACTATGCCCGTCCTCCTATTGCAGAGGAAGAAGCCACAGGCAGGGCCATTGCCCTGGCAAAAGCAGCGGACTGCCCCCTTTTTGTGGTTCATGTCAGCATACGGGAAGCCATGGAGGCCATCAGGAATGCTCACAATGACGGCTGGCCCATTTTCGGGGAAACCTGTACCCATTATCTGACTCTGACCACGGACTGCCTGGATAAACCGGGCTTTGAGGGAGCCAAATACATATGTTCCCCGCCGCTGCGTCCCCAGGAGCATGTGGACGCCCTCTGGCAGGCCGTGCGCGAGGGCTGGCTGACCGCAGTTGGTTCTGACCACTGCGCCCTGGACGGAGGATATGAGGGTGCAAAGAAAAAGGGCACCAATTTTTCCAATGTCCCCAACGGCTGTCCCGGAGTACAGGACCGGCTGGCCCTGCTGTGGACATACGGTGTATGCACCGGAAAGATCACTCGCCGGAAATTCGTGGAGCTTTTTGCCGCCAATCCTGCCAAGGTGGTGGGACTACCCAACAAGGGAGATCTGCGCATTGGCGCTGACGCTGATGTGGTAATCTTCGACCCTGAATGGAAGGGAATCATCACTAACAAAGACAGCCTTCACGGCATTGACTATGAACCATTTGAAGGATTTGAAATCCAGGGACGGCCCCAGCAGGTCTTTCTGCGCGGCCGGCTGGTGGCCGAAAACGGCAGGTTTGTAGGCGAACGCGGCATGGGGCGCTGGCAGAAATGCAAGCCCTACGGCCTGTGTTATGACTATTATCACAAATAAGCGTCCCCGCATATATCCATATGCATAAAAGGTGCGGCAGTGTCACATGAAGTTTCCGTGATACTGCCGCACCCTTTTTATCATTCACACCTTGACCCGGCCTCTGACTTACGCCTTAACCGGACCTCATTTCTTCGGTTTTCTCCGCAGCTTTAGTTCAATCCCCTGCTCCCCTGCCCTTTCCAGAAAAAGTGTTTCCGCCCGTTTGGCCTTTTCCTTTAGGGAGAGCCCGTCCCCGGCTTCTGCTGCCAGAACCTTCATTACGTCCCTTATATCCTGCAGCGTTAGCAGATTGACCGCCTGACAGTAAAGTGTTTTCTTTCGCCCATCATTATAATTCTCCAACAGCATCTCCAGGTGCCGGGACTTTTCCATCTGCTCCTCATTATAACGCTCCACTCCTATTTCCTCTGCCCGTTTCATGTCTTTGAACCGGTTCCTGTGTGTAATGAAGGAATCATATTCATCAATTCCCTCATATATGTCACAGGGAAACGAACAGCACTGCCAGCAATACTCAACTCCCGGGTGCTGTAAGCTGCACCTTGCCATTGCGCATGGCTGGTTGCCCTCCCCGCCCCCGCAGCCAGGACAGTATTTGCCCAGATACATGGTGCAGAGTCCGCAATTAAGCCCGCACAGGGACAGCAGCCTGTTCTCACGTTTAAACCCTTTCATCCCTCTCCTCCTTTTCCTCATTCAGCCATTTTCCCCAATTATACCATTGATTCCATTTGTCTGCCATCCGCCATGTTAATATACCGCTAAAAATCTGTTAAATTATTGTTAATACAATTTTCGTTATATGACAATAATTTACTCTCAAATATTAAAATTATCCAGTGATTATACACAATTTTGTCGATATAATAAAACCCGGTTACATGTTCTGCAGACATTGACATACATAAATAAAGAGAGGGATTGGAAATGGTGAGTGTTTTAATGAAAAAGCTTGCAATTGCAGCTGTGGCCGGCGCTGTCATGGTATCGGCTTCCGGATGCAGTCTCGTTACCTCAGGCAAAAGGATTATCCGCGTGTCCCACGCACAGTCGGAAACCCATCCTGAACACCTGGGAATGCTTGCATTTAAGGAGTATGTGGAAGAACATCTGGGAGATAAATATGAGGTGCAGATATTTCCCAATGAAATTCTAGGGTCTGCACAGAAGGCAATCGAGCTGACCCAGACAGGAGCAATTGATTTTGTCATTGCAGGTACGGCAAATCTGGAGACATTTGCGGATGTCTATGAGATTTTCAGCATGCCTTACCTTTTTGACTCCGAGGAGGTCTACCGGTCTGTGATGGAAGACACAGATTATATGGAAAATATATACAAGTCCACAGACGAGGCCGGTTTCAGGGTGGTAACCTGGTACAATGCGGGAACCCGTAATTTTTACGCCAAGACTCCCATCAACACGCCGGAAGATCTAAAGGGCAAGAAAATACGTGTACAGCAAAGCCCGGCCAGCGTGGACATGGTCAATGCCTTTGGCGCTGCCGCTGCACCTATGGGATTCGGCGAGGTATATACAGCCATCCAGCAGGGCGTTATAGACGGTGCAGAGAACAACGAGCTGGCCCTGACCAACAATAAGCACGGCGAGGTGGCCAAGTATTATACATACAACAAGCATCAGATGGTACCGGACATGCTGGTTGCCAACCTTAAGTTTCTAAACAGCTTAAGTCCTGAGGAACTTCAGGTATTCAAGGAGGCAGCGGCCCTGTCCACAGAGGTGGAATTAGTGGAATGGGATAAAAGCATCAAGGAGGCAAAACAAATCGCAGCCCATGATATGGGCGTAACCTTCATCGAAACAGATGTGGAGGCTTTTAAGGCAAAGGTACTGCCCTTACATCAGAAAATGCTGGAAAACAACCCGAAAATCCGGGACTTTTACCAATATATACAGACCGTCAATGATTCCAGGAAAGGAGACCATTAAACCATGGACACAATGCATAAGTTAAGGGCAGCCATCATGAAGATACTGGGTGTTGTCATTACCCTTCTGTTTATCCTTATGACCCTGGTTGGCACCTATCAAATTGTGACGCGCTATTTCTTCAACCGCCCCAGCACCATATCCGAAGAGCTTCTCACCTACTCCTTTACCTGGATGTCGCTCCTGGCCTCCGCCTATGTATTCGGCAAGCGGGACCACATGAGGATGGGATTCATGGCAGACAAGCTGACCGGCACGGCCCGCCGGTATCTGGAGGTTTTCATCGACGCGCTCAGCTTCTTCTTTGCAGGGGTTGTCATGGTCTACGGCGGCATCTCCATCACAAAGCTGACCATGATACAGATTACGGCATCCCTGCGCATCTCCATGGGATGGATCTACATCATTGTTCCCATTGCAGGCCTGCTGATTATGGTATTCAGCGTCATGAACGCAGCCGATATGCTGCACAAAGATTTCAGTGAACCAGGGGAGGCAAAGGTATGAGTATAGCTGTATTTTGTGGTCTTGTGATTTTCGTTCTGCTGGCAGTAATGCTGTTAGCAGGTGTTCCCATCGCCATTGCCCTGGCGGTATCCTCCATCTGTGCCATTCTTCCGGTGCTGAACCTGGGGGCTTCTGTTCTTACGGGTGCTCAGAGAATTTTCTCCGGCATCTCTGTTTTCAGTCTGCTGGCCATTCCCTTTTTCATCCTGGCCGGCAACATTATGAACAAGGGAGGCATTGCCATCCGCCTAATCAACTTTGCCAAGCTGTTCACCGGCAGCATTCCCGGCGCCCTGGCCCACACCAATGCCGTGGCCAACATGCTCTTTGGAGCCATTTCCGGCTCCGGTACAGCGGCTGCTTCTGCCATGGGATCCATCATCGGCCCCATCGAGGAGGAGGAAGGATATGACAGGGACTTTTCCGCGGCAGCCAACATTGCCACAGCTCCCACCGGCCTTCTGATTCCCCCCAGCAATGTAATGATTACCTTTTCCCTGGTCAGCGGAGGCACCTCCGTGGCAGCCCTTTTCATGGCAGGCTATATTCCGGGCATACTCTGGGGACTTGCGTGTATGGTGGTCATTTACTTCTTTGCCAGGAAGAAAGGATACCGCAGCACCAAACGTTATACAGGTTCTGAGAAGGTGAAGGTATTTTTCCAGGCCATCCCGTGTCTGTTCATGATTATTGTTGTCATTGGCGGCATCATTTCCGGCATTTTCACGGCCACCGAAGGAAGCGTGGTAGCCGTGGTATACAGCATGGTCTTGTCCATCTTCTTTTACAAGTCCATCAGGCTGAGGGAGCTGCCTAAGATTTTTCTGGACAGCGCAGAGATGACAGGCATTATCATCTTCCTTATCGGAGTATCCAGCATCATGAGCTGGGTCATGGCCTTCACCGGCATCCCCACCGCTGTATCGGAAGCCATGCTGGGAATCAGCACCAACCGCTATGTAATACTTTTTATCATCAATATTCTGCTGCTGATTGTGGGAACCTTTATGGACATGACGCCTGCCTGCCTTATCTTCACCCCTATTTTCCTTCCCATCTGCCGGGCGCTGGGCATGAATACCATCCACTTTGGAATCATGATGATATTCAACCTGTGTATCGGCACCATCACTCCCCCTGTGGGAACTACACTTTTCGTGGGAGTAAAGGTGGGAAAGACAAAGATAGAACAGGTTATCCGTCCTCTGCTCTACTACTTTGGCGCCATCTTTATCGTGCTGATGCTGGTATCCTATATACCGCAGCTGTCGCTGTGGCTTCCGGGACTCATGGGTTATGTATAAATAAGTTATGTATAAAACAGGTTATGCATAAAACATTATATATAACATGTATCAAGGAATGGCCGCGCTGTGAGACATCGCATCACAGCACGGCCATTCCTTTTATCCTTTTGAAATTCAGGCTTACGCCTTCTTTAACCTCTTATCCTCCAGATGGGAAACAATCACTGCGCAGGCAGCGTCCCCTGTAATATTCACCGTGGTTCGACCCATGTCAAACAGGCGGTCAATACCGGCCACAAGTGCAATTCCTTCCACAGGAAGCCCTACGCTCTGAAGCACCATAGCCAGCATAATCATACCGGATCCCGGCACACCGGCCGTGCCCACGGAAGCCAGAACAGCTGTCAGTATAATGACAATCTGCTGGGACAGGGTCAGGTTGATTCCATAACAGGAAGCGATAAACACAGCGCACACACCCTGGTAAATGGCGGTTCCATCCATATTGATGGTGGCTCCCAGCGGAAGCACAAAGCTGGCCACCTCCTTTCTGGCCCCCAACTTTTCCGTGCATTCCAGGTTAAGAGGAAGGGCGCCTACAGAGGACGCGCTGGAAAACGCCATTATCATGGCCGGCGCCATGCCCTTGAAAAACTTAAGGGGTCCGATGCCCGCAAGAGACTTTACGGTCAGCGAATACACCAATGAGGCGTGGAGTATGTACCCGATATAAGCCACCAGAAGCACAAAGGCCAGGCTGCCCAGTATCTGGGGTCCGTTGGCAGCCACCACAGGCGTAATCAGACAGAACACACCGATGGGGCTCAGCTTGATGATGAAGGACATAACTGCGATAGACACATCATTGGCGCTCTCCACAAAGTTTCCAAATACCTCTCCCTTCTTTCCCGCCACAATGGTGCCAAAGCCAAAGAGCAAAGCCACCACGATTACCTGAAGCATGGATGCCTCGGCCATGGGCTGTATGATATTGCTTGGGAAAATGCCAATCAGGGTCTGGATAAAACTGGGCGTTTCCGCCGCCGTGTACTCCAGGGAGCTGGTGGACAGCACCGGAAATCCCTTTTTGAACAGATTCGCTATCAAAAGTCCCATGGTAACCGCAAAAAAGGTAGTGCACATATAGTAGATGACTGTCTTACCTCCAATGCTTCCCACCTTCTTAATATCCTTCATGGAAATAACACCGTTCATGATGGAGAACAAGACAATGGGGACTACGATGAATTTCAGCAGGTTCAGAAACAGGGTGCCAAAGGGCTTGATGTAAATTTCCGCAATGTCCGGCCGGCCCATCAACAGCATACCTGCCGCAATACCCAAAGCCAATCCAGTAAAAATCCATAGTGCAAGCGGTTTCTTTTTCATACGCACAATTCCCCTTTTTTAGTATTTTTGCATAAATGCAATTATAATTATAACACAATCTTAACACTATTGCTACCAAATACAAATAAAGGTAAATTTTTAACAATCTTCCTCCTCTGCCCTCATAACGGACAGGCTGCCGCTTATATCCGCCTACAGGCCGGACATAAAGGTCATTCCACGCTCCATAGCCGCCCCGGTGTAGGCCATATGTTCTTTCATGATATCATCCGTCATCCTGCTCCGTGAACTGCTGGAGCAAGTACAGGAATACGTGGACGGCGCGCTGATATATATACCGAAGACTGCCGGGCACAAAAAACGCTGGGGGGAAGGGACCTCCACCCGGCAGGAGCTTCGTTTCCGCAATCAACAGATATACAGTGATTATCTGTCCGGGCTTTTTATATTCCATCTGTATGTCTCAACCTTATTTATCAAACAAGAATTAGGTTGGTATCCGCCTGTCAGGATGTTACAATCTGATTCACCTGCTTCAGCCGAACCGGTTTCCTCCATCGTCCTGTGGATTGATAATCCATACCCGCTTCCCGTAAGGGCACATGCCATATTAAAAAGTAAACTGCACCTGTCCCAGCGCAGTCTGGACCTGCTGACTGACAGCGGCAGGATTCAATGTGCAGATGGCCGGGAATTGAAAAAAAGCAGGACAGGAAACCATATAAAGCTTTACATCATCGGTGTTTTAGTTCCCTGAGTATGGCCTCTGCATCCAGACCGGAGTACATACGTCCGTCCACCATGACATTGGGCGCCTTCCGGCAGTTCTTCAGGCAGTTCCTGGTCCTGAGACACACGGTCCCGTCCTCTGATATGCCGTTTTTACCCACTCCCAGCCTTTTTCTCAGTTCATCCATGACGGTGAGGCTGCCCTTTGCCGCGCAGTTCCTTCCTGTGCAGAGTATAATTTCATGGCTATAGGGTGTTGTCTTTAAACTGGGATACCGCTTACATATGGCCTGTACCATGGAATCCCGTACCCCGGCCGCCTCTGCTGCCTGCTCCAGCACATAAGGGCTGATGCAGCCATGAACGCCCTGCAGTTCCCTCAGCATCTCCACAATGGCCTCCTGCGAAGAACGCTCCGGCAGCCCGCGGTAGTAGTCCAGAATTTCCCTCGTCTGCTCATCCAGGACTTCATTTTCATTTATCTGCATATGCAAAACCTCGCTTCCAGTATAGCTTTGGGCTTACAGGGCGTTTTTTATTCACAAAATCCGGTTTTTACCGCATCCATTTTTCGCTGCCTCTTTTATATCAATCCCCCAGATAGTATATGGCGGTAAAGTGTCCCCTGGAATTGTAGAAGAGCCGGTTCCCCGTCAACTGGCTGCAGATAACCTGGCCTGTTTCCGGGTCCACCGGACCGGGTAAAATCTCCCGCTGATACTGCGATGCCCTCAAAAGCCCGGTATCCGCGCCAGAGACAGCTCCCTTCATGATATAGATATCTCCTCTGTAGACCGTCTTCATCACCGTATCCCAGCTGGTCTGCCACAGGTGGTATTCATCCGTATTGTAATCCGGCCTGATTCCTGTCTCGTATCCCTGGCCTGCCGGTTCTTCCCCCGCATCATGAAGCAGGAAGCCGTAAGGCGTATCTTCCTGGCCGGGATTCAGCGACAGCATCCGGCTCTCGCCTGTAAGCTCGTCCAGAGTCACTTTTGCCTGGCCGCCCTCCATAACCGTCTGAAGCTGCTCTCTGGTAATGGAAGCCGGAACCGATATCTCTCCCGGCACAGCGTAGTATGCCCCCATATCCCTGGCCTGAGTCAGGTCACCTCTCAGTCCGGTTTCATCATACCTGCCCAGATATGGCAGATAGGACGCCGGTGGAAGGTCCTCCAGGCCATACTGGTTCCGCCCGTCCAGCTTGTCTCTGTCCGTATCATTTTCCATTTTCTGTATTAAGGAAATGTTTCCGGATTCCACATCCGACAGAATGGAATCTGAAAAGGAATCCGGTGCTATGATACCCCTGTACCACCTTTTTTCCGAAAAATACTGGCTCAGCACATCGGATTTAAACTGCCGTCCGTTGGCCGCATAAATTTCATTCCGAAGAAGCCACAAATTCTCCGTGGGCCACAGACAGAGATCTGCCCTGGACAGATAGCGCGAAAACACATCCGGAAAGGTCAGACTGTCCTCAAACAGATAATAGTCGCCGGCCAGTCCTCCCTCACCCTTCACTGAAATATGAGGATCAGCTTCATCATCCATGGCAAATTTAATGGTATATGTAAGCGCCGGGACCCGCGGAACCTCTTCCATGGTCTCCGGTGTTATCTTGTATGTCTTTTTGCCCCTCTCAGTCAGGATTTCCGCGCTTCTCATGCTGTCATAATAGCTGGTATGCATCTCATCCGGAAGGGTAAAGACACATTTCAGCCGCTCTGACTCCCAGCCTTCTCCGGTGAGTTCAAAGGACAGGCCGCACCGTATATCCCCCGCCTTAAAGAACCTGCCTGTTATAAGCTGGTTGCGGGCTCCCAGGTTTTGTACTGCCCTGACAGCGGTTCCCGGCTCTTCCAGTCCGGCGCCTCCGGCTGCTTTGGCATTCCCGGGTGTCCCGGCCCTTCCCGATGCCCCGGCCCTTCCGGGTGCCCCGGCATTCCCGGCCGCGGACTCCCGTGGCAGCCCCTGTTCCGCTTCCGGGTCCTCATGTTTTCCGGACTGGCTGACAGCCTGCTGCTGTTGCGCGGTGCCTTCATCCTCCGGATATGCCTGCCTCGTATCCTTCAGCCGGCAGGATGTCAAAACCAGCAGGACCATGGCGGTCCATCCAGCCCTGTATATCTGTTTCCTAATCACTGTAACCCCATCCCTTCCATTAATTCGGACCGGATATATCCATCATTTCATCCCACCTGTTCTGCCTCTTGAAATCCAAGCAGCCGGACAGGCGGGTCCTCTTTATATCCTCCGCAAAGGCGTCAGCCGTCATGGCGATAATGGACTGTTTCCAGCTCAAATTCAATCAGATCGTCAAAGCGGTCCTCCGGCTCCGGTGCTTTCACCGGAAACCGCTGGTATTTCACCATGTGATAAGTATTCTGTGTCAGGTTAACCGCAATCAGCATCTGGTATGCGGCCTTAGCTGCCGTGGCCAGCCGGCTGATCTACACATTCCGCTCCCGCTCCGGCAGAAGTTCATCCTGGACATCCCGATATACCAGAACGAACCAGCACTTGGTGCATCATTCTTGGTCTTTCTGCGCTGGGAGGCCGAAAAGGCGACCTTACCTCCCTCCTTGGTAAACTTGATGGTATTGCTCAGGATATTGATGAGCACCTGCTGGAGCTTCACGGCTTTCCCTATGGACTGGGACGCTATGGTACTCATGACGATGTCCAGTAAAATAAGAAAAACCATCTCTCCATATTCCCTAAGGAGACAGTGCTTCCAGACAATTGCCGGCTTCCAGCACCTTATATTTGGATGACAGAATTTTCCTTAATATCATTCGGTTTTTTCATTGTCTTCCACGACCAACATTTTCTTCTGTAAAATCATCGCTTCATACTCTTGCCCGGCGTTTATCCGCCGGTGAAACCGCTTATCCCGCGGCAAAACCAGGCTTCCTCTTCATTTCCTTCTTACATATATATCGTGGTTTCACCAAAATAGACGTTCTTTTGACAAATTTCCAATGGTT
>OLRX01001235.1_pt1 | contig 19739 bp, 18 predicted proteins | sample 1672991 | NCBI WGS metagenome assembly OLRX01 (sample SAMEA3136744, study PRJEB25190) | human gut metagenome | biome: human gut; feature: human-associated habitat; material: faeces | place: Austria | collected 2013
CCCGACTTGCAAGGGATGGAGCCGTTATGAAATGAATAAAGGAAAATAGATATGTCTAATTTTTATCAGAAACTTTGTGATGCCATCGGCGCTGCTTCCGTGCGTGAGCAGGAGCCGATGAGTGCACATACGACCTTTCGGGCTGGTGGACCAGCCCGCTATTTTGTGACCCCGGAGGGCGAAAAAGAGCTGGCGGCAGTGCTGGCGGCGTGCCGGGAGGCAGAGAAAGCGTATTACATATTAGGAAATGGAAGCAATCTGCTTGTCAGTGATGCGGGCTATCCGGGCGTGATGATCCTTCTGGGAAGCCAGTTTACAGAGGTGGTCTGTCCGGAGGGCGAACCGGGCGTCTATGAGCTGGGCGCCGGTGTGTTGCTTTCGCGTGCCGCCAGGGAGGCGCAGAAGGATGGAATGACCGGATTTGAGTTTGCAGCCGGGATTCCTGGAACCGTGGGCGGCGCGGCGGTCATGAATGCGGGCGCTTACGGCGGAGAATTAAAGGATGTGCTGGAATCTGTGCGCGTGATGACGCCGGACGGCGAGGTAAAAGAGCTTAAAACGGAAGAACTGGATCTGGGTTACCGCCACAGCTGTATCCCGGAGCGCGGATATATCGTTTTATCGGCGCGGATCCGTCTGGAGAAAGGTGATCCGGAAGCGATCCGGGTGCGGATGGATGAACTAGCAGCCAAACGGCGGGAAAAACAGCCGCTGGAATATCCGAGTGCCGGAAGCACCTTTAAGCGCCCTGAGGGCTATTTCGCCGGAAAATTGATCGAAGATGCCGGACTTCGCGGCTATCAGGAGGGCGGCGCACAGGTGTCGGAGAAACACTGTGGTTTCGTTATCAACCGCGACCATGCGACGGCTTCGGACATCGCGGGGTTGTGTGGGACGGTGCAGAAGCGCGTGTATGAGCAGTTTGGGGTGAAACTGGAGACGGAAGTAAAGATGCTGGGCTTTTAAGATATTAAGATATATAGAGTATGGAAAAGGGAGGAACAATATGCGGCTTGTGATCGTAACCGGTATGTCGGGAGCCGGAAAGACGGCGGCACTGAAAATGCTGGAGGACATGGGATTTTACTGTGTTGACAATCTCCCGATCCCGCTGGTGGGAAAATTTGCGGAGCTGGTGCAGAGCAGCAGCGGGGAGGTAAGCTGTGCAGCGTTGGGAATCGATGTCCGCAGCGGCGACGAGCTGGCACAGCTGGAGGGAACACTGAATGACTGGAATAACATCCAGTTCCCGTATGAGATCCTGTTTCTGGATGCCAGCGATGAGGTGCTGATCAAGCGATATAAGGAAACGCGCCGTTCCCATCCGCTGGCAGGAAAAGAGCGGCTGGACCGCGGTATTGCGAAAGAGCGCCTGAAACTCGATTTCCTGAAAAAGCGGGCGGACTATATTCTGGACACCAGCACGCTTCTGACGCGGGAGCTCAAGGCGGAGCTGGAACGGATTTTCATGGGGCGCGAGCGCTTTTCCAGCCTCTTTGTGACGATCTTAAGCTTTGGCTTTAAATATGGGATTCCGTCGGACGCGGATCTCGTGTTTGACGTCCGTTTTCTGCCGAATCCTTATTATGATGAGAATTTAAGAAGCCATACCGGCAATGAGAAGGCGGTGCAGGACTTTGTGCGCCGCGGCGGGACGGCAGACGTATTTTTGGATAAACTCTATGACATGATTGACTTCCTGTTTCCGTACTATGTAAAAGAAGGAAAGAATCAGCTTGTCATAGCCGTCGGATGTACCGGTGGAAAGCACCGTTCAGTTACGGTGGCGAACCGGCTCTATGAGCGCCTCAAGGAGCACTCGGAAATAGGGCTTAAACTGGAACATCGGGACATAGAGATGGATAACCGGACAAAAGGGTAAACGGAGGTAGAGGACTTTGTCATTTTCAGCCCGGGTAAAGGAAGAGCTGTCGCATCAGCTGAGCAAGGCGAGGCACTGCCAGATTGCAGAGCTGGCGGCGATTTTGAGCCTTTGCGGCAAGATTCATATCGATGAAGAGGATCATTTCAGCATACGGATCCACACGGAAAACGTAGCGGTTGCACGAAAATACTTTACATTATTGAAAAATACATTTAATATTAAGGCGGACATTTCGATCCGGCGCAATGCATTTTTAAAAAAGAGCCGTTCTTATACGCTTCTGGTGCGCGATCACGAAAATGCACTCCGGGTGCTGGAGGCGGTCAAGATGGTGGATGCGCAGGGAAATGTTGGGGAAAACCTTTCGGTGGTGCGGAATCTGGTGATTCAGAATGCGTGCTGCAAGAAGGCATTTATCCGGGGCGCTTTTCTGGCAGCCGGATCCTTAAGCGATCCGGAGAAATTTTATCATTTTGAGATCGTATGCGCGTCGCTTGAAAAGGCGGTGCAGCTTCAGAATGTGATTCTGACATTCGACATCGATGCGAAAATAGTTGTCAGAAAGAAGTATTATGTGGTATATATAAAAGAAGGCAGTCAGATTGTGGAACTTCTGGGGCTGATGGAAGCGCATGTGGCATTGATGGAGCTGGAAAATATCCGGATCCTGAAAGAAATGCGAAACAGCGTCAACCGCCAGGTCAACTGCGAGACTGCCAATATCAATAAGACTGTTTCGGCGGCAGTCAAGCAGCTTGCGGATATCACATACATCCGTGATACGGTCGGGCTGGATTACTTGCCGGAGCTTCTTTCAGAGGTAGCACAGGTTCGTCTGGAGATGCCGGATGCAACCTTGAAGGAATTGGGGGAGAATCTGAGCCATCCAGTTGGAAAATCGGGAGTCAATCACAGGCTCAGAAAGATAAGTGCAGTAGCTGAAAGTCTCCGCGAAGAGCGGGGCGAGTAAAGTTAGGTTATTGTTCACAGGCAGGAATTTCCCGGATGGAAAATTCCGTGCGATACAGTAGTGGCAGCGGATTTTGCCGTTTTTTTCGAGCGGGGCTCGATGAGGAGGATATTATGACAAGTAAGGAAATCAGAATTGGTTTGAGTTCAGGTCTGGAGGCACGTCCTGCGGCGATGCTGGTGCAGGTGGCAAGCCAGTATGAGAGCAGCATCTATGTGGAAAGTGAAGAAAAACGCGTCAATGCAAAGAGCATCATGGGCATGATGACGCTGGGACTGGCAGAGGGCGCGCACGTAAAGGTAACGGCTGATGGCAGCGACGAGGAGAGTGCGATCGAGGGAATTGAGAAATATCTGAGCAATCAGTAGAAATTAAGATTTCTGACCGTTTTTCGGAAAGAGACAGGGGACGTAACAGTTACACAAAACAAGAGCTTTGATAGATGAGGGGGTGTCGTTTCGCGGGAAACGGCAGTCCCTTAAAAGATCTGAATGGGAGGAAAAAGGTGGCATTTACACATCTGCATGTGCATACAGAGTACAGTCTGCTTGACGCATCGAGTAAAATAAAAGAACTGACCGCCCGGGCGAAGGAGCTGGGGATGGACAGTCTGGCGATTACTGACCACGGCGTCATGTACGGCGTGATCGATTTTTACCGGGCAGCCAGGGAAAATGGGATCAAGCCGATCATCGGCTGTGAGATCTATGTGGCGCCCGGATCGCGTTTTGACCGGGAGGCGGGAAGCGGCGAGGATCGCTATTATCATATGATTCTGCTGGCGGAAAATAATATCGGCTATCAGAATCTGATGAAGATCGTCTCCAAGGGCTTTGTCGAGGGCTTTTATTATAAACCGCGTGTGGATGACGAGGTGCTGAGAACCTACCATGAAGGCATTATTGCACTCAGCGCGTGTCTGGCGGGCGAGATCCCGAGGTATTTGTCGAGAGGCATGTATGAGGAAGCGTGCAAGTCGGCGCAGAAATACCGCGATATCTTTGGACCGGACAATTTCTTCCTGGAATTGCAGGATCACGGCATCCCGGCGCAGCGGACGGTCAACCAGGGCTTGATGCGGATGAGCCAGGAACTGCAGATTCCGCTGGTGGCGACGAACGACTGCCACTATATTTATAAAGAAGATGTGGAATCGCACGATATTTTGCTTTGTATCCAGACGGGCAAAAAAGTCACGGACGAGAACCGGATGCGCTATGAGGGCGGGCAGTTCTATGTCAAATCCGAGGAGGAGATGCGTGCGCTGTTTCCGTATGCACAGGAAGCACTTGACAACACGCACAAGATCGCCGAGAGGTGCAATGTCGAGATCGAGTTTGGCGTGACGAAGCTGCCGCAGTATGATGTTCCGGACGGATATACGTCCTGGGAATATCTGCAGAAGCTCTGCGGGGAGGGCTTTCACAAGCGCTACCCGAACGACGATGGGACGCTGCGGGAGCGCCTGAGGTATGAGCTGGACGTTATCCATTCGATGGGATATGTCGATTATTTCCTGATTGTGTGGGATTTTATCCATTTTGCAAAATCAAACGGCATCATGGTCGGTCCGGGACGTGGTTCGGCGGCGGGCAGTATCGTCGCGTACAGTCTGGAGATCACGGACATCGACCCGATCCGCTATCAGCTGATTTTCGAGCGTTTCCTGAACCCGGAACGAGTTTCCATGCCCGATATCGACGTCGATTTCTGTTTCGAACGGCGTCAGGAGGTTATCGACTATGTCGTGCGGAAATACGGAAAAGACCGCGTCGTGCAGATTGTTACCTTCGGTACGCTGGCGGCAAAGGGTGTCGTCCGCGACGTGGGGCGCGCGCTCGATATGCCGTATGCACAGTGTGATGCGATCGCAAAAATGATTCCGGGTGATCTCGGCATGACGCTAGACAAGGCGCTCAAAGCCAGTCCGGATCTGCGTGAGGCGTATGAGTCGGATGATTCGGTCAAATATCTGATCGACATGAGTAAACGTCTGGAGGGGCTGCCGAGACATACCTCCATGCATGCGGCGGGCGTTGTCATCAGCCGTGCGGCGGTCGATGAGTATGTGCCGTTGTCCAGGGCATCTGACGGTTCGATCACGACCCAGTTTACGATGACGACGCTGGAAGAGCTGGGACTTCTGAAAATGGATTTCCTGGGTCTTAGAACCCTGACGGTTATCCAGAATGCGGTTCGCCTGGTGGAGAAAACGACCGGAAAACCGCTTGATATAGATAAGATCGATTACAACGATAAAAAGGTGCTGGATTCAATTGGAACCGGCAAAAATGACGGTGTGTTCCAGCTGGAGAGCTCCGGCATGAAAGGATTCATGAAAGAGTTAAAGCCGGAAAACCTGGAGGATCTGATCGCCGGTATTTCCCTGTATCGTCCGGGTCCGATGGATTTCATTCCACGTTATCTGAAAGGCAAAAATGACAAGGCTTCGATTGCCTATGAGTGCCCGCAGTTAGAACCGATTCTAGCGCCGACCTATGGCTGTATCGTCTATCAGGAGCAGGTTATGCAGATCGTGCGCGATCTGGCTGGCTATACCTGGGGACGAAGCGACCTGGTGCGCCGTGCGATGGCAAAGAAAAAAGCGGCAGTCATGGAGAAAGAACGCCAGAATTTCGTCTACGGCAATGCACAAGAGGGCGTAAAGGGCTGTATTGCGAATGGGCTCGACGAGAAGACGGCGAACCATATTTACGATGAGATGATCGATTTTGCGAAATACGCCTTCAACAAGTCGCACGCGGCGGCGTATGCGGTTGTCTCCTACCAGACGGCATATCTGAAATATTACCATCCGGTCGAATTCATGGCGGCGCTGATGACCTCGGTCAAGGATAATGTTACGAAGGTATCGGAATATATCATGAGCTGCCGTCAGATGGGTATGAAGATCATGCCGCCGGATATCAATGAGGGCGAGGGCGGCTTCTCTGTTTCGGACGGCGCGATCCGCTATGGTTTATCGGCGATCAAGAGTATCGGTCAGTCGGTGGTGGATGAGATTGTGCGGGAGCGGACCGAACATGGAAAATTCCGCTCACTGGAAGATTTCATTGACCGGATGTCGGGCAGGGAGGTCAACAAACGCACATTGGAAAGCTTTATCAAATCCGGTGCGATGGACGGGCTGCCGGGAACCCGCAAGCAGAAATGTATGGTCTGCGGTTCGATGGTCGATCAGAAGAATAAAGAGAAGAAAAATACGATGGAAGGGCAGATGTCACTCTTTGATTTTGCAGCGGAAGAGGACAAGAAGAGTTTTCAGATCACATTTCCGAATGTCGGAGAGTATTCGAGGGAAGAATATCTGGCATACGAGAAAGAAATGCTGGGCGTCTACGTCAGCGGGCATCCGCTGGAGGAATATATCGGCACCTGGGAGAAAAATGTGACGGCGAAGAGCTCCGATTTTGTTGTGGATGAGGAGACCGGTTCGGCGGTGGTTCACGACGGCGCGTATGTGACGATCGGCGGAATGATCACCGAGAAAACGGTTAAGACGACCCGGAATAACAAAATGATGGCGTTCCTGACGGTGGAAGATCTGGCGGGAAGTGTGGAAGTGCTGGTATTCCCGAAGGATTATGAAAAACGGCGCGATATGCTGATAAAGGATGAAAAAGTCTTTATCCGCGGGCGCGCATCGGTCGGCGATGAGCCGGTCGGAAAACTGATCTGCGAGCAGATTATCCCATTTTCGCAGGTGCCGCGCGAGCTGTGGATTCAGTATGCGGACAAGGACGCGTATCTGGCGGGAGAGAAAGAACTTCTCGACCTCCTGAAAACAAGTGATGGAAATGACACCGTGATCATTTACCTGGGACGTGAGCGCGCGAAAAAGGTTCTGCCGCGCAACTGGAATGTGCGGGCAGGCGAGGCGCTGGTGACGACGCTCAGCGAGATGCTGGGAGAGAAGAACGTCAAGGTGGTGGAGAAGCCGCTGGGGAAGATTTCTTCATAAGTGTTAAAATTTGCATTGGACATTGGAAGCTTTGGTAACTGGGCACGTATGTGTGAACAGTAACACGCTTTGGCGACATGTTAAAAAAATATCATAAAAAATCTTGAAATGACCTATAAAATGAATTACAATAAAATGGTTTGAAAATTGTGGTAGCACGCAGTGCAGAACAATTTGGTATCAGAAGGGTCAAAAGATTCGAAAATAAAACGGCTGGTTCACGGTTGGGGATGTGAAGCGGAAAGCCTTAGGACGGAGGAATAAGCGATGGCAAAAGAGGTTAAAACGATTGGTGTACTGACAAGCGGCGGCGATGCGCCGGGTATGAATGCAGCGATCCGTGCGGTGGTCCGGACTGCGATCAACAAGGGCATGAAGGTAAAAGGTATCATGCGTGGTTACGCTGGACTTTTGCAGGAAGAGATTGTGGACATGGACGGAACCAGCGTGGCAGATACGATTGGCCGTGGCGGTACGATCTTATACACAGCCCGCTGTCCGGAATTTATGACCGAGGAAGGTCAGAAGCGCGGCGCAGAAATCTGCCGCAAGCACAACATTGACGGTCTGGTCGTCATCGGCGGCGATGGTTCTTACCGCGGCGCCGGAAAGTTATCCGCGCTGGGAATCAATACGGTAGGTCTTCCGGGCACGATCGATCTGGATATTGCCTGCACCGATTATACGATCGGGTTTGATACCGCGATCAACACGGCGATGGAGGCGATCGATAAGGTAAGAGATACTTCCACCTCCCATGAGCGCTGCAGTATCATCGAGGTTATGGGACGCCACGCGGGATATATCGCCCTGTGGTGCGGTATCGCTAACGGCGCTGAGGATATTCTGCTTCCGGAGCGGTACGATGGCAATGAGCAGATGCTGATCAACCGCATCATCGATAACCGGAAACGCGGCAAGAGACATCATATTATCATTAATGCCGAGGGCATCGGACATTCCGCGTCGATGGCGAAGCGAATCGAGGCGGCAACCGGCATCGAGACACGTGCGACGATCCTTGGTTATATGCAGCGAGGCGGCGCGCCGACCTGTAAAGACCGCGTCTATGCGTCCATCATGGGCGCCAAGGCAGTGGAGCTGCTGGAAAAAGGAAAAACCAACCGCGTGGTAGCGTATAAGCACGGCGAGTTTCTGGATTTTGATATTCAGGAGGCGCTGAATATGAAGAAGGATATTCCGGAAGATCAGTATGAGATTAGTAAGCTGCTGATTCGTTAAGGAATTTGATGGCTGCTTGTGAGATGGGCTGGCATATGAACGGAGAACAGGCTTCTCAGGGATAAAGGGAGAGCCTGCTCTCCGTTCGTGCGTCAGCCCTGTTTGTGGGCAATGGAAAATGAAACAGATGGAGGTGCAAGAAAATGGCAGAAATGCAGAATCCCAATACAGATGGGGACTCCACCGTACTCTGCGGTGCGAATTCGTATGTGGAAAAATATTATCTGAATGAGCAGTTTTCGGGGCTGCCGGAGTCAATTAAGCAGGAATTGCAGATCATGTGTGTTATGTACACAGAGGACATCGGCGGTATTATTTTGCTGGAGTTTATGCCGGATGGCAGACTGCAGTTTAAGGTTGAGGCGGAGGAGAATGATTACCTCTTTGACGAGATCGGAAGCGCGCTTAAAATCAAGCAGTATCAGGCGGAGAAGCGTGAGCTGCTGGAATCGCTGGAGCTGTATTATAAGGTGAAGGTGCTGGGAATCCCGGCGGACGAACTGTTAGACGACGAGCAGATGGAACGGTATCAGGAAGATTAGAAATAAAATGAAGATTGGAAACGTAGAATTAAAAAATGCAATCGCCCTTGCGCCGATGGCAGGTGTGACGGATCTGCCGTTCCGTCTGCTCTGTAAGGAGCAGGGATGTGGTTTGATGTACACGGAGATGGTCAGCGCGAAGGCGCTTCTTTATAAGAACCGCAATACAAAGCCGTTATTAGAGACGCGGCCGGAAGAAGAGCCGGTTGCGGTGCAGCTGTTTGGCTCAGATCCGGAGATCATGAGCGAGATGGCGCTGCAGCTGGAGGAAGGACCGTATGCCATCATCGACGTCAACATGGGTTGTCCGGTGCCAAAGATTGTCAATAACGGCGAAGGTTCGGCACTGATGAAGGATCCGAAGCTGGCAGAGCAGATTTTGACGGCGATGGTAAAGAAACTTCATAAACCGGTTACGGTCAAATTCCGCAAGGGATTTAATGATTCGAATATCAATGCGGTTGAGTTTGCGAAGATGGCAGAGAGCTGCGGCGTGGCGGCGGTAGCCGTGCATGGACGGACGAGAGAGCAGTATTATTCCGGAAAGGCGGACTGGGACATTATCCGTCAGGTCAAAGAGGCGGTTTCAATCCCGGTCTGGGGAAACGGTGATGTATTTACACCGGAAGATGCCAAGAGAATGAAGGAAGAAACCGGCTGCGACGGCATCATGGCGGCGCGCGGCGCGAAAGGAAATCCATGGCTGTTTAAACGGATTCTCCACTATCTGGAAACCGGAGAACTTCTGCCGCCGCCGACTGCGGAGGAAGTAAAGAAGATGATTGTCCGCCATGGGACGCTTCAGACGGAATTTCGCGGCGAGGAGATCGCAATGCGGGAGATGCGTAAGCACGTGGCATGGTATACGGCAGGATTTCCACATTCGTCGGCGCTTCGCAATGATATAAACCAGGTGGAGACGCTGGAGGAGCTGGAACGGCTGGTGGATGAGAGAATTTAAGAGAAGGATGAATGTGTGGAATCAAAACGATGGTTGTGTTACATGGGTGGACGAAATCGGAAGGCACAGAAAAAGCACGAAAATGTAGGATTTTCCCTTGTTTTTAAAGCCATTATGGCACTTTGTGATTCTTGACATTACACTAAGAATCATGTATAATAGTGCGATGCAATTATTAGGGGATTCAATGATGAATCGATAGAAGGAAGGATAGCTGTCATGGCAGAAAAGAAGAACATTTTAACTTACACAGGATTGAAAAAGTATGAAGATGAACTTCATGATCTGAAAGTAAATAAACGCCAGGAGATCGCACAGAAGATCAAAGAGGCGAGAGAGCAGGGCGACCTGTCTGAGAACGCTGAGTATGATGCAGCAAAAGATGAACAGAGAGACATCGAGGCAAGAATCGTAGACCTTGAGAAACTGTTGAAAAACGCAGAGGTTGTTGTTGAGGATGAGATCGATCTGGATAAGATCAGCATCGGATGCCAGGTAAAGGTACTGGACGTCGAAGAGGATGAAGAGATGGAATTTAAGATCGTAGGTTCCACCGAGGCAAACAGCTTAGATGGTAAGATCTCCAACGAGTCTCCGGTTGGTCGTGCCCTGCTTGGCAAGAAAGCTGGCGAGACCGTAGACGTAGAGACACAGGCGGGCGTTATCCAGTACAAGATTCTGGACATCAGAAGAGTATCATAAGTGCGAACAGTAACAGGAATACGAAGGAGTAAGAAAAGATGGCAGATCAGAACAAGAAGAATCAGCAGGAACCGGATATCCATCAGCTGTTAAAGGTTCGTCGTGAGAAGCTGGCAGAACTTCAGAATGCAGGCAAGGATCCGTTCCAGATTACAAAATATAACCAGACCCATCATTCTCTTGAAGTGAAGAAGCTTTATGAAGAGCATGAGGCAGAGATTCTGGCAGGCAGAGCCCCGCTGAATACAGAGGGCATGGATGAGGCCCAGGCAAGAGAAGCACTGAATGCAGATTATAATGAGAGAAGAGCGATCATGGATGCACAGCCGATTCACGTATCCATCGCAGGACGTATGATGTTTAAGCGTGTCATGGGCAAAGCGTCCTTCTGCAATATCCGTGATTTACAGGGAACCATCCAGGTCTATGTGGCAAAAGATGCAATCGGCGAGGAGTCCTATGCAGACTTCAAGAAATCCGATATTGGTGATATCTACGGCGTAGAAGGATTTGCATTCCGTACCAAGACCGGTGAGATCTCCATCCATGCAGAGAAGATGACCCTGCTTTCTAAGAGCCTGCAGATTCTTCCGGAGAAATATCATGGTATTACCGATACGGATATGCGTTATCGCCAGAGATATGTGGATCTGATCATGAACGAAGATGTTAAGAAGACATTTATCAAACGTTCCCTGATCCTCAAAGAGATCCGTAACTTCCTTTCTGGAAGAGACTTTATGGAGGTAGAGACACCGACCCTGGTATCCAATGCCGGCGGTGCTGCTGCACGTCCATTTGAGACCCATTACAATGCACTGAATGAGGATGTTAAGCTCCGTATTTCCCTGGAACTGTATCTGAAGAGACTCATCGTAGGCGGACTTGAGAGAGTTTTCGAGATTGGCCGTGTATACCGCAACGAGGGCGTAGATACCCGTCACAATCCGGAGTTTACCCTGATGGAGTTATACCAGGCATATACCGATTATGAGGGCATGATGGAGCTGACCGAGAGCATGTTCCGTTATCTGGCTGAGAAAGTGTGCGGAAGCACAAAGATTTCCTACAACGGTATTGAGATTGATTTCGGTAAACCATTCGAGCGTCTGACCATGAACGATGCCATCAAGAAATATGCCGGCATTGATTTCGATGCGGTGGAAACCGATGAAGAAGCGAAACAGCTTGCAAAAGAGCATCACATCGAGTTTGAGAATCGTCATACTAAGGGCGATATCATCAACCTTTTCTTCGAGGAGTACTGTGAGAAAGAACTGATCCAGCCGACCTTTATCATGGATCATCCGCTTTCTATCTCCCCGCTAACCAAGAAGAAACCGTCCGATCCGAATAAGGTTGAGCGTTTTGAGCTCTTTATCAATACCTGGGAGATGTGTAACGCATACTCCGAGTTAAACGATCCGATTGATCAGAGAGAGCGTTTTGCACAGCAGGATGCTAATGCGGCAGCAGGCGATGATGAAGCACAGCATACAGATGAAGATTTCCTGAATGCACTGGAGATCGGTATGCCACCGACAGGTGGTATCGGATACGGTATCGACCGTCTGGTTATGCTTCTGACCGACAGCCCGGCTATCCGTGACGTACTGCTGTTCCCGACCATGAAGAGTTTGGATAAATAAAAAGCCGAAAATAAGGCATTTTCAAGCGATTTAATAGGCTGATATTTGTATTTTACGACAGAGTTACGACAAATGGTGAGCCTTGATATAGTAAAAAAATAAGACATCATTATCGTGATATAGGTAGTGGTGTCTTTTGCTTTATGTGGAGATATTGAATGAAAAAAGTATTTTATAGTATTTGATTGCTATCAGATGGGATATAACGGATAATATCGCAAATATCACAATTTAAAATCCGGCATAAATCGTTGAGAGTTTTTGTTGATACATCTTTATTGTGTTTTAAACGGTGGAGTGTGCTATGTGAAATATGATGATTTGATGTAAGGGTATACCAGTTTTCACTTGATTTTTCAAGTGTTTCCCAAAATGGGGAATAGTCAATCATTATAGCACCTCCAATTTTTCAAATAGTGTATGATGAAAGTGTATAATGTATTCTTTTATTTGAATATCTTCGAAAGAGCGAATATAATAAAAGTGTAAAATTATTGAAATTGGAGGGATTGTTTTGATGAATGGAGATTTTAAACGTATAATTGATGCGATTTATGTAGAATGTGACTTGTTAAATGATTTATATGATTTAAGCGGTTTTACAATGAAAGAAGTTTTGAAAAATGACCTCTTAAAATTTGTTTTGTATATTGCTTCATCTGATGAAGTAATTTCACAAGAAGAAGCAGATTTTATTTCAGAATATCTTGACTTAAAATTGACTATTCCACAGTTGTATAACATAATAAATTCTAAGAATTATCAAAGGGATTCGGTCTTAGAAAATGTTCCGGTATCCTTAAAAATATTTGTTGACGCAGATAATAAAGCAAATAATTCTGATAGTTCGCTTATGAATATTTGTGAAAAATACATAAAAGCCTTCAAGTTGATTGGAGAACTTTTTATTGAAACGAATAATAATTCCAATACTAGAGAAAAGATAGCTTTAGGAAAATATATTTCTATGTTGTGTCAATACTATGATGACAATACGAAGAGGACAAATTCGTTTGATGAAAATAATGAAAAAGAGAAAGATAATAATATACGAATTAAATTAGATGATAGAACGATAGTAATCCCTCAAGCATTGCCAGAAACAATATTAAGAATGCAGGAATTAGTCCCTTTAAGAAATGAAATGATTAAGCAAGCAGAGAAAGAAAGAGATAATTATGATCCACATGATTTCAATGCTTCTCCATGGTGTTGCTACAGTAAAATGTATGATTTGGTTGAACAGTATGGAGAAAAATATGAGAGAGAATTTAAGAAAGAATATAGAGATTATCCAGTATTTGCTCCATCCTTTGATTACATGTCAAAGTATTATACAGTGTGTAAATCAGCCGAAGAAAAATTATGTAGAAGATATGATTCATATAATAATATGAAAAGTTTAGGAATGAGGGTCGCAGAGGAACAGGCTGCAAAAGAGATAAGGGGAATGCAGTTTGGAGTAATTACCAATTCATTAACATCTGCTTTGGTATATACAGGATTATCTGCATTAACATATGCATCACAAGCAAAAAAAGCACAAGAGGTATATGACAAGAACATAAAAATATATAGTGGTGAAAGACCACAAGTGTATGAAATGCAGGTAATGAATGAAGAAATATTTCCGTTAATATATCCAGTGGCAGAAAAAACAACGGCTCTTTTTTTAAGAAGTGTAATGGAAGACATAGACCAGTATAAACAAATTGGTTATAGTCGATTAAGCGATAAACATAAAACACAAACTCTTGTTGATGAATGCAATTATATTTTTGGAAATACGATTGCACTTAGAAATGTAGTTGAAAAATTGCAATCAGTTACGAATAATAAAGAAATGTATAGTGACTTACTAGATTTATTGGAAGAGTGTCCATACTGTCCGGAAATTTTTATTAGGATTATCAAAATGGAAATCTTTGATAAGAGAGTTTTTGAAATTGCAAAAATAATGCACATTGAAAAAACTATTTTGCCAGAATTGGAGAAATATATTTCTAAAAATAAATATAAAGATGTTTTACCAGTTATAGAAATTGTTGCCATGTATAAATCCCAATCTGTTGAACAGATTATGAAACAACAATATCGAGGGGAGCTTGACTCGATTAAAAGAAATTGTACTGAAATACAAATGTTATTATGTGACTCCAGAAGATTGGATAGATGGATTAAAGATAATATAAACAAGGATATGGATAAGGTTGTTGTGACTTCGGCAGATACTGTTAAGGATAAAGTTGCTTCATGGCTTTTAGGAAATCTTGAAGGAAAACTATTTGCGGAATTATCGGATATGGGATTGATTACCATTGAAGAAATTAGAATGAAGGACAGTACAAAAACAACATTAGAAGAAGTCAAGGCTGAATATGCTGCTAAACTGATTTCTTTAATTGATGATTATATCAAAGAAGCCGGCAAAAGAAAAAATGCCTATGAAGAGGCTTATGATAAATTCAATGCTGAGATTAAAAAGCGGAATGATGTTATTTCAGAGAAAAATGAAGAGTTAAAACAACAGGGGATGTTTGCATTTTCTAAGAAGAAAGAGATTAAAGCCGAGATAGAGCAGTTAAAAAATGAATTAGAGAATTTCCGTAAAACAGAGCCGGTAGATTTGAAAAATGCTTATTTTGGAATGTATGGCAAATAGAAAATATAAAGTATCATGAAAAATTTTGTTATTGGAGGTTCGGAATGAGAAAATTTGATAGTTATTCTTTTTCAGAGGTTTCTTTTGAAGATGTCAAAACAGGTGAAGGGTTTATAACACATTTTGATAAAGATGATAGAATTTATCAACGATTATTGCCCTTTTTGTATAAGGGAAAAGCGGAAGGAATGACAGAATTAGGAATAGACAGTTTATGCGTTCCTTCTATGATGTATACCGATATTAAGAATAGAACTTTTCGGATGACGGCAAATGCGATATTTAAAATAAATCAGAGGGATAATAAGATTGCTTGCTATCAAGGGAACGTTACCATAGATAGAGTATGCATTGATAATATTGATCCAAGAAATGTTACACACGATGGAGATAAGACGGTAATAGAGATGTGTGATTTGGTTTTACAGTATCAAACGGAAATAAAAGGAATTATTGATATACAAGGGTGAGATTAATTGTTTGTTAAAAGACATTCTACTTTAGGATGTCTTTTTTATAGATGTCGAGTGTCAAAACTCAAAAGTATTGACACCGAAAAATAAATGTAGTAAAATCAAGACATAGAGAGGTGTCATAACTTGGTGTCAAAAATAAAAGGAGATTTTACTATGATTTATGGGTATGCAAGAGTAAGTACAAAAGGACAAGCGAAAGACGGGAATAGTTTAGAAGCACAAGAAAAAGCTTTGAGGGAATCAGGTGCTAATGAAATTTATGTGGATGCTTTTACAGGTACGAAAACAGATAGACCTGAATTTGATAAGCTGATGAATAAGATACAAAAGGGTGATACATTGATTGTCACAAAACTGGACAGGTTTGCAAGAAGTATGTCACAAGGTAGTGAATTGGTATCAGATTTAATTGAAAGAGGAATTAAGGTTTATATTCTGAATATCGGTGTTATGGATAATACACCATCATCAAAATTAATTAGGAATGTGTTTTTTGCTTTTGCTGAATTTGAAAGAGATATGATTGTTGAGAGAACAATGGAAGGAAAAGCTATTGCAAAACAGAATCCGGATTTCAGGGAAGGTAGACCGAAAAAATATAGTAGAAAGCAGATAGAACATGCTTTGGAATTATTGGACAATAATTCATATAAGCAAGTTGAGGATTTGACAGGAATTAGCAAAAGTACATTAATAAGAGCTAAGAAAAAGAGAGGGTAGTAAAAACTGAAAATTCAGATTGTAATATTAGAATAGATATTAGCTACTACAAGCATACACTAACTCGATATAGGTCACGATATTATTTTTTTACTCCAAAAGTGGACTTTTGCCAAGAAATACAAGGGAAAACGATGATTTTCTTAAAATTTGATTTTTGACATCAAAAATGAAAAAACGCAAGAAAAATAAGGAGATTTACGATAACGATTTTATATTGCGATTGCAAGGTTGAAAAATACCTTGCTTTTTTTATGCTCAAAAACATGAGAAATCGGTTGCGTGTGCAAATTGAGTTTTTTTCATTCCTAAAAAGAGAAGAAGTAAGTGTGACATATTCATACTTACCTAAAATGCAAATCAACGTAATAAAGGAAAGGAAAAAATATTATGAACGAAAAGAAGAAATTTGCATATTTAAGAGAGATTGATGCACACGTAGGTTTTCATACTGGAAATGGTATTGCACCACAAGTTCTTGATTTGAATAAAGCCAATGATAACGGGTTTGTTACAAATTGTAATATTCGTAAAGTTAGGAATGAGGATAAGCAGGAAACCTATATTCGTGTAAATCCTAATAAGGAGAACAACGGTTACATCCTGACAGATTATTCAGAATTTAAAAAAGTGATGGATGGTGTGTTTGAAGAATTAGGAATAACTGATTTTAAGTGGAAGCGTGTAGATATGAGCTTTAATACGATGGACAACAAGTATTATGCCAATTATACGAAGTTGAACAGATTGTTGATTGCTTGTATCGCTAATTCGTCCAATGACAAAAATACGTATGATACAAAGAATTTTTGGAATGGTAAAACGAAAAGTCTTGCTACAAAGAATCAGTTAAGAGAAGTCGAATTTTATGACAAAGCTGATGAGAGCCAGAATAGAAGTCCATATTATAGCAGACTGGAATTAAGAAGTGTTCGCATGAATGGTGATATTGAACATGAATTTTTAAATGTATGGTTTGAGAGATTGGATAATGCCGTAAAGGAATTTGAAGCAGTTCAGAACAGATTCAATGAGAATATGGCTGAAATTTATTTGGAAGATTTGGCTAAAAAGAAACGTGACAGAGAATTTATGAGTATCAACAGCTTTCTGATGACAAGACGAGATTATATTTTTACAGGAAGTCAGATGAAGAAATTATTGATGTTACTTGGATTGACAGAAAAAGCAGCAAAAAACAAAGCATATAATTTTAAGAAACATCACAATATTGAATATTTCAAACGTGATGATTTGGAGGCTATTGTTGCTGATATTAAAGCAAAAATGACGGAGTATTTTTCAAAATAATTATAAGAAAATGGTTATTTGTTACTAAAAATTTTTATGTTAAAAAAGTTGAAAGGCATTGAAAAATAAGGCTTTATTGATGTTTTTCCTTAAAGCCAATTACCTAATATGTTCGTGCTGATAGGTAATGGGTTCGTGTGGATATGTCACAAAAATATTCACAAGGAGAACAGATAAAGATGATTAATTTTAGAAAACTTAATAAGGACGAGAAACAGAGCAGATATTCTAATATGAGAGCCAGATGTGGAAAAGAATATCAGGATCGCAATCCACGTTATTACGGAACTTTTATGTGTGATATATGGGAAGATAACAAAGAACTATATTATGAGTGGTTAGATGAAAATTTTTATGAAGTCAATGGCGAACAGATGGATGTTGATAAGGATATTTTGCAATATGGAAATAAGCAGTACCATCCCGATTTGTGCCTGATTGTTCCACATAGCATAAATGCATTTTATGAAACACTTGAAGTGGGTAAGACCAATATAAAACAAAATCCTGTAACGAGAAAATATAGTGTGAAAATCAATGATGGTGGTAAGTGGATTAGTTCAACCGGCATTGATACATATAATCGTGCGTTAGATATTTATTGCGATATAAAACAGGGAATATTGATAACCAAAGCAAAAGCGTTGAAGGATTATGTTCCTGAAAAGGTATTTATGGCATTAATGAATACGGATATTAGAACTATTAACAGCAAGCATTACCTTGCAAATGAAAGTGAGGTGTAGTTGCTATGGCAAAGGACATTGTAGTACCTGTTTGGGAAAAGTATTCATTATCCATAGAAGAAGCAGCCGTTTACTTTCGTATCGGTGAGAACACCATAAGAGAAATTATAAAAGAAAATCCAGATGCAGATTTTTGGTTTTGGAACGGAAATCGAAAGCAGATAAAAAGAAAACTGTTTGAGCAGTACATGGATTTGCAGAAGGTTGTTTAAAAAAATATAGAAGATTAGAGCATGGTATGGTATGATAAATCCATACTATATCATGGCTCTTTTCGGAAAGGAGATTTTATTATGTCTGAAAAGAGAAGAGATAGCAAAAATAGAATTTTGCAAAATGGAGAGAGCCAAAGAAAAGATGGTAAGTATGAATTTAAGTATGTTGATGTAAACGGAACACGTAGAAGTGCGTACAGTTGGAAATTAGTTGCTACCGATAAAGTACCAGAAGGAAAACGCTGTGAATTAAGTCTTAGGGAAATGGAAAAGCAGATAAGACGAGATTTAGAGGATGGTATCAGTACACATACAGCTAATAGCATGACAGTAAACCAGTTGTTTGATACATATATGTCAACAAAGGAATTAAAACCATCAACAAGGACAAATTATTTGTATATGTACAAAAAGTATGTGAGCGAGACCATCGGGAAAAGACGAATTTCAAGTATAAAATATAGTGATGTGAAGAAATTTTACAACAGCCTAATACTGGAAAAGAAGTTTAAGCCGAACAGCATGGAAATAATCCATACGATATTACATCCTGTATTTACGATGGCTGTAAGGGATGGATATATTCGTACAAATCCTTCAGATGGTGTTATGGGTGAGATTAAAAAGAGCCATAATTGGGAGAAACCAAAACGTCATGCTTTAACAGAGGGGCAGCAGTCGTTATTCATTGAGTTTGTTGCTAATTCAGATACTTATAAACATTGGTTGCCTTTATTTACTGTTCTTTTGGGTACAGGATGTAGAATAGGTGAGATTATCGGTTTGACATGGGACGATTGCGATTTCACAGAAAACCTTATCTATATTAATCATAATCTGATTTACCGACAGCAAGATGACGGAAAATGTGAAATGCACATTACTACTCCAAAAACAGAATCCGGAAAAAGAATAGTACCAATGTTTGAAGCTGTAAGAAAAGCATTATTACAGGAAAGACAGCAACAGATGAAATGTGGATTTAATACCACTATTATTGATGGTTATTCCGGTTTTGTGTTTACAAATCGTTGTGGCTATGTACATAACCCACAGACAATAAATCGTGCGATTAAGCGTATTTATACAGCATGTAATGAACAGGAGAAAATACAAGCCAAGAAAGAACATAGACAGCCTGTATTGATACCACACTTTAGCGTCCATAATCTTAGACATACCTTTTGCACAAGGTTGTGTGAGAATGAAAAGGATTTAAAGATTATTCAAGAGATTATGGGACATAGTGACATTACTACCACGATGAATATTTACAATGAAGCCACAAAGGAACGTAAGCAGGAATCCTTTGCAAGATTGGAAGGTAAAATAAAAATCTGTTAGAGGTTTTACGACAACTTTTACGACATTTTACGACAGAGATATAAAAACTTATAAGGAGTTACGTGAAATACAAATTGTTTTGAGCCTTGCATTAGTGGGGTTATAAGAAGATATAAGCACTTATTTAAGGGCGAAAATCCTAATCCCGACAATGAAGTCACTGGATGCTGATAAGAAAGCTTCCAAGACTTCCGAAGCAGCTCCGGCAGAGGCTGAAAAACCGGTTGAAAAGATTGATTTTTCTAAGGTAAAAGTCGAGCCATTGTTTGAAGAAATGGTTGATTTTGATACATTCAGCAAGTCAGATTTCCGTGCAGTAAAGGTTAAAGAGT
>OLRX01001237.1_pt1 | contig 19723 bp, 19 predicted proteins | sample 1672991 | NCBI WGS metagenome assembly OLRX01 (sample SAMEA3136744, study PRJEB25190) | human gut metagenome | biome: human gut; feature: human-associated habitat; material: faeces | place: Austria | collected 2013
AATGGAAACATAAAGTCAGACTGACAGTTGAAGGCGGTACATTTGTTGTGACAAATCCAACGGGAACATGGGATGGAGACAAGTTTAAGAAGTACGATGGTACATATGTAATGAATGATTTTGTGGTTTCCAAAGGTAAGACTTATTATTTTGATGCAGATGGTAATAAAGTAGCCGGAAAGCAGACCATCAATAATGCAACATATTTCTTCAATAAAGACGGTGTTATGCAGACCGGATGGAAGAAAACTGATGATGGAACATATTATCTAGGGGATAATGGTGCGGCAGTCATTGGCTGGCAGACCATTGAAGAAGATGATTATTATTTCGACAATAGTGGAATTATGGCGACCGGAGAAGTTCAGGTTGGTCTTGCAAAATGTATATTTTCCAAAAAAGGTAAACTGAAATCAAAAGGAGATGTCAATATTGATGCGAGTAAACCGATGGTGGCGCTTACATTTGATGACGGACCGGGAGAACGGACCGGAGAGCTTCTGGCTCAGTTAGAGAAGTACAATGCACATGCAACATTTTTTATGCAGGGAAAGAATATTCCAGGAAAAGAAGATTTTGTAAAGAAGATGAAAGAAACTGGTTGTGAATTAGGAAACCATTCTTATGACCATCCGCAGTTTACAAAGCTCAGTGCAGATAAGATCGCAAATCAGATTGGTACAACGAACGATCTGATCCAACAGGCAGCAGGATCCACGGCAACCGTCATGAGACCACCTTATGGTGCAATCAATGATACGGTAAGATCTTCTGTAGGACTGCCAATGATTTTATGGAGTATTGATACCCTGGATTGGAAGACAAGAAATGCGCAGTCAAGCATTGATACGGTTATGAATGATGTACAGGATGGAGATGTTATTCTGATGCATGATATCCATACAGAATCTATTGATGCGGCACTTGTTTTGATTCCAAAACTTGAAGAAGCAGGCTATCAGCTCGTGACAGTTTCAGAGATGGCAAAGGCAAAAGGCGTTGCATTACAGAACGGTGAGAAGTATGTTGATTTCTGGGCAAAAGATGTAGAAAAGTATAAGAGCAGCGGCTCAGCCCTGACAGATACAAGCAGCAGTTCAACATCTGATGCGAAGAGTGAAGCAACATCTGATGCAAACAACTCAAAGAAAAGTGACAGCACTTCTTCGAAGAATAGCAGTTCTTCAAAAAAAAGCAATTCTAAAAAGAGCAGTAAGAAGAATTAAAAAAGTATATATAAAACATGAAGTATTAAAGAAAGAATCTGCAAGCCACAATCAACAGATTCTTTCTTTTTGCATTATTTGAAAATCAGATAAATTGTGCTACAATAGACCACAGAAAAAAGATAGATGCAGGAGGCGTTACATTAGATGAGAACAAGTAAGATTACAAGAGACGAGGCACTAAAATTACTGGAGAAATACAACAAAGAGCCTTTTCATATTCAACATGGACTGACTGTAGAAGGCGTGATGCGCTGGTATGCAAAAGAACTTGGATACGGTGAGGAAGAAGAATACTGGGGACAGGTCGGACTGCTCCATGATATTGATTTTGAATTGTATCCAGAACAGCATTGTATCAAAGCACCAGATTTGTTAAAAGAAGGTGGAATTGGTGAGGATATGATTTATTCTGTCTGTTCCCATGGATATGGAATCTGCTGTGATATAAAACCAGAGCATGAGATGGAAAAAGTATTATTTGCGGCCGATGAGCTGACAGGACTGATCTGGTCAGCGGCACTGATGCGTCCTTCTAAGAGCGTAATGGATATGGAGGTAAAGAGCCTGAAGAAAAAATTCAAAGACAAGAGATTCGCAGCCGGATGTAACAGAGATGTGATCATAAGCGGCGCTCAGATGCTGGGGTGGGATCTGGACGAGCTTTTGGAGCAGACTCTCGAAGCTATGAAGACTTGTGAAGAAGCTTGATATACGATAAAAATGTGGCAAAAATTTGACGGATGGTGCAAGGCTGCGTCACGATTCAAAAAGCGGACTTTTATGGGTGAAGGCCGCTTTTTTGTTCGTAAAACTGTCGAAAATAGAAGTGTTTTGAAAAAAACAGTCGACGATAACGAAAAATATCCGTACAAAATGTTGAAAGAAGTCTTCGAAAATGTTATAAAATTTATATTCTTGTTTTTATTAACGAAATTTTATCAAGGAGAAAGGAATTATGGACAAATTTTTCAAAATTTCTGAGCATGGCTCAACTGTGAAGACTGAGATCATGGCGGGCTTCACCACCTTCTTCGCTATGGCGTACATAGTATTTGTAAACCCCAATCAGGTGACAGGCTTTACTGAGGGGCTGGACGACATATGGAATGCTGTTTATGTGGCTTCTATATTAGTCGCTACCATAGGAACACTTCTCATGTCGCTCTATGCCAGAAAGCCTTTTGCTCAGGCTTGTGGAATGGGACTCAACTCATTCTTCTTCGTAAGCTTTGTGCTCCCTCAGGTGATCACAGGAGGAGATACAGTTCAGGGTTACCAGGCAGGTCTTGTTATAATCTTGCTTTCAGGTATCATATTTATGGCGCTGTCGCTGACTGGGGCAAGACAGTATATAGCGAAGGCTATGCCTGAATGTCTGAAAAAATCTATTCCTGCAGGTATAGGTCTGTTCATAACTTATATAGGATTCCAGAATGTGGGCATCATTCAGACTAATCAGTACACTCTGACTCAGTTCGTAGATATTCACGGAGCTATAAACGGTGACGGCATAATGACCGTACTGCCTGCGCTCCTGGCTCTGGTGGGATTTTTGATCATAGTAATATTACAGAAACTCAATATTAAAGGAAACGTAATAATAGGCATAGTGGCCACGACCGTTATATATTATGTAGTTTCGGGAACCGTACCTTCGTTTGATATGGCTCAGATCGGCCAGTCCTTTAGGGATTTTGCCGACATAGGTATAACAGGAGTATTCCAGGGCGCTTCCTGGGAGCACGCATTCAGCCCTGCCTTTGTTGGAGGCGTTTTCAGCGCTATAATGTACATAATAACTTTCTGCCTTGTAGATATGTTTGACACCATAGGTACGCTTTACGGAACTGCTTCCCAGGCGGATATGCTGGACGAAAACGGCGACCCGGAGGATCTTGACAAATGTATGGCCTGCGATTCCATCGCCACCGTTACTGGAGCCGTTTTAGGAACTTCGACTTGCACCACATTTGTAGAATCTGCTTCCGGAGTTGCGGCAGGTGGAAGAACTGGTCTCACCAGCTTGGTGGTCTCGGCTTGCTTCTTCGTATGTCTGTTCCTGTCTCCGCTGGCAAGCATAGTGCCTAGCTGCGCCACCGCTCCTGCGCTCATATATGTGGGAGTATTGATGCTGGGAAACTTCAAGAACGTAGATATGTCGGACATGAGATCCGCAGCCCCGGCTTTCCTGACGCTGATAATGATGCCGCTTACTTATTCTATAGCTAACGGCATAGGAATCGGTTCAATCGCCTATACTCTGATTTCCGTTTTCACCGGAAAGTTCCAGAAGAGAGATATAATGGTGGCTGTGATCGGACTCTTGTTCTGCCTCAAATTCATATTCATAACTATGTAGAATTTTTTGTAAAGGGCTTCGCAGACTTTCGGGGCTCTTTTTACTTGCGATATTTCAGGTAGAGAACCGAAAAGGGGAAAGGTTTTTATTACTGGTTTATCTTGTCATCTGATCTATGAGGGAGTATAATTATAAAGTAATTTCTTTGATTTTAGAAAGGGAGAGACCTTATGTTTTACGAAATGACTATAGCAGGTTTAAAGAGACAGCTGCCTTTATGCAAAGTTACAGACGATTTATATATCGCAGCCTTTATCATGTTCAGCGATGTGGAAATAACCAAAGCCGCAGCGGGAGAACTCCTCAAGAAGGCTCCACAATTCGATATAATGATAACTGCCGAATCCAAGGGAATACCTCTCGCTTACGAGATGGCCAGACAGTCGGGAAACAACGATTATATCGTAGCCCGTAAAGGACCAAAACTCTATATGCAGGATATAATTACGACAAAGGTGGACTCCATAACTACAGACCATGTTCAGATCCTCTGCATAGGCAAAAAAGAGGCTGATCAGATGAGGGGAAAAAGAGTTCTCATAGTGGATGACGTCATAAGCACAGGCGAGTCGCTGACTGCCATAGAGACTCTGGTGAAACAGGTAGGAGGAGAAATAGCGGGCCGCATGACAGTCCTGGCAGAAGGAGAGGCGGCAGACAGAAAAGACATAATCTATTTGGAAAAATTACCTGTATTTAATCCAGACGGCAGCATAAAATAATTCTCATGAAAGAGATAAGACTTATACCGGATGAACCGCTTCACAACTATGTGGAGATCTCTGTGATAGATTTTCCCGGCAGCAGAGACGAAGAGCCCCGCAGACGATGCAAGGTAAAAGTGGAATTTGCAAGGGACGATGTGGAACAACTGAAAAGAAGAGGACTGGGCTACAGAGAAGCCGTAGAAACATATCAAAAGAGGTTGTATGACGTGATAAAATTCCACCTGGCCCAAGACTGGGAATGTGAAGACGGTTATGAGGATGTGATGAAGATAATAAGAGAAAAAGTCTCGGCTTATTATTAGAAAATCAAGAGGGGACAAAAGTGACAATCTTAAGAATAAACAGACGCAAAGGCAGCGCAGAGGGTCGACCTTGCGCTGTTTTTTTATAGATTTACCGGCTGCTGCGACCCCAAAAATATGCGCCTCATCTTGAAAACGGTGCTTGGCAGAATACTGACACCCTTGATTGGACAGGCTTATTATGGTAATATAAAATAAACGGAACTTTTCTGCGGATTCCTGCTGAAGCTGATAGATAAACCGACATGATTTTAAGGAGAAAAAGATATGAAGAAATTGAATTTAAGCGCAGGCACCTTTTTGGCCATTATTTCCTTCTCCATCGCAGGCAGCGTTATCTACGAATTACCCTATATAAAGTATGTATATTACGATAAGTTTGTAGAGGCGTTCGGCATGACTAATGCGCAGGCCGGATTTCTGCTCTCTGCATACGCTATCGGATGTCTGATACTGTATATACCGGGAGGTATACTGGCGGACAAGTTTTCTACTAAAAGGATGCTGGTTTTGTCGCTGTTTGGAACCGGTATTCTCGGTCTCATAATGGCGTTTTTCATGAATTATACTACGGCGCTGATAGTATTCTTTCTGTTTGCAGTCACTACCAGTTTCGTGTTCTGGGCGGCTCTTAACAAAGGCCTCAGAATACTGGGAGGAAAAGAAGATTCTGGTCAGACCTACGGCTGGTATTATGCTCTGGGGTCTGTGATAAGCCTGATATGCGGATTCGGTTTCTGGGCTCTCTACGCCTCAACGGAGAATTCTCACGACGCCATGTTTCGGACTATTTTAGCCATGTCTTTAGCCGTCATGGTTGCAGGCGTATTAGTTCAGCTTACGTTTAAGGATGAAAGTGCGTCTTTACAGCAGGCTTCTGAAGAAGACAAGTTCAAACTCAGCGACGTAGGCAAAGCTATAAAGAACCCTTATCTGTGGTGGGCTTCTGTCATAATGTTCCTGATCTACACGATTTACAGCAATATCTCGTATTTTACACCGTACTTGTCTTCGCAGGTAGGTATGGATGTATCGGACTCTGCTTTTGTAGGGATCATCAGAGGATATGTATTCTATTTTCTGTCTCCGCTGGGGGGCTATATAGCTGATAAGATACTCAAATCTACCCTCAGGCTCTACGGATACGGATTTATCATACTGGGAGTATTGTTCTTTATCACCACCCAGGTTCCTGCGGGAGAGGGCAGTGTTATTGTGGCTATAGCAATATCGCTTCTGGCCTCAGCCTTTGCTATGATGCTCTACGGAGTCATGTGGTCCATACTCAACGAAATAGATATCCCTATTTCTTATGCGGCTACAGCCATAGGATTGGCATCTATGGTAATATATCTGCCCGATTTGTTCGTTCCGGCCATGATAGGAAACTGGCTGGATATCTACGGAGAAGAAGCCGGATATTTCAGGATGTTTATTTTCTTTGGAATATGCTGTATAGTTGCTGTGATCTTGTCGCTTACTCTGGCGAAAAAGGTCAGGACTTTGAACGAAGCAAAAAAAGATGTTACTGCTCAGTAGTATAGCTGATATGAAAGGGATGAGATAATGGACGCAAGAAACCAAGTAGTGATGAGTCAGGTGATGCTGCCTCATCAGGCCAACGTAGCGGGCAACGTACACGGCGGCGAAATAATGAAATTCATGGATATGGCAGCCGGAGCCTGCGCGATGAAATATGCAAGGAGCAACTGCGTGACGGCCAGAGTAGATGAGCTGGTGTTTCATATTCCTATCTTTGTAGGAGCATTGGTGACATGTACGGCCAATATAGCCTATGTAGGCAACACGTCGATGGATGTGTATGTGGAAGTTTACTCTGAGGATATGGAGTCGGGAAACGGTCCGGAGAAGGCTCTGTGTGCGCATTTTACCATGGTTTCAATGAATAGAGCCAACAGACCACAGAAGGTGCCGCCATATACTCCTCAGACAGATGACGAGATAAGGATGTACGAAGAGGCCGCAGCTAAAGTCAGGGCCAGAAAAAAATGATTTTTTAAGATAATGAAAAATAAAGGCCGAAGCCCGCGATTGACGCAAGCTTCGGCTCTTTTAGTGTCCTTAAAAGATGTGTTTAAGCAGCCTTTTACAAAGAAAGGGAGGCTTTGACGAGATATTTCGACAACACGGCCGCGAGGATTATCTTTACAGTATCACCCGGCAGAAACGGAAGGATGCAGGCCACAAGGCCGGCCCACAGAGTCGAGTGAGTGAGGATCATAAACCAAGCCAGTCCTAAGGCGTAGCAGGCTATAAGGCCGCATATCATCAGCATGATACGATAAAACGAACCTTTTTTTCTGGCTGGCAGGCCGCATATGACTGCGCATATGACGTAGCCTACGATAAAACCGCCGGTGGGCCCGGCTATTATTCCTGCTCCTGATGTGAAGCCTGCAAACACAGGTATACCTAAAACACCTAAAAGGATATAGATGATCTGACTGAAAAAACCATATCTACATCCCAGCATGAGCCCGGCCAGATATGGGCCCATCAGCGCCATGTTTACAGGTACGGGAGTGAAAAACAAATTTATATTTATCCATGAGCATACTCCTGTAAGGGCGGCAAATAATCCCGCCATCAAAAGCTTGCTCGTTCTCGACGTAGCAGTATTGGAGATATGCCCAGAGGAGTTTGAATCGTAAGCCTTTTTCATATTCTTGATAAATCCTTTCTGATGGTAACCTCTCCGCTGGTTATGGTATCCATTTCTCTGGCATGGCGGCCTTCCATGTATTCCACCACCAGGCCACCGTTTTCGTCTATATCTATAGCGCGAGCCTTGATCCCGCAGCCTCCGTTTTCGGGCAGGGCTCCGTAAGAGGCTCCGTAGACCAGGATCTGTTCTCCGAGGATAAGAGATCTGGATCTGTAGTCGCGCAATATAGTACGCTTATCAAATTCCTCGAGAGTAGTGAAGAAATATCTGATTATGGCGGCAGCCAGCTGACTACGGGTGAAATCTCGGGGAGCCCCCGTTACATAAGAAGCTTTCTCGGCCAGTTCTTCAGGAAAAGACTGCTCGAAGCAGTTGACCCCGACGCCTACAATTATGCGGCTTATGCTTCCGGTCTCAAAATTGGTCTCGGCTTCTGTCAGAATACCGCAGACTTTTTTTCCGTTTAAGTATATGTCGTTCACCCACTTTATCTTAGGCCCCAGACCTATCACTTCTTCAAAAGCGCGGCAGACCGAGAGGGCGGCTATAGAGGAGACCATCATAGATCTGTTGAGGCTGAAATCCGGTTCAAATACCATAGACATATACAGCCCCTTTGAATGAGGAGAATAAAATGATCGTCCCAGTCGGCCCCTGCCTCCGGTCTGCGAATTGGCTATCACTATGCCGGGACATGACAGATCAGTCAGCTTCTTAGCGTAATTGTTAGTAGAATCTACCTCATCCAGTATGTGAACTCTGCACTTTATTCCTGCCGCCTCTCTTATATATGAAGGGGAGAGGACGTCGTTCTTCTTCAGCAGACGGTAGCCGACCCCGGCCTTGGAGTCTATTTCAAAACCTTCGTTTTGAAGCGTTTTTATGGCCTTCCATATGGAATTTCTTGAAAGTCCCAGCCTGGCGGCCAGATCCTGTCCGGATAGATAGGATGTAGTGTTGTTATTCAGTATTTTCAGCAAATTCAGTTTCGTAGACATGGATACCTCCTGCGATTTTATAGGCAGATTATATAATAACAGACCAATGATGTCAACCATAAAAAATATAAAGGGTGACTAAAAAGCTGAAAGAAGGCAACATTGCCCGACGAGAGTAAAGAAAGAATACGTAAAATTAAATGCTGACAAGACTTTGAAAATGAGCAGCTTCATGGTATAATGAACCCATCGATTGTGATTGCGGCGTTGCCGAGAGGAAGGGTTCATTGAACCACCGCTGCCTGCGTCCGCCGCAGCGCAGGGCGCCGCGATTATGGTATGATATACGGGGTAGAATTAAACTGGAGGGTTTGTTTTTGTGATATACAGCATAATAGCGATGATCATACTCGTGACTTTTTCGGCATACTTTTCGGCTACCGAAACAGCTTTTACATCGCTCAATAAAATAAGAATGAAGAATATGGCCAATGACGGCAACCGCAGAGCCAGACAGGTTCTGGAACTGTCGGAGAACTATGACAACCTGCTTTCGACCATACTGGTTGGAAACAACCTGGTGAACATAACGCTTTCTTCTATAGCTACGGTGCTCTTTATAGGATTTTATCCCAGATACGGCGCCACGATAGCTACGGTGGTCGCCACCGTTACGGTGCTCATATTTGGAGAAATATCGCCAAAGAGTCTGGCGAAAGAAAGCCCCGAAAAATTCGCCATGTTTTCGGCGCCTTATATAAGGATACTGATAATATTGCTGAAACCGATAAACTGGCTCTTTGCCACGTGGAAAAAATTCCTGGCGAAGATCTTCAATGCCGACGAAGGACGGCCCATAACAGAGGACGAGCTTCTGACCATAGTGGAAGAAGCCGAGACCGAGGGCGGTATAGATACGCAGCAGAGCGAGCTGATCCAGAATGCCATCGAATTCAACGATCTCGAGGCTTTGGACGTACTGACCCCGAGGGTCGATATAAAAGCCATCGAAGCGGATACGCCGGAGAATGAGATATCCGGGATATTTCTGGAGACGGGCTTTTCAAGACTTCCTGTCTACGACGGCGATATGGATAACGTCATAGGCGTTCTGAACCAGAAGGACTTTCACAATTACATCAAGGGAGGCAGAGCCGCTGTTTCCGAATATATAAAGCCGGTCATCTTTGTAGCCGGCTCCATGAAGATAGCGCAGCTGCTAAAGCGGCTACAGACGGCCAAGACTCATATCGCAGTCATAGTGGATGAGTACGGCGGAACGTACGGCCTCGTTACCCTTGAGGATATAATCGAAGAACTGGTGGGAGAGATATATGACGAGCACGATGCGGCGGCGCTTCAGGACATAGTTCAGCAGCAGGACGGAACCTACAGAGTCCTGTGCGGCACCAATATAGATAAGATGTTCGATTACTTCGACGTAGAAGAAGAAGTCGACGCCACCACGGTAAACGGGTGGGTCGTGTTACAGATAGATAAGTTGCCTGAGGTAGGCGACCAATTCGTATACGAGGCCGATTACAAGAGATTCGACGTAGTAGTGACAAAAGCAGACGAGAGAAAAGCTCTCGAGATAAATATGACAGTGGAAGAGCTGTCAGATGAAGAATGAGAAAGGGGACAGAATGGGTTTAATGGAAAAGATCCTTGGCGACATGAATACCAAGGAGGTCAAGAAAATCGAAAAAATAGCTGATAAGGTGATGGCCCTCGAGGAGGCGACGGCTTTGCTCAGCGATGATGAGCTGCGGGGCAGAACTGAAGAATTCAAGAAGAGAGTTCAGGAAGGCGAAAGCCTTGACGATATACTTCCGGAGGCTTTTGCGGTGTGCCGTGAAGGCGCATGGAGAAGCGTAGGCATGAAGCATTTCCGTGTACAGGTGATAGGAGCGATAGCTCTTCACCAGGGTAGAATCGCCGAAATGAAGACGGGCGAAGGAAAGACGCTGGTAGCCACTCTGGCCGCCTATCTTAACGCCCCGGAGGGCAAAGGCGTTCATGTGGTGACCGTAAACGATTATCTGGCCAGGCGTGACGCAGAGTGGATGGGAAAGATATATACTTTCTTGGGACTTACAGTAGGATGCGTGGTTCACGGGCTCAAAGACCATGAAAAAAAGGCTGCATATGCGGCAGATATAACATACGGCACCAACAATGAGTTCGGTTTCGATTACCTCAGAGATAATATGGTCACTTATAAGGAACAGCTGACTCAGAGAGATCTGAATTTCGCCATCGTCGACGAAGTGGACTCTATCCTGGTGGACGAGGCCAGAACACCGCTCATAATTTCTGGCCGGGGCGACGAGTCTACGGATATGTATCAGAAAGCCGACTCCTGCGTTCGCCGCCTGAAACTTGAGGAAGATTTCACCATAGAAGAAAAGGATAAAAAAGTTACTCTCACGGAAGACGGCATAGCCAAGTGCGAGAAGTTTTTCGGCATAGAGAACATCGGCGATCCGGAGAACATGGAATATAACCACCATGTCATTCAGGCGCTGAAAGCCCGGAACATAATGAAACGGGACGTAGACTACATAGTCAAAGACGGAGAGATCATCATAGTAGATGAATTCACAGGTCGTTTCATGTTCGGAAGAAGATACAGCAACGGCCTGCATCAGGCCATAGAGGCTAAAGAAGGCGTGCTGGTCAGATCTGAATCAAAGACGCTGGCTACCATCACTTTGCAGAATTATTTCCGTATGTACAATAAGCTGGCAGGTATGACAGGTACGGCCAAGACGGAAGAAGAGGAATTCCGCGAGATCTACAACATGGACGTAGTGGTGATACCTACTAATAAGCCTATCGCCAGAGAGGATCTGGATGACTCCATATATGCTTCTCTGAACGCCAAGTTCAAGGCTATCATAGAGAGAATAGCAGAAGTACACGCTACGGGACAGCCGGTTCTGGTAGGTACCATTTCCATAGAAAATTCTGAACTTTTAAGTTCAATGCTCAAAAAAAGAGGAGTAAAGCACAACGTGCTCAACGCCAAGCAGCATGAAAGAGAAGCTCAGATCATAGCCGAGGCAGGACGCCTTGGGGCAGTCACCATAGCCACCAACATGGCCGGAAGAGGAACCGATATCATACTCGGGGGAAATCCTGAGTTCGAGGCCAAACGAGAAATGGAAAAGCTTGAATATTCTCAGGAGCAGATATCCTTTGCTACGAGCTTTGTCAGCAGCAGCGACCCTCTCATGAATGACGCCCGCGCAGTATTTAAAGATCTCCTTGAGAAGTACAGCCGGGAGAGGAGAGAAGAGCAGGAAAAAGTCAGAGCCCTCGGCGGCCTGTGCATCATAGGTACAGAGAGACACGAATCCAGGCGTATAGACAATCAGCTCAGAGGACGTGCCGGACGTCAGGGAGACCCGGGACAGACGCAGTTCTTTATTTCCCTTGAGGATGATCTGATGAGACTCTTCGGAGGAGAACGCATACAGGGACTGATGAACAAGATGGGTATGAGCGAGGATGCCATAGCCGCCGGAATGTTGTCAAGGAGCATAGAAAATGCCCAAAAGAAGGTAGAGAGCAGAAACTTTGAGATAAGAAAATACGTACTTCAGTATGACAACGTGATGAATAAACAGCGCGAAGTCATATACGATCAGCGCAGAAAAGTTCTCTTCGGAGAGGATATCAGAGACTATATAATGGAGATGATGGAGGATATTGTGAAGACTACGATCCAGCCCATCACCATAGCCAGCAAATATCCGGAAGAGTGGGACTTCGATATGCTGGGCGAGAACCTGAAGCAGATAACAGGCACTTTCAGCGGTCTGAGCTATACAGAAGACGAAAAACTGTCTCTGACAGAAGATAAGTTGACAGAAGACGTTCTAACCGTATTCCATCAGATGTATGAGGCCAAAGAAGAAGAGATAGGTAAAGACCGCATGCGTGAGGTCGAGAGAATGATACTGCTGAGAGTAGTAGATAATCATTGGATGGATCATATCGACGCTATGGACGATCTTAAACAGGGAATCGGCCTCAGAGCTTTGGGACAGATAAACCCTGCCAACGCATACGCTTCTGAAGGCTTCGACATGTTTGAGGCTATGGTGGCGGAGATTCGAGAAGAAGCCGTCAGATACTGCTACAATGTCACTGTTAAGACCGGCGTAGAAAGACGCCAGGTGATCACAGGCGGTCAGGAAAGGAAGGACGACTTTGTGGACAGACCTGCGCAGAGAACGCAGGCGCAAGGCGGTGGGGACATGCCGGGACAGGCTCCTAAGCCGCAGGATACCAGAAAGCCTGAGACTTTCAGAAGAGAGGCTCCTAAGGTAGGCCGCAACGACCCTTGCCCTTGCGGCTCCGGAAAGAAATATAAAAACTGCTGCATGAACAAGGAGCAGTAAGACAGAAAATCTGCCTGCGTACAAAATCGCAGGCATTTTTAATGATTAAAAACATGGCTGTTTACAATAGGGGGGGTGACTGGTTCAACTTCTGGGGTTCACCACATTATATTATTATTAATTTTTAGAACTATTGAGTAGGGATTGACTAATAAGAAAAAATTAGATACAATTGTTATATAAATATCAAATAATAATTGCAAGATGTTTAAATTTGCTCTTGTGGCATAATTAGCAGCCAAATTAGGATTGTCACAAGCAAAATCTTTTGCCGCAGCGTATATTTTAGATTTTTTGACTGACGTTAACCCTACTTCAACAGCAGTATCTTATAGTATACAAGTGTACACACATAAAAATTATACAAGTGGCTTTATAGGCCCAATAATTACAAGGGTGTGGAAGTACAGTTATAAATACTACGCGACGGCAAACTTAACTGGACCATACACTGAAGATTATGAGTTTAAATGTCAGATGTAAATAATAGAGATAAAAAATGAGGTGATTATAATTCATAAAAAGATTATATACTTGCTTGCAGGAGCTTTTCAGCCGATATTTGTATATCATCTTATTTACAGCTATCAGAAGCTTTTTTCGATGGATTGGGTTTTTGATAGGAACTACGATTCATTTAAAGAAATTCTGGACCCGCTGAATCAGATGTACCCGACCACAGACGGCGAAAAAGCCGCCACGCTGATTTGGGATATAATCGTATTGGCCGTATGTATGGCAGCCGTGTTGATGGTAGCGGTGCTTGCCAAGTCTCAGTCAGGTGGACTGAGCAAGGCGCAGCGAATTATAGCGACCGCCGGAGGGCTGGCGGCTACGGGATTCTTCCTGTGGATGAAGTGGAAACGCTGCTGTACATGAAATTTATAGTCCCGGAAATGATATTGATTGCTGCTTGCGCCGTGGCCATTGCCGAAGGACGTAACCGAGAGTAACCCGGCTTGCTCCGGGTTACTCACCTACTGGCGAATTCTCTAAAAGAGGTTCTTTGATCCGTACATCAAAAAGCAGAAATATTGAATGGAGAAATAAATATTTTTTAAAATAGAACAATTTATATTATATATTAATTAAGAGATGAGGTGGATTTTCCTCATCTTATTTTTTTATGAAAAAGTGTTGACAATAGCTAAAAGATGTATTATTGTACTAATTAAATAATACAATAATACAAAAGACTTGAAAGGAGGAGGTTATTTTGGATAAAAAGCTAAAAGAGAACATGCCCATTTACGTTCAGATAATGAACCGGGTGAGAGAGGCCATAGCTGCGGGGGAGCTTAAGCCGGGAGACAAAATAGCCTCCGTCAGAGATCTGGCGGCGGATTTTGAGGTAAACCCCAACACCATGCAGCGAGCCTTGACCGAGCTTGAAAGAGAAGGCCTGTTGCTTTCAGAAAGAACCCAGGGAAGGTATGTCACCTCTGATGCGAAAGCCATAGAAGAACTGCGAAAAGATATCGCCCGGCAGGCGGCAGACTCATTCAGGAGAGAAATGGCTGCGCTGGGGTTTAACGAAGAAGAAATGATGGATTTTTTTCGTGAGAGGCTTCTTTATATAGGTTCCGGCGAAGGAGGAAAGAAGGTGGGATAGATGAGAGAAAATAAGGAAGCCCGCAGTGAAAGGACGCTCAGGCTGGTGGAAGAGCAGCCGATAGTAAAAATATCGGGACTTTCTAAGGCCTTTGGTGAAAAGAAGGTTTTGGACAGTATAGATCTTGAGATACCGCAGGGCAAGATCATAGGACTCCTGGGCCCTAACGGAAGCGGCAAGACTACTCTTATTAAGATACTGTCCGGATTCTGCGCAGATTATGAGGGAGAAGTGCTTATAGACGGGAAGCGTCCGGGCAGCGCCGCCGGCAAGGCGAAGGTCGCATATCTTCCCGACAAGGATGGTCTGCCCGAAAATCTTCCCGCAGATGAGATAATAAAGATATATGATACCTTCTTTGATGACTTCGATGAGGAGAGGTGCAGAAGACTTCTCGATATCTTCGGTATCGATGAGAAGACTGTTGAAGGAGAACTGTCAAAGGGAGAGGCTGATAAACTAAAAATTTCTCTCTTGATGTCTAGAGACGCCCGGCTCTACCTTCTGGATGAACCCATAGGAGGAATAGATGTAGAAGCCCGGCAGCACGTGCTGGACTTGATACTGGAAAATTTCAATCCCTGCGGCAGCATGATAATAGTCACTCACCTTGTCAGGGATATAGAAAGACTTTTTGATTCCGTGATAATATTGAAAGATGGAAAGACGACGATGTATGACGACAGCGACGCCATAAGAGAATGTTACGGCGGAACTCTTGAGGAAGCCGTCATAAGTATATTCAGGGGAGAGGAGATATGAAAGAGCTTTTTACAGAGAGCAGATATCTTAAGATGGCGGCGGCCGCTATAGCTGCGGTCATGGTGATATGCGCAATAGCCGGCAGGTTTTATGCCTTCGGCAGCGGCCCGTCTGAAGAGGAACTTATGGAAATCGAAAAGAGCGGAGCTAAGATAGCCGTTCCTTTTGATAAATACAGAGAGATCGCATCTATAAAAGGTGCGGGAGGCGCAGCAGCCGGAAAACTTAAGGACGACGTCTGGGAAATCATAGATCCGGGCAGCGGTAAAAATGTTGAAATACAAGGATTTGCAAAGTTTGTAGGCAGCGGCGGCGGATTCGCATTTTTGTGCAGTGATGACGGCGAAAACGTCATTGTGGACGTTGCAAAAAGCCTAAATTCGGGCAAACCTGTCTTTTTCGAAGAAGAAAAGAGATATGATTCTGCATATTACGACGGAGAAAGCGGCGTTATCTTAGTCGAAGAGAGCGGAATGACGAGGATCTTATCAGTTGACGGAAGAGAACTTTACCGTACAGCCGATGAAAACGCCTGGCTTATTCCGGGCAGCAAATATGTGCAGGAAAGCGCAGAGCAAGAAGACTGGTATCTGCTCAGAAATATATATACGGGAGAGGTCGGCTGCCGGCTTAATGAAAACGAATATGTGAGAGGATATTATGCGGGACATTTTGTAGTCGAAGTAACCGAAAACCCGGAAGATCTGCTGCAATCCACACACAATTATCTGCTGAACGACAGCTTTGTAAGACCGGAGGGAATTGAGGATTTCGCATTTTACAGCGGCGATAGAGATTATATCTATATATATCAGGAAGATGTGTCTTCTGCCGAGAAGATAATAGATAAGACAGGGCAGGTCACATTTGAGATAAAAGAGGATGAGGAAAGAGGCTCTTTTGTGGGAATCTCAAACGATCAGGTGATTTACACCACTAAGGAAGCGGGAGTCATGGAGTATATCACCATCGCCGGCGAAAACAAAGGGGCGGTTTCAAAGCATAGAGAATTATGTATGTCTGCTTTTGAAGATGGCCTTGCCACAGCAGGAATCAGAAAAGGCGGCAACGCCGGCCGGATGAGCGACGCCATCGCTACGGAGTCTAAAAATTATATCTTCGGCTTTATCGACGAGGAGTTTAATCATGTGACGGATTTCATATTCGACTGGGCCTCGGAGATAGAAGAGGGGTTTGCTGCCGTAAAGATAGGAGGACAATATGCCCTTTTAGACTTGAGGGAGGTGTAGATAGAAATGAGTAAACTGGACAAATACATCAGGCTGAACATCAAAATGATAGGGAACTGTACCGGCGTAGCCTGCGCAATGTCGTTGGCGATAGGATTGACAGCAGTAAATTTTGCAGTGATAATCTTTGCAGTCGTATTTCTGGGCATATCTATTGCCGCGCTGATAAAAGGGTATAAAAGGCTGTATTATACAACTCTCTATGAAGAGGCGGCGTATGTGTATAATTCCCTCCCTCTCGACCCCAAGGAGGTCTTGGCAGGAAAACTTTTCGCCGGTTCGTTCATGATGACGATGTACAACGTTTCCACCTTGGCGATGTATGGAGTCATGCTTCTCATGGCCGGGGATTCGATCACATTTTCGACTGATATGTACTGGCCTTCAGAAAATACTCTGACGAGTCTGCTGGCATCCTCCATAGCCTCGGATATGCTGCCGTTTGCTCTGCCATTCGAGGCGCTGAGTATGATAACGGGGGCTGTGCTGATATCGGCCATAATAATGTTCGGAGTGATCTTCGCCAATTCGCCTCCTGCGCCGGGCAAAGGTGTAACGGCAGTAATATTATGTATCATCTTATATATAGTTCTCTTCAGAGGGGCGCCGAAAACAGCAGAATGGCTTTCCATAGATTATTCACCACTGCTCCCTCTGGCGCAGTCGCTGATAAATGCTGCCGCAACGGCCGTCCTCTTTGGCTATAGCTGTAAACGTTTAGAGAAGAAGTATTATGCAGCCGTGAGACGTAAATAGGATGAAATACAGAGCCCCCTTTAAACGCAGGGCATATGAAACGCCCGCCTGCACCTGCCCCTTCTTTGCCTCTATCATTATATAGTTCTCTTGCAGTCACTATTGTTGAGGCACGGGGCAGAGCGTTTACGGGCGCAGGACAGAGTTCCGGTTTTTTCAAAAATCAAGAGGGTTGCGGGAGTTTTTGGCGACTCGTTTTCGGTAAAACGAAATTAAAGGCTGTCTGCGGGAATATTTAGAGAAAAAACGATAAAAAAGAGGCTGTAAGGCGGTTCGGCCCCTAAAAGATGACCAAAAACTCCCGCAAAGAAGCCAAAAAGGCCAAGTGCAGAGAATCAGCACAAATCAAGGCCTTTGCTCGCTGCCAGTATAAGCCTGAAATGCGAAGCCCCTGCTTTTAAAAGCAGGGCTTTCTTATGTTGTCTCTTAAGAGCCTGTTCCGAGGGCAAAGCCCGAGGAACAGGCAACCACCGGCTATGCCGGCGAGATTAATAGCCTTAGGAAAAATATCCTCCTGTGATAAGATAGAAAAGGTTCGCCGACCAAACTGTCAAGGCAAGGAGGATATGTCATGAAAGGCAGCAATAGTTTGGGCACACGCCAAATGGAACTGTAAGTACTACATTGAACTCATCATGTGACATTTTCGGTTTAAAGGAAAAATTTTTCAAAAAAACTGTAACGAAACGGCAACTTGCCAGTATTAGTTATAAAAAGAGTCACATGAATTTTATCCTATGGAGTAAAACAGCTATGAAAATTAAAGTAAAAAGATCTTTATTAACAGCCCTTTGCCTCACGCTGGCAGTGGCGCTGTTTATTACAGGCTGCACGGGAAACGGGGAGACCACCGGCGGCGAAGCCGATGGTGAGAATAAGGATAAGACAGTCCTCGCAGAAGGGAGTATACGCTATGCCGAGCTTGATGAGAAGAGTGCAGAATCTGTCGAATATTTTATAGATGAATACGGACTCTACGAATATAAAGCTCCAGATGAGGCTATGCGTATGAAGCTTGTGAGATTTTCTTATGAGAATGAGGAACTTACAGATCATGAGATATGCGCTATAGATTTTTCCGAAATGAAAAATCTCAGAGAAGGGACGATTGCGCTTTGTATGACAGGAGAGGACAAGTACAGAGTGACGGTCAGCCCTGATAAGAGAGCCGAAGACGGCGCCGGCGGCAAGCAGGTTTATACCGACATAGAACTCCCGTCATATATCGGAGAAAAAGGAAGCTGCAGAGCCGACTCCACCGTGAAGAATTTTGATGAGGAAAAAATAGAGATTGATAAGCAGTACAGACTGTATGAGGTGAATGTATACGAAGCCGGCCCTGCCGCCACCGGAGAAGGAGAAACCGCTTTAAAAGATGACGAAGTCAGGCCTGCGGCCACAAGAGGCATATACGTAGTTTTCAGTCTGTAAAGGGAGCGGCACGGCCCTTGCTCACAGAGTAAGAAAGCGGCAACTTCATATGAGATTCGAGTCCCGGGAAAACCCCGGGACTTATTTTTAGTCAATGCGATTGTGGCCTTTATGTATATGTGATAAAATCAAGATGACCAACTATAAAGAAAAGAGCAGGTTATGAATAAGAAATACGACGTGATAATAATCGGAGCAGGACCCGCCGGGATCTCCGCCGCCTTAAACCTTCAGAAACTGGGAAAGAAAAATATCCTCGTGATAGAGAGATACGTTTTCCCCAGGTACAAGTGCTGCGCAGGATATATAACGGGCAAGACAAAAAAGAATACGCCAGATTAGGTCTCGACACGGATAAAGTCAACTATTCGCTCATCAGAGACTTCGGAATATTCTACAGATCCCGGAAGAGACAAGACATACAAAATAAATTTCTGTATACCAACAGATATATCGACCGGGTAGAATTAGACAACGCGTTTTTCAGGCTGGCTAAAGAGAAGGGGATAGAGATAAAAGAAAATACAGCTATAAAGAATCACGACGCAGATTCCTGTCTTCTCGTCACTTCCGATGACGAAAGCCTCGCTTATGATAAGCTGATCTTTGCAGACGGCGCCAGCGGCTACGGAAGCAGATATAAGACTGACGGACTTAAAAATATCGCCATGCAGATGGTGTTTGACAGCGACAGACAGGAAGAGATACAGATACACTTTGGAATAACCCAAAGAGGATACGGCTGGGTCAGCTCATTTGGCGGCAAGACTAACGTGGGCCTGACCGACGTGTATGAGACCCCTCTGTCAATTATACCGAGGAATTTCAGCGATTTTTGGATATTCTGGGCACAGAAGCCGATACCGGCCGGCTCAGAGGAGCCTTCACACCTATCGGCGTAAGCGATCCGATCTTGGGTGAAAAGATATATTATGTGGGCGATGCGGTAGGAGCCTGCGACCCCTTGACGCTTTCGGGGCTGCGATATGCTTTGAGAGGCGCAGAGGAATGTGCCCGGGCTATTGCCCTGGGCAGAGACGAGATATATATAGAATATATAAAAAAACTGAAGAGAAGATTCACATTTATGAGAGCTATGCAAAAGATCTTTTATCTGAGATTTTGTATGTACTGCGTGTTCAACATAGGGTGCCGTTTTTTCGGCAGTTGATCGCCGCGGTATTCAACAATTTCTTTGTAAACAAAAAGTGACCATGCCTCGTAAAAACGATTTTAAGCGAACACACATAAACATTGAAAA
>OLRX01001247.1_pt1 | contig 19578 bp, 18 predicted proteins | sample 1672991 | NCBI WGS metagenome assembly OLRX01 (sample SAMEA3136744, study PRJEB25190) | human gut metagenome | biome: human gut; feature: human-associated habitat; material: faeces | place: Austria | collected 2013
TGTTGGGACCGGCCTTTCTTTTCCGTTTTTCATGAAAAGGCTTTTCCTCCCCGTTCCCACAGCGCGCTTTGGCGCTGCCGCGCGCACCGCGGCCCCGTTACATTGCGGCATTCCGAAGCGGCCTTCGGATCAAGCGCCCGGAAGCGAGCCTTCCCCGTCCGGCACGCCTTTTTGGCCCGGCATTCCGTTTCCAAGGCCGCCGCATGCTCAAAAGACAGAAGAAGCGCCCGGAACATTCCCAATTTTCATTCTTCCGGAATTATGGTAAAATGAAAACGTACAGCCTGATGAGGAAGGAAGATTATATATGGAAAAAGATATTATAAGAATTGCGCTTTCAATTATTGCAGGCTTTTTCGTCCTGTGGTATTGTGGCGCAATGTTTAACTTCTTTCCGTTTTTTGGCAACGATTCGGTGCTCAACGCAATCGGATTTACAGGCCTTTTGATCTGCGCGGTCATTGCAGGCTGCGCCTGCTGGATCGTTTGCGAGATCAAAAAGAACAGATGAATTTTTCTTTTCGGGGAAGATGAACGTCATCCGAGCCGCTTTCGGGGCGGGTAGCGCGTTTCATGCGCCGCCGCGCTGCCGTTCCCCCGTTTTCCTGCCGTTTCAAATGCCCTTGCCCTCCCCGGCGACAATGGCATTTTCACGGCAACGCCGACAGAGCGTATAACACACTACACTTTGCAAGCAAAGTCGTGTGCCAAGGGGCAAGCCCCTTTGGAAACCCCGGACAACAAAATAGGCGGTATGCTGTCCTCTCTGGGAGCATACCGCCGTTTGTTGTCAGCAGCCCGTTTCACGGTCTGTTTTCGCCCTTTGTAAAGTTTGGCGTATCAAGTTTCATGGGATATCTCAAGGGAAAAAGTGCATTGATGATGTTTGAACATCATGCAAACTTAAAATACAAGTTTGGAAATAGGCACTTTTGGGCGGAAGGATACTATGTAAGTACAGTAGGAATGAATGAGGAAGCAGTCAAGAGATATATCAAAGAACAGGAGAGGCATGACATGGCGATGGACAAACTGAGTGTGAGGGAATACGAATACCCATTCAAGTAAGAAAGAGCCCCTTGAGGGGCAGCCAAAGAGGCAAGAGCAATGAGGCTTGAACGGAAGAGAAAGCCCGCATCTTTAGGTGCGGGCTAGTAACAGGGGCTTATAGCCCCAGTTCGAACCACCCGTTTTACGGGTGGCACCGATTTTTATAAATAGTGACGCACGGTATATTTATCGGAAACAGCCTGCGTGCCGGAAAGACGTTTGCTGCTAAGTAAAGCAAGCGGATTTTATTATCAGGCACAGGACGTTTTTTACGAACATGCAGAACAACTTTCAGTGCGCAGCCATAATATATAAGAGAATTTGCTGATAAAAATAGGCAAATTCATTTAAAGGAGTATATTGAAAATGAATAATGATATGTGTAATAAAAATATATGCTGTGTATGCTGCAAGCCGCAATGCTCAGGCGTCAGAATTGTTCAGGGACCTCCGGGACCTCAGGGTCCGCAGGGGCGCCTGGCACTCAGGGAGACACGCCAACTGTCGAAATAGGTGAAGTAGTTTCCGGAGGCAACGCTCAGGTAACGGCAAACCCTACTGATACAAGCGTTTCCTTGGACTTTGTGCTTCCTTCAGGACCTAAAGGTGATAAAGGTGAAAAGGGAGAAATTGGTGAACAAGGTCCTCAGGGTGAGCAGGGAGAGAAAGGTCCGAAAGGAGATAAAGGAGAAAGAGGAGCCCAGGGGAGCAAGGAGAGCAGGGAATCCAGGGTCCGACAGGCCCTCAGGCCCCGCAAGGTGAAAAAGGAGAAAAGGGCGAGAAAGGCGACAAAGGAGAGCAGGGCGAACAGGGAGAGACAGGAAGTCAAGGGGAAGCCGGTGAGATTCCATAGATGACAGTTGTAGAAAATACCAAGACCAGCTATAAAATCAGATTTAAAACTAGCCAGCAGGAATTTACAAGTCCTAACCTTAAGTCTAACACAGAGTGTTACAATTACAATCTATCTGTTGTCGGCAGTACCGCGAATATTCCTCTCGAGAATCTGACTCTTGTACTGAAAAATACTTCGTCTATCAGTATGAGAATCTCGGTAAACCCTAAGACAGAAGGCACTTCAATACTGGCAGATATAAGGAGAGCAAGCATATATGACGGAACGATCGATGCTCATACTAATAATAACGTCCTAATATCATCCAGTCTTGTATTAGATGATATCGTCTATACCATGTCACAGGAGATGCATTGGATAAGACTAAGGCAGCAGGATCCTAAGACAAAGCTGTGGTCCATGTGCGAGATAAAAACATTTGCATTGCAGAATGGCTCACGAGTCACAGTATGCATTGAATGGCTGTATACAGGCACATCTTTTTTAATGCCATAGATTCAACAGCATAAGTTGAGAAAAGCTTTCTATGTAAAAATAATGATTAAAATAAGCTGCCGGCCGCTTGACCGGCGGTTTATGATTCGTGTTTAAGTCATATATCTGCCATGCAATTCGCTCATATTTCATACACCGCCACTCCGTTTTCTGAATATTGTAATCCTGCATTTCTGAAAAGTATTGTAAAATATCTTCATTTATAAGCGGGCGCCATGCTGAAAATAAAGAAACGGCATAACTGAGGTTACACCGTTTCCTGTTTCTTTAAGATATTTATATTGTTGCTTTCTTTTGACGGCTTCGGAATCAGATATCAAGCGGAAGGGAGCACGGGCGTTTGCTCGCTGCCATTTTCACCGTTGCCACTTCCTTCGCCGCCATTGCCACTACCGTTGTTGCCGTTGTTATCACTACCGTTGTCTGAATCGCCGGAATCATCGCCCGAACTGTCGTCAGGTTCCTCCTCGTCAGGAGGAAGCGCAGGCGGTTCCTTGACTATCGTGACTTCTTTACCCGGTTCAGTAGGATAGCTGTCAGGGTCAGGATTGTGTAGATTACAGTAGTAATGAGGCAGTTCATTCTTGATATCGCCGACTTTGCTGCTAGGAATGTAAGGCCTCATTATGCCTGACTTTGAAGTGATATCAGGGCAGCTAGGCGTAGCCAGATATCCACTGGCGGCACATACGTCTACAGTCTTGTGAACGTTATCTTCTTCTGTAGGCTGAGTACCTGAAGTGAAATATTCGCTTCTTACGTGGCTTCCGCTGCTTTCCGTTGCCAGGAGGCCGCTCTTGGTATCTATTTTTACCTGGACTACATTGCTAGGCCTTTCGGCATAAGAACCGCCCTTAGCGTTTTCTACCTGTCCCATGATTTTTCCCCATACGCTTGCTGCAGCGTTGGAAGCAGAAGAAAGGTTGAGATTAGAATCACTTCCTATCCATAGAGCAGCGCTGTATTTTGGAGTGAACCCGCAGAACCATATATTATCTTGCCTATCTGTAGTACCGGTTTTTCCTCCTACAGAAGCACCGGAAATTGCCGCAGGATAACCGAGGCCTTCCGTTACGACTGATCTCAGCATATCCGTCATTATCCAGGCAACTCCTGAATCGAGGACTTTTGTTTCTTTGATTTCTGGTTCAAGGAGAACATCTCCTGTTCTCGTGGTGACCTTTGTGTATACGCTAGGCGATATATGGGTGCCTTGGTTTACGAAGGTCGAGTAGGCGCTAGCCATCTCAAGTGGTGAAATTCCGCTTGACATGCCGCCGAGAGCAAGTGCTGCCAGATTACGGTCGTCGCCTGTGACAGACGATACTCCGTAGGCTTCCAGAAGATCGGCGGAGTAATCCGCGCCTACCTGCGAGACTATCTTGACGGCACAGACGTTTACCGACTGCTGCAGCGCGCGTCTGAACGTATATAATCCGGAGTAACCGCTGTATGAGTTCTTAGGCCATACCTTTCCGTTAACTGTTGTAGGCTCATCATCTATTATTGAAGCAGCCGTGATGTAATTGCCCCAAAGCTCAGCTCCCTGCTTGCCAAAACCGTCATCTCTGATAGGGAACGCTTCGCCCGACTGTTCTAATTCAAAACTCCTTTGCAGAGCTGCGGAATATACGGACAGAGGCTTTATAGCTGAACCCGGCTGACGAGGTGATGTGGCTCTGTTGAATATCATTCTTCCGGTAGTCTTGCGTCCACCGCTCATTGCTTTGACTTGACCGGTAGAATTATCCACTATGACCATGGCCGCCTGAGGCTGTATCACACGCTGATTGAGCGTGAACTGATTGGTCGCAAGGCCGCCCTCCGTTTCTTCAAAGAAAGTAGGGTAGTCATCGAAGAATTCCGCGGAAATGACCAGATTTCCGTCGCTGTCCTTTGACTTGTAATTCTGAGGTATGCTCAGATATCCGCCGTTGATCGAATACATTATGTTGTTTTCAAAGACATACATGGTCTTGAATTCAACGCTGTAGTCAGTCTGTCCCTGTACGGTGGTATCGTATATATTGAGTCTCTTTCCGGCAAATACGGTCATAGAACCGTCGTCGTTCTTCTCATACTCATCGGATTTGAGCACGAACTTTCCGTCGGAATTTATATAATTGGAATAGGCATATAAAGTATTGCCGTTAGGACCGGTTATATTGCCGTTTGAGTCTTTGGAATATCCCGTAACATAAGGGAAATTGCTGTCGGTATTGAATTCTTTCTCAATTACAGCCTGTGCCTGAGAGTCCATTGTGGTATATATCTGGAGTCCTCCGTTATATACCATATTAGAGGCTTCTTCATAGCTGTAGCCTTCTTCGGTCAAATCTTCGATTACAGTCTGGATGGTGTAATCGGCAAAATAGTTGGAAACAGTATTGAGAGCGTCGATGTTAGGATTTACGATATCCTTTATTTCAACAGCTTTTGCTTCTTCGTATTCTTCATCGGTGATATAGCCTTGTTCATGCATCAAACTAAGGCATGTGAGCATCCTGCTCCTGCACGAGTCGTTCCAAAGATAAGCATAGTCACCGTTTTTTGCGATAAGATTCGGAGTGTCATCCGTAACTTCGGTGGATGATACCGTCTGGACCAAAGCAAATTCAGACGGAGCTTGTGGTATAGAAGCCAGCGCCGCTGACTCTGCTATCGTAAGGTCCCCGACATCTTTGGAAAAGTATGCCTGGGCCGCTGTTTGTATACCGAAACCGCAGCCAAAGTTTATAGTGTTGAGGTAGGCCTCAAGTATCTCGTCTTTTTCAAGTTCTTTCTCCAGAATCACGGCATAATAAGCTTCCGTTATCTTTCGGCTCAGTGACCTTTCAAACATCTTGTCCTCAAGGTAGAGGTTTCTCGCCAGCTGCTGGGTTATGGTGCTCGTGCCGCTGACACCGCCTCCGCTGAACACTGCATCTTTGATAGCTCCGAATATTCTTATTATATTAAAACCGTGATGGCTTCGGAATGTCTTGTCCTCGAGAGCTATGAAAGCATTTTGCGTGTGCTCCGGAATCTGGCCTATTTCAACTATAGTCCTGTTTTGATCGCCGAAAGCAGTATCTATTATATTGCTCTCATCGTCATAAAGGACGGAACTCTGGGAAAGCAGACTGTATATGTTGTCTGTTTCTATCTTAGGCGCTTTTATGATGATCGCCGCCACATAGACTATGGCAGCCAGAATCAGAGCCAAGATTACGCATATAGCAATCTTGAGCACCTTCTTTTTTGTTGATTTGGAAGATGCTTTCTTTTTGCTTTCTTTATTTTCTGAATTTTCGCTGCTGGTCTGACTCCTCTTTCTATTGTCAGAATTCCGTCTTTTTTTAGAAGAAGAGTTGTTCTTTTTCTTTGTTCTTGACCTATGAGTGACTTCTTCACTGATATTTTCATTTGGACTATTCAAATCGTCATAATTGCTCAAACTATCACCCTCTTTCTGTCGAAATAAATTATTATCACAAAATTTTCAGCCTTATACGCAATGTTGCATAACTTTCTGATTTTATAAAATTATACAACATTTTTGCGGTTTTAAGCAGTATTGGCGGCGGAAAAAAGTCCGATGTTGTAGATTTTTTCAATTTATCAAAATTTTACAACATAACCCGGGAGGTATGTTGCATTTTTTTAGATTTTTCTGAAATTCTACAACATTGGCCGGTAAGCCCGCGGTTTAACACCCTCCGCCTTGTTACGAAGCCGTTACAATCCCTTGCGGACATTCTAACGCCCACCAGTCAGCCAAACGGCGTTTCAATGTCCGCTTCCTCTCGGCGAAGCCGTTACAATCTCTCGCGGACATTATACCACAAAACAAGTCTGGCAACAGTGGTATATTTGACGTTTTCAACGTAAAAATCATCACAAAAGCTTTATTTCGTTGAAAAGAACAGTTTGTAAAACAGGCGAAGCTGCGCATGTTTTCAGCTGGGAATCAAAATCTGTTTGAGTCCGCCGCAGACTCTGCTTCTCAAAAGCGGCGGCGAGTTCTTTTGATTCCCTGAAAATAAAGCGGCAAGCCGTCGTTTTGCCTGTTCTTTGAAAGAAATAATAGTTTTGCGATAATTTATTATACCATATCCCAAGTATAAAGTTAAGAAATATTATGTAATAATTGGCGGAAAACATATCTTTTCTCAAAATCTGCACGAAATATTGATTTATCTGACGAAATGGAATATAATGTAAATGGTTTGGCCTTGTAAGACGAAAGGAGTGATGCTCCGTCATGAGGCGCAAACTTTTTTTGTTTACTATAATTACAATTTTTGCCTTGACAGCCGCAGATTATACAGGGATGCAGCTTGCCGGCCGTTTCCCTGAGGCAATGCTGGGAAAAAATGTTTTCTATGAAGGAAAGGTGACAGGCATAGAGCGACGGGACGAAGAGAGGATTTCAGTCAGGGTGAGAATAGAATCCGCAGACGGCAAAAAGATGAGAGGAAGTCACTGCATATTGCTCAGCTGTTACGACGGGACGAAAAAACCATGGCAGCTGTGGCACGGACAGATAACCTTCGAGTGTGAGGCCGAGCTGGCGGCAGAGGCCAGAAATCCAGGCTGTTTCAGCTACAGGAAACATCTGCTGAGCGAGGGGATAACTGCAGTGGGATATATCGATGGGGATGTTTCGCTTAAAGAAGCAGACTCGCTGCCTGACAGGCTGCAGAGAAAATTGATAGAGCTGAAATATGAGTTTGCAGCTTCCCTCTCTGAAAGGACGAGAGGCATTCTGATGGGCATGGTGTTCGGTGATACGTCGTTTTTAGATGAAGATGTGTATGAAGACTTCAGGAATAACGGCACGGCGCATGTTCTGGCGGTGAGCGGTCTCCATGTGGGGATAGTGTACGGCATGATCAGAAAAGTTCTCGGAAAACGCCAGTCGCTGATTTCACTGTCTGTATCTTTGCTGTTCCTTACGCTTTACTGCTTCCTCAGTTCGTTCAGCATTTCCGCACTGAGGGCCGCATGCATGATTATGCTATCGTCGTGGGCCAGTTACAAGGATAGGAGATACGACATGCTTACGGCGGCCGGATTTACCGCGCTGATTTTCATAGTGCTGAATCCTTATGTGATTTTTAATACTGGATTCCAGATGTCGTTTTTAGCCGTTTGCTCGATAGCATTTTTCTATAAAAGAATTCCGGCCAAAGTACCTGACGGCGCGGCAATCATGCTCTGCGCCAATATCGGTCTGGCTCCTTATCAGATATATGTTTTCAACTGGTTTTCCTTTTCTTCTTTTGCCGCCAATATACCTGTAGTTTACCTGGCTGGGATTACGGTTCCCTTGGGCATAATTCATTTTTTACTCTTTGCCCTGATGGGAAATAGCCTGGAGACGCTGAAAGTTGTTTCGCTGATGACTGATTCCATGGCTAATATGATAATAGAAATGAACGAGTTTCTTTCTTTTGGCGGCAAGGGAGGCTGGGACATGACCAGCCCGCCGCTTTGGATATTGATCTTTGTATATCTGACGATGTTTTTTCTGGCATCGGAGCAGTTCGAGATCATGCGCCTGCGAAAAGAAAAGGGGAAGATCGCTGCTGTGGTCGGAGTTTTCCTGATATTTGCGCTGTTCATCAGAAGCGTGTCATTTCTGCCTATAAGAGACAGCGACTTGATTTTCGTCGATGTAGGTCAGGGAGATTGTGTTCATATCAGGACAGGGACTGCGGAGATAATGATAGACGGAGGCGGTAAAATCGACTATAACACCGGGGAGAAAACGCTCAAGCCTTACCTACTTAAAAACGGAGTACATAAAATAGATCTTGCAATAGCAACCCATCTTCATACTGACCATTTCAAGGGCCTGCAGGAGTTAGAAGCGGAGGGGATGATAGGCACGCTCAAAACAAGGATGACCGCAGGAAAAAGGTTTGAAGCCGGCGACAATGTGTCGATAGAAGCTCTCTGGCCGTTTTCGCTCGATGGTGATTTGTCACAGGATGAAAATAAAAATTGTTCCGTATTCATGGTGAGTTTCAAAGGTTTCAGGATACTTGTAACCGGCGATCTGGACAGCGAGGGAGAGAGGGAAATGGTCAAATATTACGAGGGAAGCGGCAGGCTGAAAGCCGATATACTGAAAGTGGGACATCACGGCAGCAAGACCAGCACCTCGGATGAGCTTCTCGCCGCCGTCATGCCTGAATATGCTGTAATACAGGCGGGAAAAAACAATTATGGCCATCCCGACTCTAAAATTATTGAAAAATGTCAGGAAAAAGGTATAATAGTATTGAGAAACGATACCCATGGAGCTGTGGGGTTTTCTTTTGAAAAGGGAAAAATACTTCACTATGAAATGATAAACACGGACGATCGGCACGTTTGTCAGCAGTAGGCGAGCAATGACAGTATAATATACAGAATAATATACAGAGGCGGGGTATTATTTATGGCTTATAAAGCGTATAATCAGGCTAAAACAGAACATGCTTTCCAGACTTTCCACAGAGATATGGCCGGCGGAGATTTTCCCCCTGTGATATTCATGTACGGCGAGGAAGAATACCTGACAGAATGGGCGTGCAGATCATTGGCGGAGAAATTTACCGATGAAGCTATGCGGGAAATGGATTTCGTCAAGCTGGACGGAGAGGAATGTTCCGCAGCTGATATTTTAGAAGCCTGCGATACGTTTTCAATATTTTCCGAACGCCGCGTCATCTGGGCAAATAGTTTTGCCCCTTTATCAAAGAAAAATGCGAAAGGTTTCGGAGAAGAAGAGAAACGCAAACTGAACGAATATATAGAGAATCCCAACGACAGGGCGATCCTCATACTTTCGTGCCTTAGGCCGGACGAAGGCGTAAGTCTTGTCAAGCTTCTGAAAAAACAGTGCAGGTGCTACAATTTTACCAGCCTCGACAGCGCGCAGCTCATCGCCTTTGCCGGCAAAAGATTTAAAGCCGCAGGAGCTGAGATAAGCAGGGCAGATCTGAAATATTTCATCGATGAAACGGGGTATTTCAACAGGGAAAGCGAATACAGGATATACAATCTTGAAAACGATATAAAGAAGATAATCGCCTACAGCGGCGGCTCCACGGTTACTCAGGAGGACATAGACCAGACTCTCCACGGAGATATGGACAGATTCGCCTTTAACTTTCTGGACGCCATCAGCGCCGGCAGGAAAGAGACTGCCTTTAGGCTCCTCTATAACATGCTGGGCGGTGGCAGCGAAGTCTTTTCTCTGTTGGGGCTGCTGGTAAACCAGTTTGAGCTCATGTATGAAATCAGGGATTTAAAGGATGAGGGCATGACTCAGGAAGAAATTGCCAAGCAACTCAAAGTGAATGGCTACAGAGTAAAAAAAGCTGCTTCCGCCGCAGACAGATTCAGTCACCGGAAGCTCAGAGAGACTTTGAGCCAGCTTTATGAAATCGACAGAAATATTAAGACTGGGAATATGGATGGAAATTTGGCTCTTGAAATGTTGATCGGAAGGATGTAAACTATGTCGAAACAAGTAAAAGCAGATGGAATTCTCATATTGGTCACCTTGTGCTGGGGCGTATCGTATCTCTTGATAGATATGAGCCTTTTGCAGATAGATCCGTTTACTCTGAATGCGTTCAGGTTTTTGGGAGCCTTCATCATTGCCGCGCTGTTCTCATGGAACAAGCTGCGCGGAGTGAACAAAACCACTTTAAAATACAGCGTTTTGGTAGGGGTAGCTTTGTTCTTTGTATATATAGGCGCTACTTTCGGAGTTAAATATACCACGCTTTCCAACGCAGGGTTTCTCTGTGCGCTGACGGTGGTGTTCACTCCGATAATAAACTGGCTGGTGTTTAAAAAGACGCCGGACAGAAAGCTGAGCCTAGTCGTCATGGTATGCTTTATAGGAATAGCCTTGATGACGCTGGGAGATGATTTCTCCATAAATATGGTCAACTTAAAGGGCGATTTGCTGTGTATAATGTGCGCTTTATGCTATGCGGCGGATTTGCTTTTTACAGAAAAGGCGGTTTTAAAAGAAGAAGTGGACGCCTATCAGCTGGGAGTATTTCAGCTTGGCGTTACGGGAATTCTCAACCTGCTTATGGCCTTTGTGACTGAGAGACCTCATTTCCCCGAAACAGCCGAGGTTTGGGGAGCAGTCATCTTTCTGGCTGTGTTTTGCACTGGCGTGGCCTTTGTGCTTCAGCCCATCGCGCAGCAATACACTACGGCTTCGCATGTTGGCGTGATATTCGCGCTCGAGCCTGTGTTTGCCGCTGTAGCAGCCTTTTTCTTCGCAGGAGAGGTGTTGTCACCCAGAGCATATCTAGGAGCTTTTCTGATGATGGCAAGCATATTTGCAATGGAAATAGATTTCAAGAAATTAGACAATAAGAAATTAGGCAATAAGAAAGAAATCGAGGAGGAACGAGGATAGTGAACAGACTTTTTATCAAGTCGCAGGATATCGTTCAGAAGACGGTAGAGGGACTGCATAAGGATTTGGAGAGAAGAATCATTGCAAGCCCGCCGGGACAGTGTCCTGTAGATATGACAGCGTCTTTCTTAAGACTGTGTCATTCGCAGAGCTGCGGAAAATGCGTACCGTGCCGCGTCGGCCTGGGGCAGCTGCAGTTGATAATAGACCGTATTTTGAATATAAATACGGATTCAAAGATGGAAGATATAGATCTGCTTGAGAAGACAGCCAAGGCCATAAGCGTCTCGGCAGACTGCGCCATAGGTTCGGAGGCTGCCAACATGGTTCTCAGAGGCCTGCAGGGCTACAGAAAGGACTTCGAGTCTCACATAAAGAATCATACCTGCGCTCTGAGCATAAGGACTCAGGCTCAGCCGGTGCCTTGCGTGGCCATGTGTCCGGCGGGAGTCGACGTGCCGGGCTACATATCGCTTCTTAAAGCAGGAAGATACGACGACGCTGTCAAACTTATCAGAAAAGACAATCCTTTCCCTACGGTATGCGCGCTTATATGCGAGCATCCTTGCGAGGGAAGATGCAGGAGAACTCTTGTCGACGCACCTGTCAACATAAGGGGACTCAAGAGATATGCTGTGGATAACTGCGGCAATGTGCCTGTGCCTGCAAAGATGGACGATACAGGCAAAAAGATAGCTGTCATAGGAGGAGGTCCGTCGGGACTTTCCGCCGCGTATTTCCTGTCTATAATGGGACACCACGTGACCATATTTGAAAAGCGTTCCCAGCTGGGCGGAATGTTGAGATACGGCATACCTAACTACAGGCTGCCGAGAGAAAGACTGCAGTGGGACATAGACGCTATCCTTTCCACCGGCGTGGAATGTAAGCTGGATTATGACGTTTCCACACCTGAGGCCATAGCTGAGATAAGAAACAATTACGACGCTACATATATTTCCATAGGTTCACATAATGCCAAGGATATAGGCATACCGGGAGAATACGCCAAGGGCGTTATTCCTGCCGTAGAAATGCTGCGCGGAATAGGAGACGACGCTATGCCTAACTTTGAGGGCAAGACCGTAGTCGTAATCGGAGGAGGCAACGTGGCCATGGACGTGGCGAGAACCGCCAAGCGTCTCGGCGCCAGCGAAGTGACCATCGTCTATAGGAGACGCAGAGAAGATATGACTGCGCTTCCTGATGAAATAGACGGAGCCATAGCAGAGGGTTGCAGTCTGTTCCAGCTCAAAGCTCCGTCCAGGATAGAGACAGATAAATCGGGCAACGTAAAAGCTCTTTGGGTGAAGCCGCAGATCGTCGGCAAGGCTGACAAGAGCGGACGTCCTAAGCCTGTGGATTCATCGGAGGCTGAAGAGAAGCTTTCCTGCCAGATAATAATTTCAGCCATAGGCCAGGCTACAGATATTCAGTTCTTTGAAGATTACGGCATACCTGTATTCAGGGGCAACATAAAAGCCGGAAAGAACAGCGTTGTTGACGCCAACCACGGCACTTACGCGGGAGGCGACTGCGTAACGGGGCCTTCGACTGTAATAAACGCGGTAGCTGCCGGCAAGGTAGCTGCTGCCAACATAGATTCATATTTGGGATTCAACCACGAGATCGAAGTGGACGTAGATATTCCTCTGCCTGAAATCGCCGACCTCACACCTAGAGGAAGAGTGGAGATGAGAGAGCGTTATGCTAAGCTCAGGGGCAGTGACTTCAACGAGATAGAATACGGAATGACTTATGAGGAAGCCATGCATGAAGCTTCAAGGTGCATGCGCTGCGACTATCACGGCTTCGGTTCTTTCAGAGGAGGGAGGAATACTAAATGGTAAAGCTTATAATCAACGGCCAGAAAGTTTCAGTTCCTGAGGGAACCACCATAATGGACGCCGCAAAGAAAGTAGGCGTGCATATCCCTCATCTGTGCTTTCTTAAAGGCATAAATGAAATCGGCGCGTGCAGAGTATGTCTGGTAGAAGTTGAGGGTATGGACAAACTGGTTCCTGCCTGCGACACGGAATGCCGCGAGGGCATGAAGGTTCTCACCAACAGCCCTAGACTGAGAAGAACAAGGCGTATCAATATCGAGATGATTCTTTCAGACCACGACACCGATTGCGCCGCATGTGTGAGAAGCGGCAACTGCACACTGCAGACCATCGCCAACGATATGGGCATAATAATGAACCATTATCAGAACACGGCTGAAAAAGCTCGCTGGAACACAGATCTTCCTCTGATCAGAGACGCTTCAAAATGTGTAAAATGCATGAGATGCATACAGATATGCGAAAAGGTCCAGAGCCTGGGAGTATGGGATCTCCAGGGTACAGGACACAGAACTACGGTGGGAGTGGTCGATAATCTCGATATTCAGGATGCCGACTGTTCCCTCTGCGGCCAGTGCATCACCCACTGTCCTGTCGGAGCTCTCAGGGCAAGAGACGACAGGGACGTTCTCAACGACGCCATAGACGATCCTGAAAAGATCATAATAGCGCAGGTGGCACCTGCAGTAAGGACTGCCTGGGGAGAGCAGATAGGCCTGCGTGATGAGGAAAGCACCATGGGCAAGCTGGTCTGTGCACTGAAGAAGATAGGAATAGATTATGTCTTTGACACCAACTATTCTGCCGACCTTACCATAATGGAGGAGGGCAGCGAGTTCTTAGAAAGACTTGCACACAAGGAAGATTACGCATGGCCGATGTTTACTTCCTGCTGCCCGGGCTGGGTAAGATTTGTCAAAACCCAGTATCCTGATATGGTGAAAAATCTTTCCACAGCCAAGTCGCCGCAGCAGATGTTCGGCGCCATGTCAAAGACTTACATAGCCCAGAAGCTGGGTATAGATCCGTCGAAAGTATTTTCACTTTCGATCATGCCTTGCGTTGCGAAAAAATACGAACGTTCGGTTCCTCAAGTCAATGATTCAGGCAGAGGAAGCGACGTTGATCTGGTACTTACCACCAGAGAGTTGGACAGCTTCATAAGAAGCGACAGCATAAAGCCTGAGGATCTGACGGACGTTCCGTTTGACTCCATATTCGGAGAGGGCTCGGGGGCCGGAGTAATCTTCGGCACCACAGGCGGCGTAATGGAGGCCGCCTTGAGAAGCGCCTACTATATGGTAGCCGGTAAAAATCCAGACGCCGACGCGTTTAAGAACGTGAGAGGAAATAAAGGCTGGAGAGAGCAGACTTTCAACCTTAAGGGAAATAAGCTGAAAGTTGCCGTAGCTACAGGTCTGGCCAATGCAAGGGAACTGATAGAAGCCATAAGAGCCGGGGAAGTACAGTATGACTTTGTGGAAGTGATGGCTTGTCCCGGAGGCTGCGTAGGGGGAGGCGGACAGCCTTTCACAGACGGCGTTGAAATGGCTGAAAAGCGCGGAGATATGCTCTATGATCTCGATAAGGCCAGCGATATAAGATTCTCCCATGAGAATTCGGCTGTGAAGCTGACTTATGAAGAATATCTGGGCGAGCCGCTTTCCAAGCAGGCGCACCACATGCTTCACACCAATATAGCCGAGTGGGATTTGGCTATGCTTCCGGAAGTGTAGAGGCGGAGCGCATAAAGTATATCATCGAAAATACATATAAAAAACTGCCGCATATCTTCTTATGCGGCAGCTTTGTTTTAAGACTTAAGCCATGGCAATATACTATTATAATCAAGAATTTTCTATCAGCTCTTTTGCCGCCTTTACTGTTGCTTCGGTGACAGAAACGCCGCCGAGCAGCCTTGCAATTTCACCGACCTTTTCCTCAGGAGAAAGCATCTCCACATGGGTAAAGGTACTGGTATCGCTGGAATCCTTATATATCCTGTAGTTGAAATCTCCGCAGGATGCAATTTGAGGCAGGTGGGTGATGCATATTATCTGGTGCGTTCTGCTGATTTCCTTGAGCTTCTTGCCTACGATGCTGGCGGTGACGCCGCTGATTCCGTTGTCTATCTCATCGAAGATGAGGGTAGGGATATTGTCGTATGAGCTTATGATGTTCTTGAAAGCCAGCATTATCCTGGACATTTCGCCGCCTGAAACTATCTTGGCCAGAGGCTTGAGCGATTCGCCCCTGTTGGTGGTGATGAATATTTCAGCCCTGTCCATTCCCGTCTCTGATGGCTCGCTGAGAGGCTCAACGGAAATTTTTACCTGAGCGTCTTTGAAATTGAGGTCGATCAGTTCGGACTGGATGGCGCCTTCCAACTCTGCGGCCTTGGCAGTCCTCTTGGCGGTAAGGGCGGCGCAGCTTTGCAGAAGCTGTTCTTTTGCGGCTTTGAGCTGGTGCATGAGTCTGCGCTTTTCTTCATCCATATTTTCTGCTATTGAAAGCTGCTTCTGAAGCTTTTCCTGATATGCGAGGATTTCCTCGATGGTGGAACCGTATTTCTTTTTCAGTCCGTCGATAAGTTCCATTCTGGCGATGGCTTCATCAAGCTCCGCAGGGGAAAAAGTCAGAGAATCCTTTATGCTTCGTATTTCCCTGCATACGTCTTCAAGCCTGTAATATATATCGCTGAATTCCTGGCCGAGGGAGGCGATCCTTTCCGAATAGGAAGAAAGCTCTTCGATGGATTTGACGCTCTGACTGAGGCCGTCCATGACGGAGGGAGACTCATCGTACATGGCCTGATAGGCGCCGCTGATGTTTTCGTATATCTTTTCGCTGTTCTGAAGAAGCATGATCCTTTCGCGAAGCTCTTCGTCCTCACCGGGTATGAGACGGGCTTTTTCGATCTCTTCTTCTTCAAATTTATAGAAGTCCAGTTTCCGCGTGTTTTCCTTTTCCAGGGAGAGCAGACGAGCCAGTTCTTTGCGTGCCTTGACGTAGAGGGAGTATTTATCCGCCACTTCATCTTTCAGCGAATCTGTATCCTGATGCTTGTAGGAATCGAGGAGAACGATGTGATAATCAGGGTCTAGCAGCGACTGGTTGTCGTACTGTCCGTGTATGTCGGCCAGCTTTGCGGAAAGAAGATTGACCTGGGATAAGGTGACTATTTCTCCGTTTATTCTGCATAGATTCTTGCCGGCAGATGATATTTCCCTGGTTATGACGAACTCCTCATCGTTCAGCGTGCCGGCCAGCTGTATCACTGCCTTGGCTGCTCCGCTCCTGACGTAGGAAGAATCGGCGCGGCTTCCGAGGGCAAGGCTTATGGCTTCGATGACGATGGATTTTCCCGAGCCGGTCTCTCCTGTGATGATGTTCAGGCCGTCTCTGAAATCTATCTCTGTATTTTCAATTATCGCGAAATTTTTTATGCTTATATGATTGATCATTTTCTATCTCCGCCCGAGAGCATTTCCTGAAACTTTTCCATGATTACCGGCACGTTCTTTTCATCGTCCGCCAGAAGAAATATTGTGTTGTCTCCTGCTACGCTGGCTATTATATGGGGGATGCCGCATTTATCTATAGCTTCGCCAGCGGCAGGGCCGCAGCCTGACAAAGTCTTGACGGCCACGATGTTGCCGGAGGCCACGAAAGACGTGATCGTCTCGCGGAAAATCTTTGAAAATCTGTCTGAAGCCGGCAGGTCGCTGTGGCTGCTCACGGCATATTTATACTTCCCGGAAGAGGTGAGGACTTTGACCAGCTGAAGCTCCTTGATGTCTCTGGACACGGTCGCCTGAGTGACATCAAAGCCGCTGTCTTTGAGCATTGAGGCCAGCCTTTCCTGAGTATCTATTTCGTAGCTGGCGATCAGCTCTAAAATCTTTGTCTGTCTTGAATATCTCATATACAATCTCCTTTTGTATATATATACTTTTGTTTAAGGAAATTTTAACATAATGACTTTCCCTTTGCAAGTAGACAAACAAATGTTTGTGTGGTATAATTTTTCAGTACATAAACGGATAAGAGGTTGAAAAATGCGGATTTTGGGAGTGGACCCCGGCTATGCTATATTGGGTTACGGCATAGTCGACATAACTGGGAACAAGTTTACGCCGGTGGCTTACGGCTCGATCACGACGGACGCTTCGGTGGATATGCCTGCCAGGCTTGAAAAGCTCTTTGACGGACTTACAGAACTGATTGATCAGTATAAGCCAGACGAGGCTTCTATTGAAGAGCTGTTTTTCAATAACAATGCCAAGACTGCCATTCTGGTGGGAGAGGCCAGAGGCGTGGCTGTTTTGGCGTGCTCAAAAGGCGGCCTTGTGATAAACGAGTATACGCCTCTGCAGATAAAGCAGGCGCTGGTCGGCTACGGAAGGGCGGATAAGACACAGGTACAGTACATGGTCAAAACCATGCTCAACCTCAGGGAAGTGCCAAGGCCCGACGATACGGCGGACGCTCTCGCCGCAGCTATATGTCACGGACACTCGTCGGGCAGGAGAGATTTTCTCAAAAGACAGACGAATAAGGATATTCTGAAAGGGCAGGTAATGTCAGGTGATAAGATACGTTAAAGGGATATACACGATGAACGTAAACGGCGGTATAGTCGTTGAAACGCAGTCGGGGCTGGGACTTGAAATATTTCTTCCGGCTAATTCGGCTGTTTACAGGTATAAGATAGGCGATTCGGTGATGATCTTCACGTCGATGATCGTCAAGGAGGACGACATGAGCCTCTACGGATTTCACAACAGGGAAAGTCTGGAGCTGTTTGAAAAGCTGATAACCGTAAGCGGCGTGGGAGCCAAGGGCGCCATGGCCATAGTTGGAACTCTTTCTGCGGAAGAGCTGAAACGGGCCATAGCTTTCGAGGACGCCAAGGAAATAGCCAGAGCCAACGGCATCGGCAAAAAGACGGCGGAGAGGATAATCCTCGAGCTGAAAGATAAGGTAGGCGTTCCGGAGGGCGAGCTTCCAGATGTGTCCGTATCCGGAGGCGGTGAAGTTTCGGCGGACAGCAGGAGCGAGGCCATAACAGCCCTTATCTCTTTGGGATATACCAAGGCGGAAGCGTTCAGCGCGGTGGCCTCGGTCAGCGATGAGGGTCTCACCAGCGAGGAGTATATAAAGAAAGCTCTGAAAAATTTGCTTTAGCTTTATATCTCCGAATTTATATTTCAGATTTTAGATTTCTGAATTTTGTACAAGATTTTAGATTTCCGGGAAAGGGAAGACGATGGAAGACGAAAGAATAACTTCAGCCAATATAAGTCCGGGAGAGCTGAGGCAGGAAACTACTCTGAGACCTCAGACTCTGGACGACTACATAGGTCAGAAAAACGCCAAGGACAACCTCAGCATATTTATCAAGGCGGCCAAACTCAGGAACGAGCCCCTCGACCACGTGTTGTTTTACGGGCCTCCGGGGTTGGGTAAGACCACCCTTGCAGGCATCATAGCCAATGAGCTGGGCGTCGACATCAAGATAACGTCGGGGCCTGCCATAGACAGGGCGGGAGACCTGGCCGCGATCCTGACCAACCTCAACGAAAATGACGTGCTGTTCATAGACGAGATACACCGGCTCAACCGCTCGGTTGAAGAAGTTCTGTACTCTGCCATGGAGGATTTTGCGCTGGACATAATCATCGGAAAAGGGCCGTCTGCCCGTTCGATCAGGCTGGATTTGTCGAAATTCACGCTGATAGGAGCGACGACCAGAGCCGGAAGCCTTTCTGCGCCATTGAGAGACAGATTCGGCGTGATGAGTAAATTTGAGATGTATACTGAGGACGAGCTGGCAGAGATAATAAAGCGGTCGGCCAGGATAATCGGCGTAGAGGCCGACGATGAATCTGTGGCCGAGATGGCCAAGCGGTCCAGGGGCACGCCGAGAGTAGCCAACAGGATACTCAAGAGGATAAGGGATTTTTCACAGGTACAGGGAAGCGGAAGGATAACTCTCGACATCACGAAGGAGGGACTTGAAGCGCTGGACATAGATTCCATGGGCCTTGAAAGGCTGGACAGGGAGATACTGACGGCCGTGATAGAGCGATTCAACGGTGGTCCTGTCGGCATCGACACCATAGCCGCTTCCATAGGCGAAGAGAGAGTCACAATAGAGGAAGCCTACGAGCCTTACCTGCTGCAGATAGGATTTCTTAGCAGGACGCAGAAAGGCCGCATGGTGACGCCGCTGGCCTATAAGCATCTTGGCCTTGAACCGCCGGAAGAAGACTAAATTTCAAAGGATAGACAGATGATGAATATAAACGATTTTGACTACAATCTGCCGAAAGAACTGATAGCCCAAAAACCTGCGGAACAGAGGGACATGTGCAGGCTGATGGTTCTTGACCGGGAGAAGAAGACCATAGAACAGAGAATTTTCCGCGACGTTCTCGACTACCTGAAGCCGGGGGACTGTCTGGTGATGAACGATTCAAAGGTGATTCCGGCGTCACAGATCAATAAACAGCGTATGGAACGGATATTTCTGGAGCGGTTTAAGGCTCCGACGATATGCAGACAGATAAAGCCAAGCTCATTGGCGTCAAAATAGATGTGTTCCCTTTCCTCTATCTTATCAATCGTTGTCATGATTGCGACATAGACCTCCGTGTATTTCGTTTTGATTGCTTCCAGCAGAGGATTCTCACTTGAGATACCATACTTCATTCTCCGGATTGCCGGTTTCATATGATTGCAAAGGTTTTGTTTGAGCTGTTTATCTTCTGACAGATCGACATTCAGACGTTCCGATACCAGATAAATGAATCTATCCAGCATGGCACTGTCCAGCTCCTGAAACTGCTCCTGGTTTTGCTGCTTGCGGGTTGAAAGAATCACCCGTTCCAGATAATATATTTCCTCTTCGG
>OLRX01001256.1_pt1 | contig 19478 bp, 19 predicted proteins | sample 1672991 | NCBI WGS metagenome assembly OLRX01 (sample SAMEA3136744, study PRJEB25190) | human gut metagenome | biome: human gut; feature: human-associated habitat; material: faeces | place: Austria | collected 2013
GATTGGTCGGCATAACGGAAATATAATCAGTTCCGTACTGACGGTTCAGAAACTCACAGTATTTTAAGCCGGAGATTTTTGCAAGTGCATAAGCCTCGTTTGTTTTTTCCAGTTCAGAAGTCAGCAGACAGCTTTCCTTCATTGGCTGCGGTGCCATACGCGGGTAAATGCAGGAGGATCCAAGAAACTCCAGTTTTTTACAGCCGTTTTTCCACGCAGAGTGGATGACATTCATTTCCAGTGTCATGTTATCATACATGAAATCTGCCAGTGCTTCCTGGTTTGCAACGATGCCGCCTACTTTTGCAGCAGCGAGGAAGACATATTCCGGTTTTTCCTCTGCGAAAAATGCCTCGACAGCATCCTGACGGCAGAGATCCAGTTCTTTGTGGGTACGGGTAATGATATTTTCATAACCCTGGCGTTTCAGTTCTCTTACAATCGCGGAACCAACCATTCCACGGTGTCCGGCTACATAAATTTTTGCATTTTTTTCCATCATGATATTTGCATCTCCTAAATTAAAGTGCGGCTTTCATGGCTTTTTCCTGTTTTGCAAGCTGACGGTCATGCTTTGCCATAATTTCTACTAATTCAGCATACGTTGTTTTCTGCGGATTCCATCCAAGAACGGTTTTGGCCTTGGTCGGATCGCCCCAGAGGTTATCAACGTCGGTCGGACGGAACCATTCCGGATTGACACATACCAGCATTTTGCCGGTTTCTGCATCGTAGCCTTTTTCTTCCAGACCGGTGCCTTCCCAGCGGATGGTAATGCCGTTTGCAGCGAATGCTTTTTCAGTGAAATCACGTACGGTATGCTGCTCGCCGGTTGCGATGACGAAATCTTCCGGTGTTTCATGCTGCATAATCATCCACATGCACTCCACATAATCTTTTGCATAACCCCAGTCACGCAGGGAGTCCATGTTCCCAAGTTCCAGATGATCCTGAATACCTTCTGCGATTCTTCCGGCAGCCAGTGTGATTTTACGGGTAACAAAGTTCTCACCGCGGCGCTCGGATTCATGGTTGAACAGAATACCGTTGACAGCAAACATGCCGTATGCTTCGCGGTACTCTTTCACGATCCAGAAGCCATACTGTTTTGCAACCGCATACGGGCTGTATGGATGGAACGGGGTTGTCTCGCGCTGCGGAACCTCTTCTACTTTTCCATACAGTTCAGAAGTAGATGCCTGGTAAACTTTTGTCTTTTTGGTAAGGCCAAGAATGCGGCATGCTTCCAGAATACGAAGAACACCAAGAGCATCCACATCGCCGGAATACTCCGGAACATCAAAAGAAACCTGTACATGAGACTGTGCAGCCAGGTTGTAAATCTCATCCGGCTGGACAATATTGATAATACGAATCAGCGATGACGAATCAGAAAGGTCACCGTCATGCAGTGTGATTTTATCCATAATGTGCTCGATACGAGCTGTATTTGCAAGCGAAGCGCGACGGGTGATACCATGAACCTCATAACCTTTTTCTAACAGAAACTCCGCAAGATAAGAGCCGTCCTGACCAGTGATACCGGTGATAAGTGCTTTTTTCATTCGAAAATCCTCTCTATTCAATAATGTGTAGTGTGGAGAAAAATCTCCGTATTAGTTGCTTGTGTATGTAGTTTAACGGAAGATGGGGAGAAATGTGAGAGGATATTTTGGGGGTTGATAGCATTATATTGGTTTATTCGGTCAGAAGTGGTTTGATTTCCTTTTCTGAGGCACTAATTCATGGATAAGTCAAATTTGGAAAAATGGTGGGAAAGGATAAGCACAGAACTTGACACATAAGAACAGGAATGATAAACTAAGATTCAACAAAAAACGGTACGAAGTACCGCTGAATTATTCTCATTTAGTTTCACGCATATCTATACCGTTCATCTCCAGGCGATATGTATGATGCTTATCCGTGATTCGTGTAAGGCACGCATCGGAGTAGGTATTATCAGCAAACATATCGAACCATGTGCTGACTGGAAATTGCGAGATAACTACAGTTGATTTTCTAACATCTCTGGTGTCAAGGACTTCAAAGAGATCCCCGCATTCGAAGATACCCGGGGTCTGATCCCATTAAAATTCCAAATGGAAAGAATTATAAGAATAGACGTACATATTACTAGCATTGTAGTAGCGAAAATACTTGTGAAAATTGAAAATACTGGTTATAATATAGGAAAGGAATTTTGAGTGTTTTGTACATAGATTATTGGGCGTAAGATAAATTGTGAGAACTGTTTATTTGTGTAGGATTGAATAAATGAAAATTGTTGGATATCATAATACAGAAAGTGATAATGTTGATGATATTATTGCTAATGGTTTTGTATGTAAAAAAAACGAGAAACATTGGTTGGGACAAGGAATATATTTTTTTAATGATGCGGATACTGCTTTTAGAAATATTGATATGCTAGATCATGAAAAAGATATTAAAACGATAATAGCTGAGATTAACATTGCAGATAGCCAGTTTTTAAATTTAGATGATCCTACAAAATTAAATGAATTTCGACATTATTTTAATCAAGCTTATCAAAGAATGGAAGAAGAAGGAACAAGATTAACCATAAAGGGAAAAAACACAAAAGATGTCTTATTAATATATAGATGTTTCTTTTTGGATTTGTTTAAAAAAGAGAAAGGATATGAAGTTGTATTAAAAACATTTTCGAAAGATAGTCCACCATATGCAGAAAAAGTAGTTGGATTTGAAAAATATTTTGGATTGCCGTTTCTTGAAACATATATATGTGTATCTAAAAATGAATATATAATAAATAAGGCTATAATAGAAAGGGAGTGGCTAATATGAAAAATCAGTTCTTTGAGGAATTGGCAAATTTATATGGTATTGAAATTCAGTATAATTCGAAAGGAAATGGTGGATTGTATTATGTTGATCCAAATGATAGATTACGAAAAGTAGATACAATTCTCAATGACGATTTTGTCACTGCTCATAAAGAAACAATAAATATTGAGAGATGCTTTTCTTTTGATATGTTTAATGCAGCAGAAACTAATATCTCGGAGGCAGCATAGGGAGCGAAGTGATGAACATTGATAAAAATGAAAAAAGTATTCTCCGACTTGAAAAGGTAGTAGTCGAGGATATATCGTTTAAAAGATTCAACACTGAGGCAACGAAAATAGAGAAGGACGCAGAGGTATCTTTTTCTAAACAATTAAATCAAATGGAGAAAAGTTTATATAAAGTAACAGTTAGTGTTGGAATTAATTCGAACAGTGTGTGTAATATGAATATTACGATGTCAGGATTTTTTAGATTAGAAGAAGATTCAACGTTAGGAAAAAGACTGTTACAAACTAATGCTGTTGCAATACTTTTTCCATATGTTAGGAGTCAATTGACGTTATTAACGTCACAGCCTGGATTTGACCCTGTAATACTACCAGTGATGAACATAAATGCTTTATTTGCTAATGAAAAATATTAATATGTACATTGAGGGCGGATCCCATTAAAATTTTATAAACGTAATGACTGGCATCTTAGGATGCCAGTAAAAAATGGTTTGTAACTTTAATGAATTAAATTGTAAAAGTAAAGGATACCCGGGGTCAGACCCCAATGCAACTCCTTATATTTGGTTTCCACCGGCCAGCGATAAAAATAAAGTTCCTGAAACATTGCCTGCGTGATGAGTGGATCGAAAAGATTGGTAGCGAGGTATTCTTTTGTGCCGTCATCGAGAGTGACTTCAATGACACGGACGTCAATGTCCGAGGTACCGTCCTTGGAATTGCCCGGAAGAAAAGTATGGACATCACCTATCTGAATGGTTTACATAAGGAAATGTTTTATTACCTGTACCTTTTTTCAGATCTTTATGATCGAAGCATAGTCGGCGGGGAAGTCTACGAAGAAGAAAGTGCAGAACATGCCAGCGAACTAATCCAACAGATCTGCCTAAAGCAGGGACGTCCTACAACGCAGCCGTTAGTGCTACACTCAGACAATGGATCACCGATGAAAGGCGCTACTATGTTAGCCACTTTGTATCAGCTTGGAATTACGCCATCGAATAGCCGGCCACGGAAGCATCCAGTGCCTGTCCCCAGAAAAAAATGAGGAGAAGGTACTGTAAGAAATAATTGACTCCCTTAGGAGTAAATATGTAGTAGCAATAATTCATACCTTTTTAGCTGTATTTTGTATCGTAAACAGAAAGAAAATACACTATAATCCAAGGCAATGAAAGTACTTAAAAAAGTAGTTTCGTTGCCTTGGTTCCATTTTTAGAAAGAATAATACTTAGGTGGGAAAATTCCCAGGCGCTGTGTGGAGTTTTCTGTAAGAAGCCGGGGACAGACCGCACTGTTTCTTGAAAAAGGAAGAAAAGTGGTGAGGGTCTAAGAACCCAAGCTGTGTGGAGATGGCAGAAACAGGAAGAGTGGTGCGGCTTAGCATGGACTGGGCCAGCTTGCACTTCTGGGACAGGTAATACTGGTAGGGAGCAACATGATATACCTCCTGGAACAGGTGGATGAGCCTGGAGCGGGACAGGGAAACGGTATCTGCCAGATGATCCAAGGACAGACTTTCTGTTAAGTGCATATCGATATAATTGCGGATCGCCAGTGCAGCAGGATTGATGGGAACTTTGTTTGCTAGAAAATCCGCAAGCTCCTGAATATATTGATGGAGCAGTACAGCCAGCTTGTCAGCAGAGTGTACAGGGTCGGCGGTAAAGGCATCAAGGATCCGGGTCAGAGGTGTTTCGTTATGGAAGCGGGGGATCAGGGTGACACCGTCTAAGCCGTAATCGGAGAGAAGATGCTGTACCAGACTGCCGCTGACATTGAACCAGATCTTGGTCCAGGGATCAACTTTGTCTGAATAGTAGTGGTGGTAGGTGCCGGCAGTAAGGATATAGGCATCTCCGGCATTTACAGTGAGGATACTGCCGTTTCGCTCGATATGTCCACGGCCGCTTAAAACGTATTCAAACACACACAGGGGTCTGCGATAAACCAGGATCTCATAGGCAGGATCTGGGTAAGTGATACCGGCCATGATGGGAGAAAAGCTTTCCGCGGTAGGGCCGGTGTAGACAGTGTATTTTTCAATCTGTGTGCGTGTAATTTCCTGAGGCATGGTGGTTCCTCCATTTTTTGAAAGCAAATTGCAATAATGTAATAACAGCATTGTAGTAAAAAGGAGCAAGCCTGTCAACTATGGCTTTCACTATATAAAATAAAAATGAAATCAACCCAAATAAATGATCACAGGAGGACAAAATTATGACACAAATACCCAGACCGGAGCATCCCCAGCCCCAGATGAAGAGGGAGCATTGGAAAAACCTGAATGGAGAATGGGATTTTTCCTTTGACTTTGGATGCAGCGGCATAGATCAGAAATGGCAGGAAGGAAAGACAGATTGGGAGAAGAAGATTCTGGTGCCCTTCTGCCCGGAAAGTGATCTGAGCGGAATCGGCTATAAGGACTTTATCCCCGGCGTATGGTATCACCGCACCATCACATTGACAGGGGAGGAGCTGAAGGGAGATCTTCTCTTACACTTCGGAGCAGTGGACTATGATGCAAGAGTATGGATCAATGGAGTAGAGGCAGGCAGACACCAGGGCGGTTATGTTTCCTTTACGTTTAATATTACAAAGCTTGTAAAGAAAGGAGAAAATGACATTACGCTTTTTGCAGCAGATGATGTGAGAGGCGGAAAGCAGCCCAAGGGAAAGCAGAGTCATTTCTTCTACTCCAGAGGCTGTGATTATACCAGAACGACAGGTATCTGGCAGACGGTATGGCTTGAGTGGGTACCGGAAAGCTATATTGAAAAAGTGCAATATTATCCAAACCTGGCAGAGGCAACTCTGGGAATTAAGGCGGTAGTAAAGGGGCAGGGCACACTGGAAGCAAAGGCCTTTTATGTGGGAGAGCCCTGTGGCAGCGTAAGCGCAAAGTCAGAGGGCGGCACCGTTACCATGACACTTCCTTTGTCCCGTCTGGAAAAGTGGGAGCCGGGTCATGGCAGACTGTATGACCTTACATTAACCTATGGAGAAGATAAGGTAGAAAGCTACTTTGGTATGCGTGAGGTAAGACTGGATGGAGAGAAATTCCTCATCAACGATAAGAGCGTGTTTCAAAGACTGGTGCTGGATCAGGGCTTCTATCCGGATGGCATTTACACAGCGCCTACAGAGGAAGCACTTGTCAAGGATGTGGAACTGTCCATGGCTGCAGGCTTCAACGGCGCAAGACTCCATCAGAAGGTATTTGAGCCTCTGTTCTTGTATCACTGCGATAAAGCAGGCTATCTGGTATGGGGCGAGCAGGGCTGTTGGGGACTGGATTACAGCAATCCCGCAGCATTAAAATATTTCCTGCCTGAGTGGATGGAAGCCTTGGAGAGAGACTTCAACCATCCCGCCATCATCGGCTGGTGTCCGTTTAATGAGACATGGGATTATGAGGGAAGAAGACAGGATGACAGCTTACTGGCCAATGTGTATAAGATGACAAAGCTGTATGACACCACCAGACCCTGCATTGATACCAGCGGAAATTATCATGTGGTGACGGACATCTATGACTTACACAATTATGAGCAGGATCCGGCAAAGTTTGCAGCAACCTACGAGTCCTTTAAACAGGGAGGTGATTTGGAAGATAATCATGGCTACAGGCAGACACCTGTAAAGGGGATCCCTACCTTCATCAGTGAGTATGGCGGTATCAAGTGGGACGAGGAAGGTGTTGGAAAGGATGGCTGGGGCTATGGTGCAGGTCCTGCTACCAAGGAGGAATTCCTGAACCGATATAAGGGACTGACCGATGCCCTTTTGGACAATCCCCATATGTTTGCCTTCTGCTATACCCAGCTGTATGATGTGGAGCAGGAGTTAAACGGTCTGTATACCTATGAACGTAAACCCAAGTTTGATATGGATGTGATAAAGGCAATCAATGCCCGTAAGGCAGCAATCGAGGATTAAAAGCATCCCGCAGAGTATAAAAGAAAGCGTGTGAGAGACATTGGGGTCTGACCCTCTTACAATTTATTTGGTGCCTTGATCCTGCTGCTTTTTTTCTTCCGCAGAACAGAAAAAGCGTATTTTTATCATAAGGGTCAAGTTCAAACTGAAAGCGTACAATAGAAGCCAATCCATCGATCCCCCGGCGGAGATCCGTATAACCGGGGGCCAGATAAACTTTTTTGAAGTGTGAAACAGCGGCATCATTCAACATGACTAAATGACTCTACCAGACAACGGAGCAACTGAAGAAAATATATCTGCCGAAAGTCCATTTCCGTTTTTGATACACATCACTGGAACTTCGGGCACAGTTGCTGTTCTTTCCGCTTTTAAACGCGGAAGTTCAACGAAAGCAGGTTTTTCTGCCTCAGGAAGCTGATCCAGGTACATCTGCCGAACCCTTTTCAGTGGATAATAATAGTTGGCTTTTGTAATGTTATTTTGTTCACACCAGGTCGATACACCCATACCTTCCGGACGGTTCTGACATTCTCTGATCTGTTCTGCCCAGTGCATAAGGCGGACCTGCTGTGCAACCAGACTGGTTTATTCTGCCATAGTGAATACCTCCATAAATGATAGTCAGTCTAAAAAGTTGAGTCACTCAACTTTTTAGACGAGTTCAAACATCCTTTCTGCAAATCCTATTTATAACAAGTAAATTTTACCTTTATTTTTCACTTTTGGTTCTTGGCGAACTCTTGTATCATACACAAAATCTTCAAAAATTACAATAATCTTGAAATAGTGTTATGTTTCTTGGAATTTTATTATATCTTATTTTGGAACTTTTTCTTATAATAACATCATCAAGAAAAACAAAGACAAGTAATCATAAAAGGAGGATTCAATTATGAAGAAGAAAAAGATTCTTGCACTTGTACTTGCAGCTTCAATGGCAGGAGGAATGCTTGCAGGATGTGGAGCCACATCAAGCGGAGATGAAACAGCGAAAGGAGATAAGTCATCCGGAAAAGTTTATTATCTGAACTTTAAACCAGAGCAGGCTGACCAGTGGGTAGAACTTGCAAAAGAGTATACAGATGAGACGGGTGTTCAGGTTGATGTACAGACAGCAGCATCAGGAACTTACGAGTCACAGTTGAAATCAGAGATGGCAAAAGATGAGGCACCAACATTGTTCCAGGTAAACGGACCGGTTGGACTTGCTACATGGAAAAATTATTGCTATGACCTTTCAGACAGCGATGTTTATAAAGATGTCGAGTCTGACGATTATATATTAAAAGATGGCGACGCAGTAGACGGAATCGCTTATGTTATTGAGACTTATGGTCTGATCTATAACAAAGCTCTTCTGAACAAATACTTCGAATTGCCGGATGCAAGTATCAAATCAATTGATGATCTGAATAACTTCCAGGCACTTAAGACAGTTGCAGAAGAGATTCAGGCACACAAAGATGATCTTGGAGTAGAAGGAGCTTTTACTTCAGCAGGAATGGATTCTTCCTCTGACTGGAGATTCAAGACACACCTTGCAAATCTTCCAATCTACTATGAGTATAAGGCAGACGGAATTGACAGCACAGATGCAATCAAAGGAACATACCTTGACAACTACAAACAGATCTGGGATCTGTATCTGAACAACTCTACATGTGAACCATCTATGATTTCTTCTAAGACAGGAGATGACGCAGCAAGTGAATTTGCACTTGGTGAAGCAGTATTCTATCAGAATGGTACATGGGCTTACAATGATATCAAAGATAATGAAGTAGCAGATGAAGATATGGGAATGCTTCCAATCTACATCGGAGTTGATGGAGAAGAAAATCAGGGACTTTGTACAGGATCTGAGAACTACTGGTGTGTAAATAAGAACGCTTCAGAAGAAGACATTCAGGCAACACTTGATTTTATGAAATGGGTAGTTGAGAGCGATGAAGGTCGTGACATGCTGGCTAACGAGATGGGATTTGTAACACCGTTCACAACATTCTCAGATTACCTTCCGGACAACCCGCTTGTAAAAGCAAATGCTGAGTATACAGAGGCAGGAAAGACACCAGTAAGCTGGAACTTTACAACAATGCCATCTGAGAACTGGAAAAACAATCTTGGTGGAGCTCTTCTGAACTATGCACAGGGTACAGGCGCATGGGATAGTGTACAGACAGCATTTGTTGATGGATGGGCTGAAGAATACGCAGCAGCAAACGAATAAAAAAGACTTTTCACAGGATAGGCAGATAAAAAGGCTGTGAAATAGAGAAGAAGATCAAACAGCCTGCCAACGAGCATACCGGGGCAGGCTGAAATTATGTAATTAGAATTGTGAAAAGCAAAGGCGCAGAAAGGCTTTTTAAAGAAAAGAAAGACAGGAGGAGAAGAACATGCAAAAAGCAATAAAGAGATATTTTCCGGTATTTGTATTGCCGACGCTGATTGCATTCACGATAGGTTTCCTTGCACCGTTTGTGTTAGGCGTATATCTTTCGTTCTGCAAGTTCACAACGGTGACAGACGCTAAATTTATTGGACTTAGCAACTATGTAAAGATCCTTGGAGACGGAGATTTTCTTCACTCTCTTTGGTTTACCGCATTATTTACAATTGTGACAGTATTATTGATCAACATTTTTGCATTTGCGGTAGCAATGCTTTTGACAAAGAATATTAAGGGAACCAATATTTTCCGTACTGTATTTTTTATGCCGAACCTGATCGGTGGTATTGTACTTGGGTATGTATGGCAGCTGTTATTAAATGGTATTCTGGCACATTTCCAGAAAACACTTACATATTCTTCAAAATATGGTTTCTGGGGATTGGTTATCCTGATGCTCTGGCAGCAGGTTGGATACATGATGATCATCTACATCTCAGGAATCCAGAATATTCCTGGAGAGCTGATCGAGGCAGCACAGATTGATGGAGCGAATAAAGTACAGCTTTTAAGATATGTTACAATTCCGATGGTTATGCCATCCATTACAATCTGTACTTTCCTGACACTTACAAACGGATTTAAACTTTTCGACCAGAACCTTGCATTGACAAACGGTGGACCGGACAAGATGTCAGAAATGCTTGCCCTGAATATCTATTATACATTCTATGGAAGAACTGGCTGGGAAGGTGTAGGACAGGCGAAAGCAGTTATCTTCTTTATTATCGTAGGAGTGATTGCATTGATCCAGAATAAACTGACAACATCAAAGGAGGTGCAGCAGTAATGAATAAAAAAGTAAAACATGGTACATTATTAACCGTTATTTTTACATTACTCAGCCTGCTGTATCTGTATCCGATCATACTGGTATTTATCAACTCCTTTAAGAAAAAAGTCTATATCAGTAAAGCACCGTTCGAGATACCGACCGGAAAGATGTATGTCGGATTAGAGAACTATATCCGTGGTATTAAGCAGACACGGCTGATTCAGGCATTTGGATGGAGTTTATTTATCACAATCTTATCTGTAGCAGTGATTATCTTATGTTGCTCCATGTGTGCATGGTATATCTGCCGCGTGAAGACAAAATTTACAAAGATCTTTTACATGCTTTGCCTGTTTGCAATGATCGTGCCATTCCAGATGGAAATGTTTACATTATCCAAGATCGCAAATATGCTTCATATGGGAAATCCGTGGGGACTGGTTGTGATCTACCTTGGATTTGGTGCAGGACTTTCCGTCTTTATGTTTACCGGGTTCATGAAATCCATTCCATTGGAGATTGAAGAGGCTGCAATGATTGATGGATGTACACCAATCCAGACATTCTTTAAAATTGTACTTCCGATTGCAAAGCCGACTTGCGTAACCGTTACAATTCTTCAGGCAATGTGGATTTGGAACGACTACCTGCTTCCATCACTTGTACTGGATCAGAGAAAATATAAGACAGTGCCGATGGCAGTTCAGTATCTGAAAGGTGGATACGGTTCTGTAGATATGGGAGCAATGATGGGAACTCTGGTTCTTGCAATTGTGCCGATTATCATCTTCTACCTGTTCTGCCAGAGATATATTATCGAAGGTGTTGTAGCCGGAGCGGTTAAAGGCTAGTGTGGACATTGTCTAAAAAATGAATTAAAATAGAATTATAAAAATTAAAAAAAGACAGCAGAGAGTGAGTGAACATTCCCTGCTGTTTTCGGACGTTATAAAAGGAATAGTGAAAATGTAAAGTGAACGTGAGGGAGGCGTGGGGAAATGATTACAATATTGATCGTGGATGATGAAAAACTGGAGCGAAGGGGAATCCGCTTTCTGTTAAAGAGGGAGGAAGGAGAGTTCCAGATCCTAGAAGCAACGAATGGAAAGGATGCACTGGGAGTATTAGAATCAAACCATGTGGATATTTTATTTTCGGATGTAAAGATGCCTTATATGAATGGACTGGAGCTGACGAAAGCAGTGAGAGAAGATCATCCGGATATGGAAATCGTGATCTTCAGCGGATATAATGATTTCTCTTATGCAAGAGAAGCATTGCGGTATGGAGTTGTGGACTATGTTCTGAAGCCGGTTGATCCGGAGGAATTCCATAAGACTTTTCAACGAGTGATGGAAAATATTTCTTCTAAGATAGAGAAAAAAGAGCAGCAGGAAAAGAAAGAAGATTATCTGAAAAAATACTTTTTACTGAAATATCTGTATGGGGGAAAAGAGGAAGATTTTGTTCAGTTTAAGAAACTTACAGATGGAATGGAAGATGATCTGTCCCAATTTACCCGTATGGTTCTTGTCAGTGCCTCAAATGGATTCTTCGAAACGGAAGAGGAACATTTCCTGATGAGCCTGAAGGAAGAGGTGCAGAGAGAGTTTCATTATGTGAATCTGAATTCGAACGAATCCATCTTTTTGTTCACGGAAAAATATGCAGATTATCATGGAATCGTAGAGAAAATGTACCGTTTTTTTGCGCACCAGTTTGACAGTGAATGTTATTTTGCAGTCAGTGAGGAAATCGAAGATGGAAAAAATCTGGCAGAGGAATTTAAGGTGCTGGAAGGAATGTTAGAAGAGCAGTTCTATCAGCCACGTCAGCACCTGTTTTTCCACGGGGAGAAGCAGGAAGAGAAGAAAGCTGATCCGGCAGAAGATTCTGAAATCATGGAACAGATTACGAAAGATATTCAATATAAAGATCTGCCACATCTCCGTCAGGATTTTCAGAGACTGGAAGAAAAATATCGTGCGCATAAGCAATTTTCGGATATGTATGTAAAGTTTGTATTTTCTGGAATTATGAAAGAATTGCTCGACCAGATGGAAGGGCTGGATGAAAAGATGCTTTCAAAGAGAGTGGATCGATTATATCGTTGCAGAAACCTTAATGATGTGATTGCTATAGTAGAAGAAGTACTTCAGGAATATGAACATTGCATACAAGAGCAGGAAGATGGGTTCCGATCAGAAGTTACAACCGTGAAGGGATATATTTATCACCATTATAAGGAAAAGGATCTGGGAGCAGAGACACTTTCCGCAATGGTTTTTCTGTCACCGGGATATTTAAGTGCTGTATTTAAAGAAGAAACAGGGATGACACTGAACCGTTTTATCCGTGAAGTGCGAATGAATAAAGCAAAAGAGCTTTTAGAGACAACGAATATGAAAATCTCCCAAATTGCGAAAGAAGTAGGATTTTCCAATAACTCATACTTCTGCAGAAGTTTCAGAGAGTTTTTCGGAGATACACCGGAAGCATGCAGGAAAGGAATAGCGGCGGATGAAAAAACAAATACGGAAGTTGATCCATCGATTTGAAAATCTGAAATTTCGTAAAAAACTGTCTGTTTTGATGCTGATTGCAGGACTGGTTCCGGTAGGATTCCTTGCTTTTTCCATGCAGTATGGCATGATGAATCAATTGCGAGAGAAGGAACAGTACAATCTGGAGAAAATGTTGGAACAGTCAGTGAGTTCGATTGAGAATCAGTCTCAGATCTATAAGAACTTGGTTGATTATCTGTCTTATTCTCAAAATCTCAGGAATATTTTTGATGTGGAGACAGAGTCGGATTATGAGAAGTATTTGAAATATGTGAAGGTGGCTGATCCACTGTTGCAGATGCCGACGATCTATCACAAAGAGATCCAGAGCATTACATTATATTCTGACAATATAGAAGTGCCACATGGAGATACACTTCTTCCAATGTCGGAAGCGGAGAATCAACAGTGGTATTCCAGGTTGAATGAGGGAACATTAATGCAGTGGAGCATCACTCGCGGTGTGAATAAATCAATCATTGCCAGTCGGAAATTCTATGACAATGATACGATCAAAGCGGTGTTGGAGATGCGTCTGGATTATGAAAAAGTTCTTGAACCATTCATGAGCCAGCTTACAGATAATACAGGAGGCATGATTCAGGATGATAATGGAAATATTGTCTATGCCGAGTGTTCTATGGATAAGAAATATCGTCCGAAGGATATTGAGAGTCCGAAAGATATCAGTGAGAATTATTATCTGGTACAGCGGACAATGAAGGATACAGGATGGAATTTCTATATCTATCGTCCAAAGGCAGTAAGTGAAAACGCAATCCATAAGCTTTTGCTCAAAAATATTCCGATTATTTTGATCAGTGTTCTTCTTCTGAGTTTTCTGGGATATGTTTTTTCTCTCCGTATGGTATCGCAGTTGGAGTTATTGACTGAAAATATGAACCTGATCAATATGGGACTTCGTAAAGTTACCGTGCAGAGTAAATCCAAAGACGAGGTGGGTGTGCTGATCCGGTCATTTCAGCGCATGATGGATCAGATGAACCATTTGATCTCAGAAGTATATGAGAGTAAGATCCAGCTTCAGAACAGTGAGATGAGAGCACTGCAGGCACAGATCAATCCACATTTCCTTTATAATTCGCTTTCAATCATCAACTGGAAAGCAATTGAAGCGGGGGAGGATGAAATCAGTCATGTGACATTGGCACTGTCTACTTATTATCGGACAAGCCTAAATCGTGGTGAAACAATGACTACAGTGGCAAAAGAAATTGATAACATCCGTGCATATCTCAAAATCCAACTTGTTATGCATGATAACGAGTTCCGTGTGGTTGAACAGATTTCGGATGGTCTTAATGATTATCTGATACCGAAGTTGATCCTGCAGCCACTTGCAGAAAATGCAATCGATCATGGAATTGATGTGTCAGATAATGAGAATCCGACGTTGTGGCTGACGATTCGTGAAGAGGCTGAGCACATTTTCTTTGAAATCAGGGACAATGGTGCGGGAATGACGCAGGAGAAGGCGGATCAGATTCTGACATATCAGTCCTCCGGTTATGGTGTGCGAAATGTCTGTGACAGAATCCATGTCCTTTATGGAGAAAAAGGTGAGATGAAGATAGAAAGTACTCCAGGAAAAGGAACGCGGGTCTTTATCCGAATTCCGAAGAACACGGAGGCGAAGGTGTTATGAAAAACGATATGAAAAAGCGAATTCTCTCAGCCCATCTTGCATTAATTTTATTGCTGATGCTTTGGTGCGGAACCTATTTTGAGATGAAGGAAAGTCAAAGACAGATGGAACAGTTAGAAGCATCTCAAAGTGAGTCTGGTGCAAGCAATGCAGTTGAAGTGAAAAGAAAGCTGATGTATAAAGCGATGCATACACCACTTGGGAAATATCCTGAGACTGTTACCTATACACTTGGCAAGATTGCAGGGGCGAATAATTCGAATCTTCCTGTAGGAGATACGTACGAAAATAATGCATATACGAGATATTTGAAGAAAATACTTAATATTCAGAATGAAGATGTCTTTGAATTGCAGGATGGCAATACTTATGAAGAGGCGGTCAATGTAGCGATTGAAGATCGTGATATTCCAGATGTGCTTGTTGTGAAGGGAAGAGATAACCTGCTCCGCCTGATTGAAGCAGGCCTGATCGAAGAACTTACAGAAACGTATGAAGAGTGTACGACAGATACGATCAAAGAAATGTATGAAAGTTATGGAGATTCTCTTTTACAGTCTGCAACCGTGGATGGAAAGCTATATGCATTTCCGAATACGGTGATTGACGATGGAACTCCGCTTCTTTGGCTGCGGAAAGACTGGATTGAGAAGTTGGGATTAAAGGAACCGGAAACAGTAGGAGAAGCGTTGGAAGTGATCCGGGCATTTGTAGAACAGGATGCAGCAGGAGACGGTCAGACAATCGGCCTTGCCTGTAGTACAGACGTGGTTGCCGGTGCGGATCAGACTTATGGAGTGGATGCAACTTTTATACATGCCGGTGCAATGCCATGTCACTGGATCCTGGATAAAAATGGAAATGTAGTTTATGGGTCAGTAACACAGGAAACAAAAGAAGCGCTTTTGAAACTTCACAATCTATATGAGGATGAGATACTCGACCAGAGATTCCTGCTACGAAAGACGGAAAACATAGATGATCTGTTAAAAACCGGACATTGCGGTGCTATCTGTGGACGCTGGTGGGCTCCGAATAACCCGTTGAGTGCAGCATATAATGTCGATTCAAATGCAGAGTGGAAACCGTATCTTTTAGACAAAGAACAGGTAAATGAGACGCAGAAGATATCAGTTTTTGAATCGTATGACCAGTGGATGTATGTGGTGGTGCGTAAAGGATATGAGCATCCGGAAATTGTAGCAAAGTATGTGAGTGCGATTTTTGATCAGTCTAGATATGCAAATGATAGTGCGGCAAGAGAAGTGAATGATTATTTTTCTATTAATGTAGATCCGACGGCCCGGCCACTGAATATTAATGTGGATTATGAGGATGCACTTTACCGTACGACAGAACATATTCAGGCAGCACTGGATAAGACGCTTGATGTATCAGAGCTTAGCGGTTTGGAAAAGTCTTATTTTAATACATGCAAATCTTACTTGAATGGACAGCTGACAACCGCGAATGGATGGGCGGCGTATGCGTCAAGAATTCAGGCTGTGGGGGAACTGCAGAAGGCAGGAATAACAAGTACATCGACATTGCCTCTGGAAAATGTAAATGCAGAAATTCCGCAAGAATTACAGGAACTGGAACAGGAAGCATTTCTTCAGATCATTAGTGGGGAGAAACCAGTGGATTACTTTGATACTTTTGTGGCAGAATGGTATGCAAACGGTGGAAAAGTGCTGACCGAACGGGTGCAGAACGCCTATGAAAGTGGAAAGAACTAAAAAGAATGGATATTAATCAGAGACTGACAGAAGAATTAAAGAAACAGATTCTGGCAGCGGAAACGCTTGTGGCAGTAGAAGACCTGTATCGCCCATATCGTCCAAAGCGCCGCACACGTGCGACAATCGCGAAGGAGAAAGGACTTGAGCCGCTGGCTGCATTGGATCACATTGTAGAAGACAAAGGAACCGCTTGAGAAAACAGCGGAAGCTTATATCTCTGAAGAAAAAGGAGATTGTAGCAGAATAAAAAACAAAAAAACAGATACGGAGGATTACCTACTTACGTTGTGTCAGTAGATACAACAGCTTTTTTAATAAACAATCCTTAGTAGTAACCCTTTCCCTTTTACTACTAATTTTACTACTAACAGGTAGTAACAACTTGCAGGGTTCTGCTCTGATTTGCCATAATCTGTAATTTCAGAGCATTTTACAATAACCCCGGAATCCCTTGCAAAACAGGGCATTCCGGGGCAAAACAAGGAGAAACAAAACAATGATAAAAATACTTTTCATCTGCCACGGCAACATTTAAAGTATGGCGAGAAAGACTTGATTTGTAAACGTCAAATCGTACGCTTACCGATAAATTAACGCCGCTAGATTGTTAGCGGCGTGGTTTCCTACATTCTTTCGGAAGTTCTGTTGACCAAGGCAACAGATAATCCAGTTTTGTAGAATCTATATTTCCTTCATCATCACAGAGCTTTGGAAGTTCTGTAAGCAGGTGTTTGAAATAATGATACGGTCTTAGGTTGTTGAGCTTTGCTGTTTCAGACAGGCTGTAGATTACAGCACTTGCTTGTGCTCCTTTTACGGAATCATGGAACATCCAGTTCTTCTTGCCAATACAGAAAGTACGTATGGATCTTTCGGAGGCCGAATTATCGATTGGTACATTGCCATCCTCAAGAAAGACTTTGAGATATTGTTCCTGGTTTACACTGTATTTTAAACCATCAGCAGTTTTGCCTTTTGGCAGAATTGTTGTATCAGATAATTGTTTTTTTACCCACGTAAAATATTCCTCAACCAACGGCTTGATCGAGTTCTGCCGTTCCTGAAGACGCTCTTCTGGAGTCAGGTCTTTTAAAGTACCTTCCAGTTCATATATTAAAGCAATTCGCTTCAATGCCTGATAGGCAATGGAACGTTTTACTGCTTCGCCATCTGCTTTGTTTGCTACTTTTATGGCATCTGCGTAATCACGCCTTGCGTGTGCCCAGCAGTTCGCATTCGTAAGACCTGGGATCTTATCCTGTAGCAGATGATACTGCTTTAATCCATCTGTCACAAGTACTCCGCTATAGTCCTGATAGAATGCCAGTGGCAGTTCGTGGTTTCGACCCTTTTGATATTCATAGATAACAATCGGACATTCTTTGAAGAATTCACCGGATCTGTGCACCCACATATAACTCTTGCTGCCTGGACTACGGTCATCATGGATCACCTGAGTTGGTGTCTCATCTGACTGTGTAACTGGAAGTTTCAATAACTCCTCCTTCATCCGTTCCACAAGTGCAGAAAAGTAACGCTTAGAACTGTTGATGATCCAGTTCGCCATCGTTTGTCTTGATATATTTACACCATTACGCTGGAATTCCTGTTCAATTCGATAGAGTGGTGAGGAATTCACATATTTTACATTCAGAATAGATGCGAGAAGTGATGGGGTAACAATACTGTTCGGGAAGATATCCTTTGGTCTGTCTCCACGGACAAACTCATCTTGGTGATAGCCATCTGTTCCGACGTACACTTCGACTGTATGGACTTCGACTGTCCATGATTCCGGTTCATGGCGCAAACGTTTGTAAGTTTCATCTGGCATACGTTTCCAGTTGCCTTTTCCATAGAATGCATCCAGTGTTTCTTCGGAAACACCATGTGTCGGAATGATCTCTTCCGGGAAATCTTTCAGGTCGATGTTACGCTGTCCCTTAGCCTTCTTTTTACGTGGTCTTGCAGGAACGACTTCATCTGCCTCCGGTTCCACTGCATTAGGATCGAAAAGAGTGTCAGCTTCATCGAAAAAAGAGAGCTGTCCATCAATGGAGTTTAAAGTTTCCGTACTGCGGCCAAAACGGTGCTGATTCGCAAGACGTACCTGCTCTATGAGTTTCTCGATATTGTCATTCAGTGTATCGAGCTGTCCCTGCATGGTCAGAACAATCGTGATCAGGTCTTCACGGCTCATGTTATTCAGTTCGTTCAGGGTGTGTTTCTTACTCATATGGATGCTCCTCTTGGATTCTATTATACAGCAGAATCCGGGATATGGCGAATCTTCCTTCAGGCGCCATTCGTCATAATGCCTATGGATAAAAATGCGTAAATACTTTACTGATAAACAAGGAAATATAGAGTTTTCAAGGTTCATTTTTTTCTCTGTGCCATTTATATGACCAGATAAAAGCGGTCTGGTGACGGATGTAAAAGTCACCGTATGGACCATATATTTCAGTTTAAATCCGTCGAAAAAATCTCCGTTTTGCATAAAAATCAGAAGATTTTCTGTGGATTGACATCTTTGATTTTGGGATTTAACGGATTCAGTCCCATCATGAGCATATGGTATTGTTCCCGTGTCAGTTCGGCAGCTTCCTGAGGAGTACGCGGCCACGAGAATGAACCGTTCTCTAGTCTCTTATACAAAAGTAGGAAACCATTTCCTTCCCATAGGAGTCCGCGTATACGGTCACCACGGCTTCCACAGAACAGGAACAGAACATCTTTTTCAAAAGGATTCAGGTCGTATTTCGTGCCAATAAGTTGGGCAAGACCATCAATGCCCTTTCGAAGATCCGTCCTGCCACAGGCAATGATAATCTTTTTCACACCAGCTGCTTCAGCAAGCATGATGAGCCACCTCCAGAAGCCGAGATAATAGCGTATCAGATATCGTGTTTGATATGCCAATCACCATAGTTCCGGTATGTATAACAGCATCTGCCTTAAAGGTATCCGTCATGGAATTCTGCTGATTTGGCAGTGGAATCTCTGCGAAGGTTACGGCGGGTTGTTGTTCTTGCGAAGGTGTGACAGCAGGAAATTCCTTTTCTGCATTAGCGTAAGCTTCTTGTCTCAGCTTACGCAACCAATAGTAATAACTTTTGTCACTGATTCCGTTGTCGCTGAGCCACTGCTTTGCAGTTGTTCCAGCAGGACGGTTGTTGCATTGTTCGATTATTTTAGTCCAGTTTGCAAGCCGGACTTGATGAGTGATTCGGTCCATTCATATGCCTCCTTTACTTTAAAAAACTAACTAG
>OLRX01001259.1_pt1 | contig 19426 bp, 20 predicted proteins | sample 1672991 | NCBI WGS metagenome assembly OLRX01 (sample SAMEA3136744, study PRJEB25190) | human gut metagenome | biome: human gut; feature: human-associated habitat; material: faeces | place: Austria | collected 2013
GCATCATTATGATGGGAGCCATCGATAATCTGGTAAAAGGAGCGGCCGGCCAGGCGGTACAGAATATGAACCTGATGTTTGGCCTTCCGGAAAGCGAAGGACTGGAACTTGTTCCAATGTTCCCATAGAGGTGGCTTATGATACGGACAATGACGATTGAAGATTACGATGAAGTATATTCCCTGTGGACCAAGATCCGCGGGTTCGGGCTAAGAAGCGTAGATGACTCCAGAGAGGGGATCGCGCGCTTCCTTAAGAGGAATCCAACAACCAGCGTTGTAGCGGTAGAAGATGGGAAGGTGGTTGGGAGCATTCTCTGCGGGCACGACGGACGAAGGGGCTGTCTGTACCATGTCTGCGTGGATGAAGATTACCGGAGGCGGGGAATCGGAAAATCCATGGTGGTAAAGGCTATGGAAGAGTTGAAAAAAGAACAGATCAATAAGGTATGCCTCATAGCATTTACAAAAAATGATGTGGGCAATACCTTCTGGAACACGATTGGATGGGCGGAGAGGCTGGATCTGAATTATTATGATTTTGTACTGAATGAAAAGAATATTACGGCATTTAATGAACAATAACAGGCCGCATATAAGGAGGAAGAAAGTTATGGAGATCATAAAAGGCGGGGTTACCGCGGCAAAGGGATTTGAAGCAGCAAGCACGGCAGCAGGAATCAAGTATAAGGATCGGACAGATATGGCGCTGATCTACAGCCAGGCGCCTTGCGTGGCCGCTGGCACATTTACGAAGAATGTCGTAAAGGCTGCGCCGGTCAAATGGGACCAGCAGGTAGTCGGAAGCGGCGCCAAGGTTCAGGCGATCGTGGTAAACTCCGGAATTGCCAATGCATGCACAGGAGCAGAAGGGTTTGGCTATTGCAAGGACACTGCCGTGGCTGCGGCCAAGGCTCTGGATATCCCTGAAGACGGTGTGCTCATAGGCTCTACCGGAGTCATTGGGAAACAGATGCCGATTGATAAGCTGACCGCGGGCATCGATGTATTGGCTGGAAAGAAGAATGATACGCTGGAAAATGGCACAGAGGCTGCCAAGGCTATCATGACAACGGATACCTGCGAGAAAGAACTGGCAGCTGTCATAGAAGTAGGAGGCAAGCAGGTGACCATCGGCGGCATGGCGAAAGGCTCCGGCATGATTCACCCCAATATGTGCACCATGCTGGCATTTGTTACCACGGATGCCGTGATTGCCAAGGAGACCCTTCAGAAGGCGTTAAGCGGGGATGTGGATGATACATACAACATGATATCCGTAGATGGGGATACTTCTACCAATGATACGGTGATTCTGCTGGCAAACGGGCTGGCAGGCAATCCGGAGATTGTGTATGGAAGCCCGGAGTACGAAGAATTCGCGCTTGCCCTTCATGCCATCAACGAGTATCTGGCCAAGAAGATCGCAGGGGACGGCGAGGGAGCCACGGCGCTGTTCGAAGTAAAGGCCGTAGGCTGCGAGAGCGTGGAGCAGGCCAAGACTCTTGCTAAATCCATCGTATGCTCCAACCTTACCAAGACGGCAATCGCCGGTCACGACGCTAACTGGGGAAGAATCCTCTGCGCGATGGGATATTCCGGAGCGCAGTTTGATCCGGAGAAGGTAGATCTTTGATAGCAAGGCAGGAAAGATCCAGATCATCGAAAATGGAACAGCAGTGGACTATAGCGAGGCAGAAGCCACGAAGATTCTTTCCGAGCCTGAGATTACCGCTATCGCGGATGTGAAGATGGGAGCGGAGGAAGCAGTCGCATGGGGATGCGACCTGACCCATGGCTATATCGAGATCAATGCAGACTACAGAAGCTGATGCGAAAAATAGGGGGGGCGAAGATATCATGAATCAATCAATGCAGAAATATCTGGATAAGGCGGAGGTGCTGATTGAAGCCCTGCCATATATCCAAAGATTCAACCGGAAGATCATTGTGGTGAAGTATGGCGGAAGCGCCATGATAGATGAGGAACTCAAAGAACATGTCATCCAGGATGTGACTCTGCTGAAACTGGTAGGCTTCAAGCCGATCATCGTACACGGCGGCGGCAAGGAGATAAGCAAGTGGGTTGGCAAGGTAGGCATGGAGCCGGAATTCGTCAACGGACTGCGGGTGACGGATGAAGCGACGATGGAACTGGCCGAGATGGTTCTCGGGAAAGTAAATAAAAGCCTGGTACAGCTGGTGGAAAGCCTGGGCGTGCGCGCGATTGGAATCAGCGGAAAAGACGGCGGATTGCTGAAGGTGGAAAAGAAACTGGCAGATGGCGAGGACATCGGATTCGTGGGGGATGTCAAAGAGGTGAATGCAGATATCCTTTATGACCTTCTGGAGAAGGATTTCCTTCCAATCGTATGCCCGGTGGGACTGGACGATGAATTTAATACATATAATATCAATGCGGATGATGCCGCGTGTGCCATCGCCAGAGCGGTAAAGGCGGAGAAACTAGCATTCCTTACGGATATCGAGGGCGTATATAAGGATCCGAAGGATCCGGATACCCTAATCTCGGAACTGCGAGTATCAGCAGGCAAACAGTTGATGGAGGAAGGCTATATCGGAGGCGGAATGCTCCCGAAGCTTCAGAACTGTATCGATGCCATCGAGAACGGCGTTTCCAGGGTGCATATCCTGGATGGAAGAATTCCTCACTGCCTGCTTCTCGAGATATTCACCAACAAAGGAATCGGGACGGCAATTTTAAATGATACTGAGGAAAAATATTATCACGGAGAATAGAAATGAATAAATATATAGAAGAAACAAACAGTGGACTTGTGCACACTTATAATCGCTTTCCGCTGGTGCTGGACCGGGGGGAGGGAGTCTATCTTTACGATGAAAAAGGCGGCAAATATCTGGACTTTGCAGGAGGCATAGCTGTATCCGGCCTGGGATATGGCTGCCAGGAATTAAATGATGCCCTGAAAAGCCAGATAGACAAGATGATTCACAGTTCCAACCTATACTATAATACGACCTGCGGACATGCGGCAGAAGAACTGAAGCGTATCAGCGGGATGGACAGGGTATTCTTTACCAACAGCGGGACAGAGGCCATTGAAGGCGCGCTGAAGGCAGCCAGGAAATACGCGTATAAAAAGCAGACCGGGCGGTATGAATTCATTGCAATGGAGAATTCATTTCATGGCAGGAGCATGGGCGCATTGTCGGTGACGGGAAGCGATGCTTACCGGGAACCCTTCGAGCCATTGGTTCCGGGCGTGTCGTTTGCAGAATTCAATAACCTTGACAGCGTCAAGGCTCTGGTGACCAGTCAGACTTGCGCGATTATCTTAGAGCCTCTCCAGGGAGAAGGTGGAATTAATGTTGCCACAGAAGAATTCATGGCCGGAATCCGAAAACTTTGCGACGATGAAGGCATACTGATGATCTGCGACGAGATTCAGTGCGGCATGGGACGGACCGGCGCTATGTTTGCCTACCAGTCTTATGGGACTAAGCCGGATATTATCGCTATGGCCAAGGCTATCGGAAGCGGCATGCCGGTAGGGGCATTTGCCATGACGGAAGCGGTGGCAGAGTTTTCTCTGGAACCAGGGGATCATGGAACAACCTATGGGGGAAATCCGCTGGCTTGTATGGCAGTAAGCAAGACGATAGAAATCTTTGAGAAGAAAAATATGATCTTCCATGTGCAGGGAATTGGCGCCTATCTGGCAGAACAGCTGGAGAGGCTGGTGCAGGAAAAAGACTGCGTGATCGCGAGAAAAGGAAAAGGCCTAATTCAGGGAATCGAGATATCGAAGCCTGTTGGAGAAGTGACGAATGCCGCGCTTAAGGAAGGGCTTCTGGTTATCAGCGCCAGAGGAAACGTAATCCGTCTGGTTCCGCCTCTTGTGATAGAGAAGCAGCATGTTGATGAAATGATCGATAAATTGTCAAAAGTGCTGTAGACATAAAAAAGCAATCATTGGATATACTATCTACAGGAATGTAGGAGGTATATCTGATGATTGGTTTTTTTATTGCGCTTTTATCCGGGGCGCTGATGAGCGTTCAGGGAGTATTTAATACACAGGTTACGAAGACAACAGGCATGTGGGTGAGCAATGCATGGGTGCAGTTGAGCGCATTTGCGCTGTGCCTGGTGGCATGGCTGATCGCGGGGAGGGATAGTGTTACTACCCTGGCAAAAGTAGAGCCGAAATACGTCCTTTTAGGAGGCGTCATTGGGGCAGGCATTACCTGGACCGTAATTAAGAGCATGGAGCAGCTGGGGCCTGCCAAAGCGGCACTTCTCATCGTCATTTCACAGTTGATCGTCGCCTATGTGATAGAGCTTCTTGGCCTGTTCGGCGTGGATAAGGAGCCTTTGGAATGGCGCAAGATAATCGGCATGGTGATTGCACTGATTGGAGTTGCAATTTTCCAATGGAAATAGTACAATAACTTTATCTAGGCATAATCGGGGGATTTGCAGTTTCGACAGACTGTAAAGGAGTTTTTTATGCATAGAAATAGAATAAAAATGATATGTTTTACTATCGGTTTAATGATGGCGGTCCTCTTGGCCGGATGTTCCGGGAAACAGGATGCCAGGACTGTGGAACTGTCGGAGGCAAAAGAAGGCAGCGTTGCCGAAGAAAAAGAAGAAGAGACAGAAGATAGCGCCATCGAGGAAAACGAAGATATCTATGTACATGTATGCGGGGAGGTAAATCAATCGGGCGTATACTGCCTCCCGGCAGGCAGCAGGCTGTATGAGGCGATTGAGGCGGCTGGAGGGCTTAAGGAAGGTGCGGCGGCAGAATCTCTGAACCAGGCACAGGAGGCCAAGGATGGGCAGCAGATTTACGTTCCTTCTATAGAAGAGTCGTTAAAGGAAGGAGTATCTGGAGAGGGAGAACCGGCTGAGGCATCCGATGGAAAGATTAATCTTAATACAGCAGCCAAAGAGCAGCTGATGACCTTAACTGGAATCGGAGAGGCTAAAGCAGCGGCAATCATCCGCTACCGGGAAGAGAACGGAGGCTTTCAGAGCATAGAGGAATTAATGGAAGTAGAAGGAATCAAGGAAGGCGTATTTAACAAAATCAAAGACCAGATCAAGATTTAATAAGGGAGATATGTAATGAGTAGACGAGTATTGGTTGTGGATGATGAAAAACTAATCGTAAAAGGCATCCGTTTCAGCCTGGAGCAGGATGGAATGGAGGTTGACTGCGCTTATGATGGGGAAGAGGCGCTGAAACTGGCGAAAGAGAATGCATATGATATGATACTTCTGGATATTATGCTGCCAAAGCATGATGGCTTTGAAGTGTGCCAGCAGATCCGGGAATTTTCCGATGTTCCGATTGTAATGCTGACTGCCAGGGGAGATGACATGGATAAGATACTGGGCCTGGAGTATGGGGCGGATGATTACATAACAAAGCCGTTTAACATCCTGGAAGTCAAGGCGCGTATCAAGGCAATCATGCGACGTACCAGTAAGAGAGATAAAGCCCAGCCGAATGACAAGATTATTATCAAGGGAGATATGAAGATAGACTGTGAAAGCAGAAGGGTATTCATTGGCGAGAAGGAAATTAATCTGACGGCCAAAGAGTTCGACCTGCTGGAACTGCTGGCTATGAATCCGAATAAGGTATACAGCCGGGAGAATCTGCTGAATATCGTATGGGGCTATGAGTATCCGGGAGATGCAAGAACAGTGGACGTACATATCCGGAGGCTGCGGGAGAAGATAGAGACGAATCCGAGCGATCCGAAGTACGTTTATACAAAATGGGGAGTTGGTTATTATTTCAGGGGTTAGGAAGTATTTTAAACACAGGGTATTCAGGAGTCTCCGCTTTCGGATTATCCTTCTGGTTATGCTGGCAGGGATTATTCCCGGGATAATCATGAAGGCGGTGATTCTGAACAGTTATGAGAAAAGGGCAGTAGATGTACGGACTGCAGAGATACAGAATCAATGTACAATTCTATGTAACCAGCTGAGTAATTCCAGTTACTTGGACGGTATTACATCCGAAGTGATCAAAAGCGAGCTGGTTCAGCTGTCCAATATTTACAATGGACGAGTCATGGTCATCGCAAATGATTTCCGAATTGCTGAAGATACATATGATATGGATAAGGGAAAGACCATCGTGTCGGAAGATGTCATCCAGTGCTTTCAAGGAAAGGGCACCAGTAATTATGATGCAAAAAACAAGTATATTGAGGTGACGTCGCCAATCCTGGATGGAAATACGGAGGATGTCACCGGAGTCATGCTGGTCAGCGTTTCTACGGATACCATCGTGGACAGCCTTGCCGTCCTGGATGGAAAGGCGAGCATTGTTGGCATTACCATAGGAGTGGTAATCCTGGTGCTGGCATCTCTTGCGGGGGTTGTTATGGTGAAGCCCTTCCAGCGCATCACGCGTTCTATATCGGCTGTGACGGAAGGATACGATGACAATTATCTCCATGAAAATGCCTATACTGAGACACAGCTGATCTCAGACGCATTCAATAAGATGCTGGGTAGGATGAGGGTTCTGGATGATTCCAGGAATGAATTCGTCTCCAATGTGTCCCATGAACTGAAGACGCCTCTTACATCCATGAAGGTACTTGCAGATTCCCTTCTGTCGCAGGAAGATGTTCCGGCCGAATTGTATAAGGAGTTCATGGGAGACTTATCCGAAGAGATCGAGAGGGAGAATAAGATCATCAATGACCTGCTGTCTCTGGTTAAGATGGACAAGACGGCAAATACGCTGAATATTAAGTCGGAGAATATGAATACCCTGGTAGAAAAGATCCTGAAGCGGCTGCGTCCAATCGCGGCAACCCGGAATATTGAAGTGGTATTTGAAAGTTTCAGGCCGGTCACTGCAGAAGTAGATGAGATGAAGCTGTCTCTTGCAATTTCCAACCTGGTGGAAAATGCCATCAAGTACAATAAAGATGATGGCTGGATCCACGTATCTTTGAATGCGGATCATAAGTATTGCTACATCGAGGTGGCGGATTCCGGAATCGGAATTCCGGAAGAATCGGCGGAACATATCTTCGAGAGATTTTACCGCGTGGACAAGTCTCATTCCAGGGAGATCGGCGGAACCGGGCTGGGACTGGCCATTGCAAGAAGCGCTGTTTTGATGCACAGAGGAGCCATCAAGGTGTACAGCCAGCTGGGGGAGGGAACTACATTTACCATACGTATCCCATTGACATATGTATCATAGTTCGGAGGTAAGAGGTATGAAAAACAAATTTTGGTCCAGCCTGTGCGTAACGCTGTGTGTCCTTCTTCTTGCCGGGTGCGGAAAGGGAAAGGAGCCGGATGGCACCGGCACGTATCTGTACTATGTGAACCAGAAAGGCACGGGGCTGGTTAAGGAATCCTATGAGTTCAAAGGCGATTCTGTGGAGGATGAGATTAAAGATGTGCTGAAAACAATGAAAAAAGAGCCCGACTCCATAGATTATAAAAGCGTGTTCCCCAAAGAGGTACGCATCAAGAACTGGACGCTGAATGATACCAAGCTGGATCTTCATTTTAATGGGAGCTATAAGGATATGCCGCTGGCATCTGAAGTGCTGCTTCGAGCGGCGGTAGTCCAGACGCTGGTACAGATTGCCGGCGTCGACTATATAGACTTTTTCATAGAGGATGAGCCGCTTACGGACAGGAACGGAAACCTGATCGGATACATGCAGGCCGAAGATTTTATACAGAATACGGGCTCGTCTTTGCATTCCTATCAACAGGGGGAACTGCGCCTTTATTTTGCCAATGACAAGGGCGATAAACTGGTGAGGGAGGATGTAAGCGTCCGGTATAATAGTAATATCTCCATCGAGAAACTGATCGTGGAGCAGTTGATAAAGGGGCCCTCATCGGATAAGGGAAAGCCGGCGATTCCGCCGGAAACGAAAGTTCTGGGGGTTTCGTTAAAAGACAGCATCTGCTATGTGAACCTGGATGAAGGGTTTCTCAACAACGCCTATGTGCTAAATCCCAGGCTTACGGTGTATTCCATTGTCAATTCGGTGATAGACGGTGGCAATTCCAGCAGGGTACAGATATCCATCAATGGAGAATCCGATATCAAGTATATGGACAGCATTGATCTAAGCAAGCCTTTGTCCAGAGACCTGGATATTGTGGAGGAGAGTGGAAAATGAAAAACAGGCCGCTGTTATGTACATGCCTGATACTGCTGGCGGGGGTCATCTTAAGCGTTTTCGCGGGAGGCAGCGCGCTGATCCGCCAACTGCGGCCCTCCCCGCTGGAAATACACGCGAAGCAGGGAGAGGTGCTTGCCATTACGGGCCAGGCATATAAGATCGAGAAAAAAGAGAAGCATCAGGCAGTCTATCTAAAGAATAATTCTATTTTACAAATTCAAAAAGATCAGAAACAGTCGTTTCAAGAACCCAATTTTATTCTATATACAGATCCCGAAATACAGATACATATAGGCAATGCCATAAGGGCTACAGGAGAACTGTCCTTTTTCCAAAATGCCCGCAATCCGGGGAACTTTGACCAGAAACTCTATTATCAGAGACAGGCCATACATGGATTGGCCTGGGCCAAAGAGGTGGAAGTCGCGGACGACTCCGTCTGGAAGATCAGGGACTGGCTGGCCGGATTCCGCAGCCAGTGGAAGAAGGCCCTGATCGAGGCCTTGGGGGAGAAGGATGGCAATGTCCTAAGCGCAATGATGCTGGGAGAAAAGTCGGAGATGGATCCGGACACGAAGGAACTGTATCAGGCGAGCGGAATCGGGCATATCCTGGCCATCTCCGGGCTTCACCTGTCCTTTATCGGTATCGGAGCGTACCGAATCTTTAGAAGGATGACAGGCTCCTATACGGCAGGAGGCATTGCGGGCATTCTGCTTCTGGTCCTATATGTCATGATGATCGGGTTTACGGTATCCGCTGTCCGTGCCCTGGTCATGTTCTTATTCCGGGTGGGCGCGGATATGACGGGACGACATTATGACCCGCCTACAGCGCTTGCGGCAGCTGCTGCGGCTGTCCTTTTATGGAGGCCGCTTAGCCTGTATGACGGAGGCTTCTGGCTGTCCTTTGGCGCGGTATTTGCCGTGATCATCGTCCTCCCCATCTTCAAGGGGCTGCCGGTGCAAGGATTCTGGGCAAGCGTGAGCATCAACCTTACGATACTTCCTGCCATGTTATTCTATTTCTTTGAATTTCCGTCCTATTCCCTACTCCTGAACCTGTTCGTAATCCCCTTGATGTCTGCCATGCTGTTCCTGGGCTTGCTGGGAAGCGCGGCGTACGCGGCAGGCATTCCTATAGCCGTCTTTGGGCTTAAGATCTGCAAGGCAATTCTCTGGTTTTATGAGAAATGCTGTGAGATTGGCATGGGCATACCCAGGGCGCGTATGATTGCAGGAAAGCCCCGGTTGTGGCAGATCGCGGCTTACTATATCTTGCTGGCGGCAGCCCTGGTATTCCTTAGGCGGTTGCGCCGGAAAGAAAAAAAGAAAGCCTCCGGAATGGAAACTGCGGGCAGGATAAGAATCATACCATTGCTTGCCCTTGCCGCCGGAATTTTCATACTGACATTCCGGTTCGGAGAAGCAGGAAGACTGTCGGTGACGATATTGGATGTGGGGCAGGGAGACGGGATATTCATCCAAGGCCCGGCTGGCGGGACCTATCTGATTGACGGAGGAAGCAGCGATATAAAGAAGGTAGGGCAATACCGGATAGAGCCATTCCTCAAATCCCGTGGAGTGGGGAAGTTGGATTATGTCCTGATATCCCACGGTGACAGCGACCATATAAACGGCGTGGCAGACCTCATTGAGCGCAGAAGAATCGGCATAGAGATAGGCACCCTGGTACTGCCGATGCGGGAGGTGTGGGATGAGGCTCTTTGCAGTCTTGCCGATATGGCGGGCCGGGCAGGGATACAAGTGGCGGCGATAGGACCGGGACAAGGCATCCAGGAGAAGGATATGTCCTTATCCTGCATACAGCCGGCAAAAGGAGATGATATTTTGCCAGGCAATGAGGCATCCATGGTTCTATCCCTCTCAAGCGGGAAGTTCGATATGCTGCTGACCGGGGACGTGGAAGGGGATGGGGAAGAACTGCTGACAGAACGCCTGACAAAAAAGGAGCAAGCCCGGACTTGGGAGGTGCTGAAAGTGGCACACCATGGATCCGGGAATTCTACGAGCGAACGCTTCCTTCAAGGTGTTCAACCGGCATTTGCTATCATATCCGCAGGGGAGCAGAACAGCTATGGGCATCCCCACCAGGAGACGCTTTCTCGTCTTAAGGAAAGGGGAACGCAGATTTATTCTACCCAGGACAAAGGCGCGGTTATGATAGAAGTCAAGGATGGGAAAATGACCATCTACTGAAAATTGGAAAATCTGGGGTAGAAAAATAGTTTTCTTATACCAGACTGGTAGTTGAATTTGAGGGAAAAAAACAGTATACTTCTAAGAAGAGATGAAAACAGACAGATAGGAAAAGAGGGAACTAAAAATGACTTATGAAGAGGTATTAAGCAATGCCAAAACTTGTATGGGAGAATTCTGCAAGGCTTGTCCGGTATGCAATGGCAAGGCGTGCAGCAACAAAGTGCCGGGACCGGGCTCAAAAGGGAGCGGGACGGTGGCAATCCGCAACTATGACAAGTGGCAGGAACTGTGTATAAATATGGATACTATCTGTGAGAATAAACCGCTGGACCTGACATCTGAGCTCTTTGGCAGAACATTCAAGTATCCAATCTTTGCGGCACCGATTGGCGCCATGAAGCTTCATTATGGAGACAAGTATGATGATCTGGAATATAATGATATCCTGGTATCGTCCTGTGCGGACGCGGGGATTGCAGCATTTACCGGAGACGGAACCAATCCGGCGGTAATGGAAGGCGCAGCCAGAGCGATCAAGCAGAAGGACGGAAACGGCATTCCGACCGTAAAGCCATGGGATATTAATACACTGAAAGAAAAACTTGCGATGATCAAGGATGCAGGATCTTTTGCAGTGGCTATGGATATTGACGCGGCAGGGCTTCCATTCCTCAAGAACCTGACACCTCCGGCAGGAAGCAAGACAGTGGAAGAACTTCGCGAGATCGTGAAGGAGGCAGAAGTGCCATTCATCATCAAGGGCATCATGACGGTAAAGGGCGCGCTGAAGGCAAAAGAAGCAGGAGCGGCAGCGATCGTCGTATCCAATCATGGCGGGCGCGTGCTCGACCAGTGCCCGGCTACGGCAGAGGTGCTGGCAGAGATTGCAGATGCAGTGGGAAATGATATGAAGATTCTGGTAGACGGCGGTATCCGTTCCGGCGTGGATATCTTTAAGGCATTGGCGCTTGGCGCAGATGCGGTGCTCATTGGACGTCCGTTCGTAACCGCGGTATATGGCGGAGGCGCCGAAGGGGTTGCTGCCTATACGGCAAGAACTGGAAGACACTATGGCAATGTGCGGCGCGCACAGCCTTTCTGAGATATCAAGAGATATGGTAAGGTAATGAAAAGTTTAAACGAAGATATTAAGACAGGACAATTCAAGCCGGCCTACCTCCTCTATGGGGAGGAGGCCTATTTAAAAAAGCAGTATAAGGATAAGCTTACAAAAGCCATGCTTCCGGAAAGCGACACCGTGAACTATGCTTACTATGAAGGGAAAGGCACGAACCCGGCGGAACTGATCGATCTGGCTGAGACAATGCCGTTTTTTGCAGACCGCAGGCTGATCGTGGTGGAGAACTCTGGCTTCTTTAAAAACGCAACTCCAGAACTTGCGGATTATATTAAGAATATGCCAGAGACGGCATGTTTTATTTTTGTGGAAAGCGAAGTAGACAAGCGTGGCAAGATGTACAAGGCCGTCAAGGACAAGGGGCGGGCCGTGGAGATGGGCCGTCAGGACGAGAAGACGCTTCTGTATTGGCTGGCCGGGGTGGTTAAAAAGGAAGGAAAGCAGATCAAAGAGTCCACTGCCAGGTACCTGGTGGCCAAAACCGGGACGGATATGGAGAATCTGGAAAAAGAGATGGAGAAACTCTTTTCTTATACGCTTGGACAGACGGAGATTACCGTACAGGATGTAGATGAGATCTGCACCACGCAGGTTACCAATAAGATCTTCGACATGGTGGAAGCAGTAGCCGCAAAGCAGCAGAAGCAGGCGCTGGATTATTATTATGACCTGCTGGCGCTGAAAGAACCCCCCATGCGGATCCTGTATCTACTTGCCCGCCAGTTCAAACTGCTGATGGAAGTAAAGGATCTGTCGGGACGCGGGTATGATAAGCCGCAGATCGCGAAGACGGCAGGCCTTCATCCTTTTGTTGCAGGCAAGTATATAAAGCAGTGCCGCAGCTTCTCCAAAGAAGAATTAAGAAGCATCATGGAAGAAGCGGCGAATACGGAAGAAATGGTGAAGACCGGGCGGCTGAACGACAGGATGAGCGTGGAACTTTTCATTGTAAAATATAGTTCCCCGTGATATACTGGACGCATGGCAGCGGGCAGGACAGGCAGGTGTCTTCATAAGTATGTCCGCTGGAACTTCGAGAAATATACAGCTAAGGGGAAGGATATAAGTGGCAGGAATAGATCAAAGCAGAATTCGTAATTTTTGTATTATCGCGCATATAGATCATGGAAAATCTACGCTGGCAGACAGGATTATAGAGAAGACAGGCCTTCTTACCAGCAGGGAGATGCAGTCCCAGGTATTGGATAATATGGAACTGGAACGAGAGCGGGGCATTACCATCAAGGCCCAGGCTGTTCGTACCGTCTATCAGGCCAAGGATGGGGAAGAATATATCTTCAATCTTATTGATACGCCGGGACATGTAGATTTTAACTATGAGGTATCCAGAAACCTGGCAGCCTGCGACGGCGCCATTCTCGTGGTGGATGCGGCCCAGGGAGTGGAGGCACAGACACTTGCCAACGTCTATCTGGCGCTGGATCACGATCTGGATGTCATGCCGGTGATCAACAAGGTAGATCTGCCAAGCGCAGAACCAGAGCGTGTCATCGAAGAGATCGAAGACGTGATCGGCATTGAGGCAACGGATGCGCCGCAGATATCGGCAAAGACAGGACTGAATATAGACCAGGTGCTGGAGCAGATCGTGGAGAAGATCCCTGCGCCCCAGGGGGACCCAAAAGCGCCTCTTAAGGCGCTGATATTCGATTCCCTGTATGATTCTTACAAGGGCGTCATTGTCTTTTGCAGGATTAAGGAAGGCAGCGTAAAGAAAGGCACGCCGATTCAGATGATGGCAACAGGCGCAAAGGCGGAAGTCGTGGAAGTAGGCTACTTCGGGGCCGGACAGTTCATTCCTTGCGACGAGTTGAATGCCGGAATGGTAGGCTATATTACTGCAAGCCTTAAGAATGTGAAGGATACGCGGGTAGGCGATACCATCACGGATGCATCCCGGCCATGCGACAAGCCTCTGCCGGGCTATAAAAAGGTCAATCCCATGGTGTACTGCGGCATGTATCCGGCGGACGGGGCGAAGTACCCGGATCTTAGGGACGCGCTGGAGAAACTGCAGCTCAATGACGCATCCCTGCAGTTTGAGCCGGAGACATCCATAGCGCTGGGATTCGGATTCCGCTGCGGCTTCCTGGGACTTCTGCATCTGGAGATTATCCAGGAGCGTCTGGAGAGAGAGTATAATCTGGATCTGGTAACCACGGCGCCGGGGGTTATCTATAAAGTATATAAGACCAACGGGGAAGTGATCGAACTGACGAATCCCTCCAATCTTCCTGACCCGTCGGAGATCGAATATATGGAAGAGCCTATGGTAAAGGCAGAGATTATGGTGACTTCCGAGTTCATCGGCGCGATCATGGATCTGTGCCAGGAGCGGCGTGGTATCTATGAAGGAATGGAGTATATCGAAGAAACCCGTGCGGTGCTTCGGTATCATCTGCCCTTGAATGAGATTATCTATGACTTCTTTGATGCACTGAAGTCTCGTTCCAGAGGCTATGCCTCTTTTGATTATGAGATGGACGGCTACGTGCAGTCGAATCTGGTGAAACTGGATATTCTGATCAACAAGGAGGAGGTAGATGCCCTTTCCTTTATCATTCATGCGGATACGGCTTATGAGCGGGGCCGCAAGATGTGTGAGAAACTGAAGGAAGAGATTCCGAGGCAACTCTTCGAGATTCCAATCCAGGCGGCGATCGGAAGCAAGATTATAGCAAGAGAGACGGTAAAGGCTATGCGAAAGGATGTGCTTGCCAAGTGCTATGGCGGTGACATCAGCCGGAAGCGAAAACTTCTGGAGAAGCAGAAGGAAGGCAAGAAGCGCATGCGGCAGGTAGGCAACGTGGAGATCCCGCAGAAAGCCTTTATGAGCGTATTAAAGTTGGATGATAAATAATGAGACCATTAGAATTATATATTCATATTCCATTTTGCATCAGTAAATGTAAATATTGTGATTTCCTGTCCGCGCCTTCGAAAGAGGGAGAGCGGCAGAAGTATGTGAAAAGCCTTTGCAAGCGGATCCGTTCTTATGGGACGCTGGCAGAGGCTTATCATGTTGTAAGCATATTTATAGGAGGAGGAACCCCCTCCCTTCTTGATCCAGTACAGATATCTGCCATATTTCACGCGGTCCGGGAGACGTTCATGGTGGACAAGGATGCAGAGATTACCATTGAGATGAATCCGGGAACGGTATCCCCGGAGAAGCTGATAGCATATCGCCAGGCGGGAATCAGCCGCCTTAGCATCGGTCTGCAGTCCATCCGGAACGAAGAATTAGAGGTGCTGGGTAGAATCCACACATTTGAGGAGTTTCTTCATACCTACGAGATGGCAAGAAGAGAGGGATTTGGAAATATTAACATTGACCTGATGTCCGGGATACCGTTCCAAACCCTGAACGGATGGAAGGAAAGCCTGAAAAGGGTGGCAGACCTTGAGCCGGAGCATATCTCAGCCTACAGTCTGATCATCGAAGAGGGAACTCCTTTCTATGAGCGTTACCGGGATGCAAGGCATGAGGAAGAACTGCCGGATGAGGAGACGGAGCGCCAGATGTATCATCATACCAGGGAGATACTTGGGGCGTATGGCTATCGAAGGTATGAGATATCCAACTACGCAAAAGAAGGCTATGAATGCAGGCACAATCTTGGCTACTGGAACCGGACGGAATATCTGGGCATCGGAACCGGCGCAGCTTCCTTGATCGGTAACAGGAGATGGAGCGAAGGAGAGGAGCCGGAGGCATTAAGCCGGGAAAATCAGATGGAAGAGTATATGTTTCTGGGACTTCGCAAGATGGAAGGCGTTACAAAGTCAGAATTCCTGAAAGAATTTGGCTGTACCATGGAGAGCAAGTATAGCCATGTGCTTAAGCGGATGTATGCCGAAGGCTTGATGGAGGAATCAGGGGATTATGTAAGGCTTACCGACCAGGGGATTGATATCAGCAATTATGTGATGAGTGAATTTTTGTTCTGATTATGAGTGTTCTCAGGATCCGTAAAAGAAAATGCAAGATAAGGAGACAGACGGATGTATTTTGAATATGGTGATACAGAGATTGAATACCTGAAAAGAAAGGATAAGAAATTAGGAGAAGCCATTGATCATATCGGACACATCTACCGGGAGGTGGACGCAGATATCTTCCAGTCAGTGGTGCACCAAATCATAGGCCAGCAGATATCCAATGCAGCTCTGGCTACCGTGTGGGGGAGATTCAGGAATATGGTGGGAGAAGTGACGCCGCAGGCGGTCTTAAAGTACCAGGCGGAGGAACTAAAAGGTCTGGGGATGTCGTTTAGAAAGGCTGAGTATATCCGGAATTTTGCCGAAAAAGTCTGTCAGGGAGAACTGGATTTGGAGGAGTTGTGCCAGATGGATGACCAGAAGGTGATCAAGACCCTGTCATCCTTGAGGGGGATTGGCGTATGGACCGCCGAGATGCTTCTCATCTTCTGCATGCAGAGGCCTGACGTGCTTAGTTATGGAGACGGCGCGATTCTGAAAGGAATGCAGATTCTGTACCATCACCGGAAGATGGATAAAAATCTGTTTGAGAAGTACCGAAAGAGATACAGCCCATATGGGTCGGTGGCAAGCCTGTACCTTTGGGCGATTGCCGGCGGAGCCCTGGAGGGCTGATAGTTGGGCGGCTCTTTTTGCCTATATTTAAATTTTCAGAACGATTCCAATGACTGCTCCGGCCAGGATCCACAAAATGGGATGCAGTTTTCCCAGTTTCTTTACCTGTAGGAGCAGGAAGGTTCCAAGGCATATGACGACGCTAGTTACGTTGATATGCAAAGAACCATTTACGGTAGATACCAGGGCGATCTTTAACAGTTCCCATACCGCGTAGCCAATCAAGGCGGCCACGGTAGGGCGGATGCCATAGAATACGGCCTTTACCGTAGGATTCTCGCTGAAATTCTCCAGGAACCTTGCGATGATCACGATAATAATCAGAGCAGGCGCCGTCAGCGCCAGGGTTGCCACCAGCGCGCCTGGGATTCCGGCTACGCTGTATCCGGCAAAGGTAGCCATGTTGATGCCCACCGGGCCGGGAGTGCTCTCGCTGATTGCCACCATGTTGGCCAGATCGCTGGCAGTGTACCAGTTGTATTTTGTGGTCAGGTCCATAAGGAATGGAAGGGTGGCCATGCCGCCTCCAATGGAGAACAGGCCGATTTTAAAGAATTCAAATGCCAGTGTCAGATAAATCATGATTCTTTCCGCCCCCCAATCTTTTTGATGACGACTCCCGCGATTCCCGCCAGGATGACGATGGCGGCGGTAGGAACGGGAGTGAAGCATGCCAGCAGAAATGCTGCGACAAATAGCAGAGCGCCCAGCTTATCCACGATTCCTTTCTTTGCCATGGTGACTACGGTATTCAGCATCAGCGCGCAGACGATGATCCGAATGCCTGCCAGAGCATGAAGGACGACAGGAAGATGGATGAAGTTCTGCAAGATGGATGCTGCCAGGCAGATGATGATAATGGAGGGAGAGATGACGCCCAAGGTGCCAAATACGCCGCCCAGGAATCCAGCCTGCCTGTAGCCCACATAGGTGGCAGTATTGACGGCGATAATGCCGGGCGTGCACTGCCCGATCGCGTACATATCCAGCAGTTCCTCGTCGGTACACCATTTTCTGGCTTCCACCACTTCCCTCTGGAGCATGGGAAGCATGGCAAGCCCTCCTCCGAACGTAAGGCCGCCAATTTTAAAGAAACTGATATAGAGTTCAGCCATTTTTTTTAATTTCATAATAATACCTCGCTGCTTGACTTTCAAAGTAGATTAGACATGATCAAGGCATAAACTTCCTGATTCCTTTTCGCCCAGTTGTTGGCGATCGTCTCAGCCTCGGCCTGTGTGGGAACAGACAGCGTCAGATCGATCAGAGGAGTATCATGCTCAATGACCTGGCAGCGGACAGAATATTCCATGTTGGAATTCCGGTAATAGTCTGACTTGACGGCCACTTCATTTTTCAATTCATATTGCTTTTCCTTCAGGAAAGTATCGATATCTTCCTGAATAGCAGGAGAGATATCATTTTTGAAGAAATGTATCGTCTGTGCCCCTTCTTCCGTGAGGTGGTAGAAGGTACGGCTGTGGGTGGATTCTTCATGAATGAAGCCGGAGCCGATCAGTTCTGATATTGCCTGCTGGAGCTTAAAGTAGGTAGTATAGCCCTCATCCAGGATAAATTCCGATATCTGGGAATTGGTCAGGGGGAAGTCTACCTTGTTCAGCATATAGAGTATGATTAGTTTGTATAATGTAAAAGATTTGGCCATTGTTACAACTCCTTTCCTTGCCAGATGTCCTGCTTTTTTAAGTATGCCTGCATCTGGTTCAATACCTGGCGCTTATTCCCTGTCCATAAGGGGGCTATCAGGAGTGACTTGGGACCGTCTCCGGTCAGCCGGTGTATGACGATATCCGGGCTAAGAGAACACAGGCATTGGCCTAGGATTCCAAAATACTCTTCCATGGAAGGGAGGTAGAATGGATGCTTTTCATAATAGCCTGCAAGGTCCGTATTCTTTAGTATGTGCAGCAGCTGGAACTTCATGCCTTGTATGTTCTGGCAGTTCAGATACCGCACCGTGCGCAGCATCATTTCCATATCTTCGCCGGGAAGGCACAGGATTGTATGGACAATTACGTCAATGTTCAGCAGACGCAGGCGGGATACGGCCTGCTCAAATACCGAAAGATCATATCCTCTGCGGATGAAGCGGGCTGTATCAGGATGGATTGTCTGGAGGCCTAATTCAATCCAGACAGGCTTGATCTGGTTTAGTTCATCCAGAAGCTTAAGCACATCCTCTCCAAGGCAATCCGGCCTTGTGGCAATGGAGAGTATCTTTACCTCGGGATGCCTGATAGCCTCCATGAACATATCGCGTAAATAGGCAATTGGCGCATAAGTGTTGGTGTATGCCTGGAAGTAGGCAATATAGGAGGTGCCTGGATGTTTGGCGGCAACCTGCCTTTTTCCCTGCTCGATCTGTTCCGTAATGGATAACTTGCGGTCAGATGCAAAATCGCCAGAACCGCCGACGCTGCAGAATACGCAGCCCCGGCGTCCCAGCGTGCCGTCACGGTTAGGGCAGGTCATGCCTCCGTCCATAGAGATCTTATATAGTTTTTCTCCATAAGTATTCTTAAGGTAATGATCCAGAGAGTAGTATCTCTTATCACCCCAGCGTTTGACCATACTAAATCAGTTCCTTTACTGCCTGGCTGACAACATCTGCAACGCGCGGATCAAAGGCTTCCGGCAGAATGTTGTCTTCGTTTAGCTCGTCTTTTGGAATCAGCCCCGCAATCGCCTTTGCGGTAGCCAGCTTCATCTCTTCTGTGATCCTGGTGGCGCGTCCTTCCAGAGCACCCTTAAAGATTCCGGGGAATGCCACTACATTGTTGACCTGGTTCGGGAAGTCGGAACGACCCGTTCCCACAACTTTTGCACCGGCTTCTTTGGCAAGATCCGGCATGATCTCCGGAACGGGATTGGCCATGGCAAAAAGAATGGAATCCTTATTCATGGAAGCCACCATCTCCTTGGTGACAATGTTGGGGGCGGAGACGCCCACGAAGATGTCGGCACCTTCCAAGGCGTCGCTGAGCGTACCCTTCCTGCCTTCCAGATTGGTTACCTCCACCATCTTTTCCTGCATCCAGTTCAGATGCGGGGACTCCTTGCTGAGGATTCCATTGATATCGCACATAGTGATATGCCTGAAGCCGTAAGTAAGAAGCAGCCTGGTGATGGCGACTCCTGCGGAACCGGCGCCATTTACCACGACCTTGGCCTCTTCTTTGTTCTTGCCTGTGACCTTCATGGCATTGATGATGCCCGCAAGAACGACGATGGCC